>UncleJesse_p2__coassemble_586_pt1 | contig 34769 bp, 37 predicted proteins | sample UncleJesse_p2__metabat2_low_PE_025 | metagenome-assembled genome bin UncleJesse_p2 | reverse complement strand
AGCGTGCTAAATTGGAAAAGAACCTTGGTTCTATCGCTGATTTGACTCGTCTTCCTTCTGCATTGTTCGTTATCGATGTGTTGAAAGAAAATATTGCTGTTCGTGAAGCTAACCGTCTGGGTATCCCTGTATTCGCTATTGTGGATACTAACTCAGATCCTTCAAACGTTGATTACGTAATTCCAGCAAACGATGATGCTACAAAATCAATCGAAGTGATTTTGGATGCTTGTTGTGCTGCTATGGCTGAAGGTCTGGAAGAAAGAAAAGCTGAAAAAGTAGATATGGAAGCTGCTGGTGAAGCTGCTCCTAAAGCTGCTAAGAGAAAAGCAACTAAGGCTCGTATGGATAAGGCTGAAGAAGATGCCATCAATGCTGCCAAAGCTGCTGCTTTCATCGGAAAAGACGAAGAAGCTTAATATAAAATTAAGTTGAGAGTTGGGAGTTGAAAGTTGAGAGTTACTAATATACAGCAATTCTCAACTCTCTGTTCTCAGCTCTCTTTTTGCTTTATGATACATACTTTAGGTTTTGTATCTGATTTTAAATAGGATTATTAACTCAAAAAAAAGAAATTATTATGGCTGTAAGTATGGCTGATATCACCAAGCTTCGTAAACTTACTGGAGCTGGTATGATGGACTGTAAGAACGCTTTGGCTGAATCGGAAGGTGATTTCGACAAGGCAATGGAAATTATCCGTAAAAAAGGACAGGCTGTTGCTGCAAAACGTTCTGACCGTGAAACTTCTGAAGGATGTGTTTTGGCTAAATCAACTGGCGACTACGCTGCTATGATTGCTTTGAAATGTGAAACAGACTTCGTTGCTAAGAATGCTGATTTTGTTGCGTTGACTCAGGCTATTCTGGATGCTGCTATCGCAAACAAATGTCAGAACATTGAAGAAATCAAGGCTCTTCCAATGGGTAATGGAACTATTGCTGATGTAATCGTTGAACGTAGTGGTATCACTGGTGAAAAAACTGAATTGGATGGCTACTTCTTCGTATCAGGAGCTTGTACAGCTGTTTATAATCATCAGAATAAAAATCAGTTGTGTACTATCGCTTCTTTCAACAAAGCTTGCGATGCACAGGTTGCTCACGAAATCTGTATGCAGATTGCAGCTATGAACCCAATCGCTATCGACGAAGCTGGTGTTCCTGAAGCTGTAAAAGAAGAAGAAATCAAAGTTGCTGTTGAAAAGACTAAAGCAGAACAGGTACAGAAAGCTGTAGAAGCTGCTTTGAAGAAAGCTGGTATCAACCCTGCTCACGTTGACAGCGAAGAACACATGGAAAGCAACATGGCTAAGGGATGGATTACTGCTGAAGATGTAGCTAAAGCTAAAGAAATTAAAGAAACTGTAGCTGCAGAAAAAGCTGCTAACTTGCCACAGGCTATGATCGATAACATTGCTAAAGGTCGTCTGGGTAAATTCTTGAAAGAAGTTTGCTTGTTGAACCAGGAAAGCATTATGGATCCTAAGAAGACTGTAGCTGATGTATTGAAAGCTGCTGATGCAGAATTGGCTATCATTGACTTCAAACGCTTTACTTTGCGTGCTGAATAATGCTGTTTAGAGCATAATATAGAAAACCCCTTTGCTCCACAGGGCAAAGGGGTTTTTCATTTTATTTGGTCTGGGTATATCCTTCGGCTTTCAGTAAGTCAATGATACGTTGCTTGAATTCACCCTGAATAATTATTTCGCCGTCTTTGGCAGAACCTCCAACGCCGCATTTCGTTTTCAGAAGTTTACCCAATTCTTTTAAGTCATCCTCTTTACCAATAAAGCCGCTTATAAGGGTTACTGTTTTTCCTCCTCTTCCTTTTTTCTCAATACTAATGCGCAGCTTCTGCTGTCGCTTTTCCAGTGTTTCGTCTTCCTCTTCGTTCAGGTTCTCATATTCGTAGTTAGGGTTTGTAGAATAGACTACATTCAATCGATCTTTCCAGTCATTTTTTTTCATGTGAATATAATTTAATGCGGTTCTAAAGATACTATATTTTTAACAGTTTCCGATGGTTGTTCCGAAGAAATAGTTTACTTTTGTGTCCAGATAAGTGAATAATAGTGCAGCAATATGGATATACGTGCGAATAAATTCACAGATAAAATTCCGGAGCCTACGTTAAGACGCCTGCCCTGGTATCTGTTTAATGTAAAGCTGATGAAGGAACGTGGGGAAACGCACGTATCATCTACACAAATTTCCAAGCAAATCAATATTGATGCTTCGCAAATAGCAAAGGATTTGTCGTTTGTGAAGATTTCCGGTCGTACCCGTGTGGGTTACGAAATCGATGCACTGATCCGTGTGCTAGAGGATTTTCTGGGGTTCAGCAGTTTGCATGAAGCTTATTTGTTTGGGGTTGGTAGTTTGGGAGCCGCTTTATTGTTCGACTCTGGACTGGCTCACTTTGGTCTGAAAATAGTAGGCGCTTTTGATGTGAAGCCGGAACTTGTGGGAACTTCTATTAACGGTATACCGATTTATCATACGAATGATTTCGAGCAAGTTATAAAGAACAGTACAGCCAGAATCGGTGTACTGACAGTTCCTATTAATATAGCCCAAGACATTACTGATATGATGGTGCAAGGTGGAATCAAGGCAATATGGAATTTTACGCCTTTCCGCATCCGCGTACCTGAGAATATTGTAGTGCAAAATACCTCTCTTTATGCCCAACTGGCTGTTATGTTTAATCGTTTGAATGAAATAAAGTAAGACTAGATATGAAAATTATAGCTATCGGTATGAACTATTCTTTGCATTGCAAGGAACTGCATGCCAACGAAGCCTTGCCACAGGAACCGGTTATTTTTATGAAACCGGATTCTGCTTTGCTGAAGGACAGCAAGCCTTTTTTTATTCCCGATTTTTGTGAACAGGTAGATTATGAAACCGAGCTGGTTGTACGTATCAACCGACTGGGAAAAAATATATCCGAAAGATTTGCACACCGTTACTACGATGCTGTGACGGTGGGAATTGATTTTACAGCGCGTGACTTGCAGCGGAAATTCCGTGCAGAAGGTAAGCCTTGGGAGCTTTGTAAGGGATTTGACAGTTCTGCGGCTATTGGTGACTGGATTCCTGTTGAACGCTTCAAAAATGTGCAGGATATTCATTTCCACCTGGATATTGATGGCAACTGTGTACAGAAGGGATATACGGGCGATATGCTTTTCGGTATAGACCGCATTATCGCTTATGTGAGTCAGTTCTGTACATTGAAAATAGGTGATTTACTCTTTACAGGAACGCCGGTAGGTGTAGGTCCTGTTGCTATCGATAATCATCTGGAAGGTTATTTGGAAAACGAAAAGGTACTAGATTTCTATATACGATGAAAATACGTGTTGGATTTGGCTTCGATGTACATCAGTTGGTACCGGGCCGTGAATTATGGTTGGGAGGAATTAAGTTTGAGCATGAATTAGGATTGCTGGGCCATTCGGATGCAGACGTTTTGATTCATGCCATTTGTGATGCTCTGTTGGGAGCAGCAAATATGCGTGATATCGGCTATCATTTTCCGGATAATGCCGGCGAGTTCAAAAATATTGACAGTAAAATTCTTCTGAAGAAGACAGTTGCATTGATTGCCACCAAAGGATACCGTGTTGGTAATATCGATGCTACGGTATGTGCCGAGCGTCCGAAGCTGAAAGCCCGTATTCCCGAGATGCAGACAGTATTGGCCGAAGTGATGGGGATTGATGCAGACGATGTATCTATCAAGGCAACTACGACTGAAAAACTAGGTTTTACCGGTCGTGAAGAAGGTATTTCTGCATACGCTACTGTATTGATTGAGAAATAAATAAAAAAGCCTGCTGTTATTAAAGCAGCAGGCCTATACTTAACAATAATCCGAATAGCAGCATATTTCGTGAAGTCTTGCCTAGAATGCCATTTAAGGCTTTTCCCCTGTTGATACGTGCCATTTCCTGCGTGGTCAGAATATGTGGAATCAAATAGAGCTGGGGCAGTATTACGGCAAATATTTTTCCGATGAAGATGAAATAAAAACAACTCCAGCAGGCTATCATGCCTAGGAGCAGATACAGGATAAGTCCTGCTTTAGCTCCCAGTCGTACAACAAGTGTTCTTTTGCCGCTAAGTGCATCTTGCTCTCTGTCTCTGAAATTATTGACCATCAGGAGTGTATCAATAATCAATCCGCATGCCAGCGAGGCTACAGTGACAGAAGTATTCCAACTGTGAGCCATGACGTAGAAAGTACAGCCTACAGGTACGAAACCGAAAAATATTAAAACCAGTAAGTCGCCCCATCCATGATAAGCCAGCGGATAAGGACCTGCTGTGTATAAAAAGGCAAATATGATGCAGAGAACACCTACCGGAATCATTTCCCATCCACTGTAATACAACAAGCAAAGACCTGTAACCGAAGCCAGTAGCGTAACAATGGCAATTCCCTTTTTCATGGCAGCAGGAGTTATCCATCCTTGGGCACAAGCCCGTTCGGGTCCCAGTCTGTCTTCACGGTCTGTTCCTTTCAGAAAATCATATAAATCATTGATGAAATTGGCATCTATTTGCATGAGGAAGGCAAACAGAAAACATAGCAGGCAAGGTATAAATTGCCAGGCACCATAGATATAGGCCAGTGTACTGCCTAGCAAAACAGGGATAGCTGCTCCCGTCAATGTCTTAGGACGAATAGCAAGGAGCCATGCTTTAGTTGAGTTTTTATGTATATTAGTATCCATTGCATATATAATTTTAGATGTCTGCAAAGGTACAAAAATTTAATAACGCTGATGTTTATGATTCGTGTTTCTATAAAAAGATTAAAAGAGATAACCGTAATAGCTTTTCTTGTATTGCTATGTTCTTCGTGTGCAACAGCCACATTTTCAAAATACAAGGGAATAGGCCGTATCAAGCAATACGATTTCTATCATGCTGATGTGCCTGCTGCATTTGATGGATTTAAGATTGCTTTTGTTACTGATTTCCATTATGAAAGTAGGTTCGACAGCAAGCGTCTTCCTTCTCTGGTACAAGCTTTACGGTCTTTACAGGCCGATGTGTTATTACTTGGAGGGGATTACCGGGGACGTGAAGTAGGAGATATGAATACATTGTTTGCTGCTTTGTCATCGGTGAAAACACCTTATGGAACATATGCAGTAATGGGAAACCATGAGCGGGGAGTCAGTGATTCACTGGTACGGGCAGCTATGCAGGCGACTGGTGTCAAGTTGCTAGAGCATAAAGTAGATACATTTTTAAAAAACAATGAACGCTTACTAATTTGTGGTATCCGTAATCCTTTTGATTTGGTACAAAATGGCGTTTCGCCTACTTTACGTCTGCAGAAGCATGATTTTGTCATTATGCTGACTCATACTCCTGATTATGTAGAGGATGTAGATGTGGCGAATACAGATTTGGTATTGGCGGGGCATACACATGGAGGACAGGTCAGCTTGTTCAAGCGTTGGACTCCAGCGCACTTTTCTAAATATGGAAACCGTTTCTTGACCGGATTAAAATATAACAGCCGGGGAATTCCTGTAATCATCAGTAATGGTTTGGGTACCTCTCGGAAAGATATCCGTTTATTTACTCCTAGTGAAGTAGTTCTGGTTGTACTGCATGCGCAGTAGTGTGTAAAGATCTGCTTAGGAATATTCTTGCCGGCCTTTTGATGAGCACAGTTTTGTATCATCAAAAGGCCTTTTTTATAATCTCATTTTGTCTTCTTTTTCTTTAATTATTGTATTGGTATAAAAATATATTGTTTTTCGATAAATTTTTCTTGTTTTTCTTTTGTGGTTTTAAAATAGTATGTATATTTGCATATCGATAAACGATAAATAATTATTGAAATATTAAAAGAATAGCATTAACTGATAAAAGAATACAATTATGAAAAAGACATTGGTTTTAGGTATTATGATGATTTCTATGGTACTGTCAATTCAGAAGGTCAGCGCCAAAGACACATTTATTTATGGAGAAAACAATAATGAGTTGATGGTTTTTACGCTCAATGAAGATGGTAAGACTATTACTCCGAAATTGAAATATAAGTATCAGTACGATGATAATGGTCGGATGATAGAAAGAAAAGCTTACAAATGGAATCGTGAGGTTGAATGCTGGGAACCTGCTTATCAACTTATTATTAACTCTAATGATAATATAGCTATTATGGACTATGCAGAGTGGAGTGCAGAGACTGGCTCATTTACTGAAAACCAGAAGCAGAGTATTTACTATTCTGATAGTGTCAATCATTTGGTAACATATACAAATGATTTTTCCCGAAATGAGATAATGAGTGGTATATATTAATCTTAAAAAGAATTGATAAAGATAAGGCTTATGAAAACAGTGCGTATTTTAGGATTTGTAGTAATCGTTATAATCGTATTATTTGCTTCTACAAGTGGATTTAGAGGATTTCAGGATGGATGGGATTCAGTACCCGAAACACAGGCTGATGTTAATGCCGTTTCGCTGACATTGATTCCGGATAAAGACCTGCTTCCCGACAGTATTTATAATGCTGAATTACAGAGAAATGTACCGTATAGACTTGAAAGTATCCAGACTTTTGTAGCGCACAATAATAATGTATATAATAAATTTATTCCTTTCGTTTTACCATTCATTCTGTTCTTTATATATGGCTTCTATTGTTTGGTGAGACTGTTGATAGACATCTGTCAGGATAAAGTTCTTACCAGAAAGAATGTCCGCCGTATGCGTTTCTTTATTTACTCTTTTATGTTGCTTCTTGCTTTTATGGAGGCTTCACAATATATGGAATACGTGCAGGCAGTGAATGAAGTATCTTTGCCATCTGGTTATATGGTAGAAGATTTCGGATTGAAGTATCCTTGGCTTTTATGCATTCTTCTGGCTTTATTTGTAGAAATCTTTGCAAAGGCAGAAAAAATAAAGGAAGAAAATGATTTGACTATCTGACAAATAAAAAACGAATATAAATATGCCAATAATAGTAAACTTGGACGTAATGATGGCGAAGCGCAAGATTTCGCTTGGTGAACTGGCCGAACGTATAGACCTTACTCCGGCAAACCTTTCTATTCTTAAAACAGGAAAAGCCAAAGCTATACGTTTTTCTACTTTAGAAGCAATCTGTAAAGAACTGGATTGCCAGCCGGGAGATATTCTGGAGTATAGAGAGGAGTAGTTTTACAGGATGGAAAAAATATCGGTGCAGGATAATCTTTTCATAAGTGAGATAAAGATAGGTCTTTTTACTGATATAGGTTTCTCATTTTTGAGTAATAAGTCAGTCTTTGTTGTGACAAAGATAAAAACTACTGACTTTCTTAACCTAAAGATAACGTAGTAATAACATTAATTCCCGTAAGGAACGGTTACTTTTGCTCGTGGAAGGTTTGATAACCGGTTGTGTGAATGATAAAAAGAAATATAAATTCTATAATTGAATGAATCGTATGAAGCAGGTTTTTAAAACGATGTTTGCCTCTGCTCTTGGAGTCGTGATAGGCATGGGAATCCTTACCATAATAGGAGTCTTTGTAATAATGGGTATCGTTGCCGGTGTGGCAAGTGGCTCTAATGAAGTATACACTCCAAAGGATAATACCGTATTTACATTAAAGTTGGATGGTACTATTTCCGATCAGGTAGTTGATAACCCTTTCGGTCAGTTGCTGGGTGAAGAAGCCGAGGGGATGGCACTGCAGGATGTGATTAAGGCTATCCGGAACGCCAAGAAGAACGATAAGATAAAGGGCATTTATCTGGATGCCGGTAATGTGGGTGGCGGATTTGCCAGTTTCGAGGCAATTCGTCGTGAATTGCAGGACTTTAAGGGAAGTGGTAAGTTTATTGTATCGTATGCAGATGCATATACTCAGGGGACTTACTATTTGGCCAGCGTAGCCGATTCTGTATTTGTAAACCCGGAGGGTAGTGTAGCTTTGGTGGGATTGTCTTCACAGGGCGTTTTCTTTAAGAATCTGGCTGCCAAGTTGGGTATAGAGTTCTATATCTTTAAGGTGGGAACTTACAAGAGTGCTGTAGAACCTTATTTTATGGATAAGTTCAGCGATGCTAACCGTGAACAGTTGACTTCGTTCCTGGGCAGTATTTGGGGAAATATTCGGGAGGATGTCTGTAAATCGCGTGGCATAGATGCCCAGAACTTCGACCGTTATGTAAACGAGGGTATGGCCATGAAAGCTACACAGTTGGCTGTAGATTATAAACTGGCCGATGCAATGGCTTATCGTCATGAAGCTGAGGCTTGTGTGAAGCGTCTGGCTGGTCAGAAGGTGGATGATAAGATGGTCAGTGCAGATGTCAAGAAGATGGTTTCCATGGCCGATGATGTAAAGTCTAAACAAGATAAGATTGCTGTAGTTTTTGCAGAGGGTGAAATACAGTCCAAATCAGGTTCATCGGTAGATATGGGAGATGCGGTGATAACTGAAGATTTGGCAGAAGACCTACGTAAGCAGGCAAAAGACAAGGATGTAAAGGCGGTTGTGCTGCGTGTGAATTCACCGGGTGGAAGCGCTTATGTATCCGAACAGATCTGGAAGGCGGTAGTGGAGTTGAAAGCAGTGAAACCGGTTGTGGTATCGATGGGTAACTATGCAGCTTCGGGCGGTTATTATATCTCGTGTGCAGCCAATAAAATTGTGGCCGAACATTCCACACTTACAGGTTCTATCGGCGTATTTGGGGTCGTAAGAAATGCAGCCGGTACTTTCAAACTGCTGGATGTGACTACAGATGTGGTGAAGACTGGTACTTATGCCGATATGGGAGATATGAGCCGTCCGCTGCGTGAGGATGAAAAGGCTTTGATTCAAGGAGGTGTGGAACGTACCTATGATTTGTTCCTGACACGTTGTGCCGACGGACGTGGCTTGTCGAAAGATTCTGTCGACTGTATCGGTCAGGGCCGTGTTTGGACGGGAGACCAAGCATTGAAACGTGGCTTGGTAGACCGCATCGGTGGAATGGATACTGCGGTTTCCGAAGCTGCAGCACTGGCAGGTATAACGGACTACTCGGTAGTACAGGGTAATGAACAGAAGAGTTTCTTCGAAAAATATCTGGGTAAGATGCAGGATGATGTTCGTGTGACTATGCTGCGTTCGGTGATGGGAGAAGAGAGCTTCCAGATGTATACTACCCTTCAGCGTATGAAATCGGTATCGGGTATTCAGGCACGAATGCCTTACCTCATTCAGGGATTCTAAACTTTTTGATGATTTTATTCAAGAGTGATGTCGTCTGCATAAATGACTGTTGGATTTATGCAGGCGACATGCTTGTTTTATATTATTCGCTGGCACGCAAACGGCTGAGAGTCGAGAGCGTAATGCCCAGATAAGAGGCAATGAGTCCCAGATTAGCACGCTGACATACGTCTGGAAATTGTTTTTTGAACTCTTCGTAGCGTTCCTTGGCTGGCAGTGTGAGCCGTTCTTTATGGCTTCGGTGAAGCCGGCGGTATTCATTCTGGTGGATAATGCGTCCCCAGTTGCATAATTCGAGGTTCGTTTCGAACAGCTTTCTCAATTCGGTGATACTGATGCGGTAGGCCTCTACTTCTTCGAGGGCTTCGACATATTCTTCGCTTTTTTGATTGTAATACAGCTCGTCCATACTGAAAACAATGCAGCCTTCTTTGCCAAAGGAGGTGGTTATTTCTTCTCCATCTACAATCCAGTAGGCTCTGAGGAATCCTTTCTCGATGAAATAGGCATATTTGCAGTAGATGCCTTCACGGATGAGCTTGTGCTTTTTGGGAAAATGACACAGCGTGAGATGGGACTCCAGCTCTTTAAGGGTAGCATCGGAAACAGGATATTGGCGTCTCATTGTTTCAATAATGTTTTTCATGAGTCTTTGGCTTTATTTTACTACAAAGATATGTTTTTTATAATTATTCTTGTAGTTTTGTGTGAGATTGATAATCATCATGAGCAGACTAAAGTTACAGATTATGATAAAGAGTAGTATTTGGACAATTGCAGGGTGTATGGCTTTATGCCTTTCGGCCTGCAAAGGAAAACCCGGTAAGGTGGAAGTGAAGGAAGATGCGTATTATTTGCTGGTGGGCAGTTATGCTCTGGCCGAAGACGAAGGTATTAAAGTTTATGCCTTTGACCAGCAAACCGGACAGAATCAGTATCTGAGTGGACTGAAAGGTATCTCGAATCCTTCTTATCTGCAGGTTACGGAGGATGGCAGCAAGGTTTATGCTGTATCGGAAAATGAGGGGGAGGATGCTGCTGTATGTGCCTTGCGGTTTGACAAGGAAAAATCTGCTTTATCGCTACTGGACAGGAAACCTGCTGACGGAGGCGCTCCTTGTTATGTAGCTATATCTCCAAAAGAGAATTATGTAGTAGCCGCCAATTATAGTGGAGGAAGCATCTCCGTCTTTCCGGTGGGAGAGGACGGCCGATTGGAGGCATGCAGACTGATTTCCTTTACCGGTGAGGGAGCTGATGCGGAGCGGCAGAGTCAGCCGCATTTGCATTGTGCATTGTTTACTCCCGATGCTCATTATATGCTTGCCAGCGATTTGGGAACAGATAAAATCCACGTTTTTCCGCTTGATGCTTCTTTGGGTTATCCCAAGACAGAGGATATGTTTGATATCTCGCTTGCTGCAGGCAGTGGTCCGCGGCATTTAGCTTTGTCTCCCGAGGGGAAGCAGATTTATGTTATGACAGAGTTGTCGGGAGAAGTGGTAGCTTTGTCGTATGATGAGGAAAAGCTGGACACCATGCAGTGTGTGCTGGCTGATACTTGTCGTGCGGGAGGAGGTGCGGATATTCACGTATCGCCGGACGGGCATTTTGTTTATGCATCCTGTCGGTTGCAGAATGACGGAATCGCTATTTTCGAGGTATCAGAAGATGGTAGTCTGACGAAAGTGGGATACCAGCCTACGGGTATTCATCCGCGGAATTTCGTGATTACGCCTAACGGGAAATTTTTGCTTGTTGCATGCCGTGACAGTAATGTGATAGAAGTCTATGAAAGAGATACCGATACCGGTTTTCTTGGAGAAACTGGAATAAAGATAGAGACTCCTAAACCGGTTTGTCTGAAATTTGTGAAACGTTAAGAGAGATAGCTGGTAGTGAAAAAGCCACTTCTGTGTGGGGAATACCCTTGCAGAAGTGGCTTTTTTAGGATATATGCTTTGAATTCGCTTATTTGCGGTCAGCTTTCAGGCGGTCTGCCATGGCTTTAGCCAGTTCTTTAGCCTGAGCATAGTTATCGGCTTTCATGGTTTGTTTCATTTCAACCGGATTGCCTACAACTTCGAATTTCAGTTTTTCGGTGAATTCGCCCAGCTTCTTCACGGCTGCACTGGCCCAAGTGAACGAACCGAAGTAACCCATTACGCGGTTTTTCATGTCGCGGGCTGCAATTTTGTTCAGCAATGATTCCAGTTCCGGATACAGGTTCATGTTATAGGTAGTACATCCTACAATCAGACCTTTGTATTTGAAAATGTCTGCCAAGATGTATGAGTGGTGTGTATGCGATACATTGTGCAGGATGATGTTCTTGATTCCCTGTTTGCTCAGTTCTTCTGCAATGGCTTCTGCCAGTTCTTCGGTGTTGCCATACATAGTTCCGTATGCAATTACTACACCTTCTTCTGCCTCATAGCGGCTCAGTTTGTCGTACATATCGATAACCTGAGGGATTTTTTCCTCCCAAACCGGACCGTGTGTAGAACAGATTGTAGTAATGTTGAGGCCACCCAGTTTCTGAAGAGCTTTCTGTACCGGGTTACCGAATTTACCAACGATGTTTGCATAGTAACGGCGCATTTCGTTCCAGTAGATGTCGGTATTGATGTTTTTGTCGATACAGCCTCCATTCAGTGCTCCGAAACAGCCGAATGCATCACCTGCAAAGAGGATACCTTCTGTTTCGTCGTAAGTTACCATAGTTTCAGGCCAGTGCACCATCGGTACCAGATAGAAACGCAGGTTGTGGTGTCCCAGTTTCAGGAAATCACCGTCGTTTACTACGTAGCGGTCGCCTGTTACACCGTAATAGCCTTCTACCATGTCGAAGGTTTTCTTGTTACCTACCAGTACGATGTCAGGATAGTACTGTTTAATCAGTGCAATAGAACCCGAGTGGTCTGGCTCCATGTGGTTGATGATAAGATAGTTAATCTTACGGTCACCGATAATGCTGCGGATTTTTTTCAGATAAAGTTCAAAGAAGCAGACATCTACAGTGTCTACCAATGCTACCATCTCATCGTCTGCAATCAGATATGAGTTGTATGATACGCCATAAGGCAATGGCCATAGGTTTTCAAACAGTGCTTTGGTGCGGTCGTTTACACCAACGTAATGTACTTTTCCTTTTATTTCCATCTTTTTTTTATTTTAAGTCGAGGTTGTTGATATGATTATAATATAACACATTTACGAAGTAAAATGTTTACCTTGCCAAGCATTACGCTCGCGAAGACGTTTTTTAACCTTGTCGGTAAATTCATGGTTTTTTAATCCCCAGTCAGGAGCTATCAGTAATGTTTTTGGGGATTGTGAAACGAAACGTTCCAATACAATGTTTGGGCGAAGATGCTCAATGTAGTCTATTACCAAGTCAATGTACTCATCGGCTGTGAACAGGTGGAACATTTCGGGATTTTCCTGATACTCATGCGCCATTCTGGTTCCTTTAATCAGTTGCAGTTGGTGCAATTTCAGGGTAGTAATGGGTAACTGTGACAAGCTATGGGCTTGGGCAATCAAGTCATCGCGCGACTCGCCGGGTAAGCCTAAAATAACATGGCCGCCTGTATAAATACCACGTGCAGCAGTTCGCCGGATGGCTTCCTGAGTGCACTGGAAAGTATGACCGCGGTTAATACGTTTAAGCGTTTCGTCGCTGGTACTTTCTATGCCGTACTCCACAAGAAGAAAAGTGCGTTTGGAGAGTGCTTCCAAATAATCTAGCAGGGTGTCGGGCATACAGTCGGGACGTGTACCGATGACTAACCCTACTACTCCTTCTACCTGAAGGGCAGACTCGTACATCTGCTTGAGTTGCTCCAGTTCGGCATACGTATTGGTATAAGCCTGAAAATAAGCCAGGTATTTCATTTCCGGATATTTACGGGCAAAGAATTGTTTGCCTTCTTCCAGTTGCTGTACTACGGTCTTTTCTGTTTTGCAATATTCAGGGTTAAAAGTTTGGTTGTTGCAGTAAGTGCATCCTCCATATCCTTTCGAACCATCTCTGTTGGGACAGGTAAATCCGGCATTGACAGAAATCTTTTGTACTTTATATGGAAAATGACTGGCAAGAAAACTGGCTAAATCGTTATATCGTATGCGTTCTTCCATTATTTCTTATTTGTAATGTCTACAAATATACGTATATTTTTTCTACCTTTGCTGCAAACAATATTAAATCATGCTCAGAATGAAAAAACTTTTTGCACTCTTATGTTTATTTTTGGCTGTTTTGACGCTTCAAGCACAGAAGGTGACATTGCAGGATGTGGCTCAGGGTACATACAGGGCATCGGGTATTTATGGTATTAAACCGATGCTGGACGGAGAGCACTATACGCAGATTAGCAGTGACCGGAAACGGATTGTGAAGTACTCGTTCAAGACTGGGGAAGAGGTGGAAACAATTTTTGATGTTACGACTGCCCGCGATTGCTCGCTGACTTCTTTTGATGACTATATCATGTCGCCGGACGAGCGCCTGATTTTGATTCAGACAGAAACCAAACCTATTTACCGTCGTTCTTTTACGGCTGTGTATTACATCTATAATGTGCGGAATAACAAGTTGGAACCGCTGTCGAACAACGGACCGCAGCAGGTGCCTTTGTTCTCGCCGGATGGAAACCAGATTGCTTTTGTGCGGAACAACAACATTTATCTGGTAAAATTGCTGTTCAACAACAGTGAATCGCAGGTTACGAAAGATGGTGAGTATAATAAAGTGCTGAACGGTATACCAGACTGGGTGTATGAAGAGGAGTTTGGCTTTAACCGTGCATTCGATTTCAGTGCCGACAGCAAGATGCTGGCTTACATCCGTTTTGACGAATCGGCTGTGAAAATGTTCTCTTTCTCCTGGTATAAAGGAATGGCTCCGGAGAAAATGCAGTATGAAACTTATCCCGGAAGTTATGATTACAAATATCCGAAATCAGGAATGCAGAATTCACTGGTGAGTGTCCATACATTTGATATTAAGAGCAAGGTGACCCGTACAATGGATTTACAGTTGGATAAGGAAGATTATATTCCTCGTATCCGTTTTACTTCCGATCCGGAAAAACTGGCTATTATGGTACTGAACCGTCATCAGAATCGTTTTGACCTTTATTTCGCAAATCCACGAAGTACGCTTTGTAAAGTTGCCATTCGTGATGAGGCTCCTCAATATATCAAAGAACAGGCTTATGCGAATATTGAATTTTTTGACAAGAATATTGTCATGATGAGTGAGCGTGACGGTTATAACCATTTGTATCTGTATACAATTGGCGGCAACCTGGTGAAGCAGATTACGAAAGGAGACTTCGAAGTGAAAGACTTCCTGGGATGGGATCAGAATGCGAATGTCTTTTATTATACCAGCAATGAAGAGAGTCCGTTGCGTACGGCTGTCTATAAGATAGACGGTAAAGGAAAGAAAACCAAACTTTCTACACGTGTGGGTACTAACTCGGCAATCTTCAGTCATTCGATGAAATATTATATCAATACATATTCTAGCATCTCTACACCTACACGGATTACAATCAATAATAATCAGGGTAAAGAACTGAAAACATTGATGGACAATGCTGCACTGAAAGAAAAAGTGGCTCGTCTGAATATGCCGATAAAGGAATTCTTCACTTTCACTACTTCGGATGGAGTGAAACTGAATGGCTGGATGATGAAACCGACTAATTTTAATCCGAATAAAAAGTATCCGGTTATCATGCATCAGTACAGCGGCCCTGGTTCGCAGCAAGTTATCGACCGTTGGAATATCGGAAGCTTCAGTGATGGAGGTATGTTTGAAGCGTATATGTGCGATAAAGGATTTGTAATGGTTTGTGTGGATGGTCGTGGTACAGGTGGCCGTGGTGCTGCATTCGAAAAGTGTACTTACATGTTCTTGGGTGTGAAGGAAGCCAAGGATCAGGTAGAAACAGCCAAATATCTGGGTACATTGCCATTTGTAGATAAAAACAAAATCGGTATCTGGGGATGGAGCTTTGGTGGATACACCACATTGATGTCAATGAGTGAGGGTACATCGGTATTCCGTGCCGGAGTGGCTATTGCTGCACCGTCTGACTGGAAATTCTATGATACGGTTTATACAGAGCGCTTTATGCGTACACCTAAAGAAAATGGTGACGGATATGCGGCTTCATCGGCTATCCTTAGAGCAGATAAACTGCATGGAAGCCTGTTGCTGATACATGGAACGGCTGACGATAATGTACATTTCCAGAACTGTGCTGAATATAGCGAAGCGCTGGTACAGGCTAACAAACAGTTTGATATGCAGATTTATACGAACCGTAATCATGGTATTGCAGGGGGAAATACCCGCAATCATTTGATGAACAGGGTGGCAAACTTCTTTATGGAGGAAATGAAATAGTAGAAGAAAAAATTATATCTTTGAGCGATTGTCGTGATATGGCAGAAACAGAGTGCCGTATCGTGACAGTCGCTTTTTTTTAATCTTAAATTGAGAATACTTATGGAGCATGTCAAGAAACCTTCCTGGCTTAAAATCAATATCGGTGTGAACGACAGGTATACAGAAACGAAGCGGATAGTAGATACGCACGGCTTGCATACGATTTGTAGCAGTGGCCGTTGTCCTAATATGGGAGAGTGTTGGGGAAAAGGAACGGCTACGTTTATGATTGGAGGCGATATCTGTACACGCTCCTGTAAGTTCTGTAATACGAAATCGGGGAGACCTCTTCCGTTGGACGGTAATGAACCGGAAAGTGTGGCCCGTTCGGTGCAATTGATGAAATTGTCGCATGCTGTAATAACATCGGTGGATAGAGACGATTTGGAGGATATGGGGGCTTCGCATTGGGTAAAGACTTTGAGGAAGATTAAGGAACTGAATCCTGCTGTAACGCTGGAAGCGTTGATTCCGGATTTTCAGGGTAATCTGGAGCTGGTAAAGCAAGTTGCAAGCTGTGGTGCCAATATTGTTTCTCATAATATGGAAACAGTAAAGCGGCTTACACCGGTAGTACGGAGTGTGGCCCGATACGAAACAAGCTTGGAGGTTATTCGGGCTATTGCCGAAACTGGAGTAACTGCAAAATCGGGTATTATGGTGGGACTTGGTGAAACTGTATCCGAAGTAGAAGAATTGATGGATGATTTATTGGAGTATGGCTGCCGTATCCTGACTATCGGACAGTATTTACAGCCTACACATAAGCATTACCCTGTAAAAGAATATGTGACACCCCAACAATTCGATACCTATAAAGAACTGGGGTTGAAAAAGGGGTTTGCAGAGGTGGTGAGCGGTCCGTTGGTACGCTCCTCCTATCATGCTGAAAAACAGTTGAAATTTTGTAAAAACCAGTAAACAAATTAAGTGAAATATTTGTTGATAAGAAATAACAGAAAAAGGGCATTATGAAATTGTTGTTGCAGAATAAACACATCATCGTTTCCCTGGGTTTGCTTCCTGTTATTTTGATGATGGTTTTATACATTTGTTTTCTTCTACACCTACCTTGTTTGTTACGTTGCTGGTTAGCTTGTGCATACAGGCTTATGAGGTGTTGAGGCTGAGGAGTTTTAACTTGTTTTTGTTTCATGGCATGGTGGCCATGACTGTATGTATTTTAGTTCGTTCTTTTACTGGTTTCTGGCTGATTCCGAATGGGTATCTGGTGCTTTCGATAGAGGTACTGGTGTTGTTGTGTTCTTTTTGGCATCTGGTATTTCCACATTATTATGAAGCCTTTTTGCGGAAGCATGCTTTGCGTACAGAGGTCAATTACAGATTGGAAGCTAAGGTCATTGTTGTACTGGTTTCTTTTCATTTATTATGTCTGTTGCTGATATTCAGGCTTTTTTCTCCTTTCCCTGAACATTTTGCTCATTTTTTAAGGTGTACTTCAGCTATCTTGATTTTTTTACTGTGCTTGCTGTTTAATATTATAGGAGTGAGATTATTGCTTAGAGAGGTACAAAAAGCTCCTGTTATTCGTGTGGCTCCGATTTGTAATAATAAAGTATTTCTTACTCCTCGAGAGGTTATTGTTGAAGGAAAGCCGATGAAGGAATGGGATTTGCCGATAGAATCGATGTATTTGATAAGAAATATGTCGGTAGAGGATTATGTGAAGCGGATAACTCGTAATTTTGTACCGGCCCATATAGAACCTCGTTTCAGTTTGAAGCATTATGGTTGTATGAGGCTTAAGTGTTGCCAGACCATTTGTTTGTATTTGCTCCCGCTTACTGAGGAAGCAGATTTGCAAGGCTTGGAAGGTGATTTCTTTTCATTAGATACAAACTTGGAAGATGAATCGGAAGGGCATCGTTACAGTTGTACGTTGAAAGAGGAGTTTCCTTATTTACGAATGGCTGGAGAATTGTGGCAAAATTACAAGTAAGATATGATACGAAAAGTAAAACAAGAAGACGCAGCAGCTATTGCTGCTATCTACAACGACCATGTAAAGCATACATGTGTTACTTTTGAAGATGAAGAGGTTAGTGTTGCCGAGATGCAAAAGCGCATAAGTGAAATCTCTTCACACTATCCTTATCTGGTTTATGAGGCTGAGAATGGTGAGATTGCAGGATATTGTTATGCGCACGGGTGGAAGGAAAAACAGGCTTACCGATTGACGGCAGAAACAACTATTTATATTGCACCTGCCTTTCAACGACAAGGAATAGGGAAGGCTTTGATGAATGAGCTAATCGTTAAATGCAGGGAAGCTGGTCTGCATGTACTGATAGCTTGTATTACCTATCCGAATCCGGGCAGTGAGAAACTACATGTGGGACTGGGATTCCAACAAGTTTCCCGTTTCCATGAAGTCGGCTATAAATTCGGGCAATGGCTGGATATTTATGACTTTGAGTTGCGGTTATAGAGCCTTTATTTGTAGATAAGGAAAATGCAAGGGATTTTGTTGATTTCAGGCAAATGTCCCTTCCATTCTTTGATACTTTTAGTTTTGATATACTCTCCTTCACATGTAATATTAGCTGCGATACACAATTTTGTTTGCGGACGGCAGTTATGAAGCAAATCCTCCATCATTTTCTGATTGCGATAAGGAGTCTCGATGAACAGCTGTGTCTGATTTTCGCTGTAAATGCGTTGTTCCAGTTCTTTGATACGTTTGGCACGAGCTGCCGGTTCGATGGGGAGATACCCATGAAAAGCAAAACTTTGTCCGTTAAATCCTGATCCCATGACTGAAAGGATAATAGAAGACGGACCGATTAAGGGTACTACTTTCAGGTTCTTTCTCTGTGCAATAGCCACAATATCGGCTCCTGGGTCGGCGACAGCCGGACATCCGGCTTCCGAGATAACCCCCATTGGACTTCCTGCAAGCAAAGGTTTCAGATAACCAGAAATCTCTTCGGGTGAAGTATGTTTGTTTAAGGGATAAAAAGTAAGCTCATCTATGTTGATGGAGCTGTCCACTTTTTTCAGAAAACGGCGGGCTGTACGTACTTCTTCTACGATGAAATGTTTTATTCCAAGAATTACTTCTTTATTATAAGCAGGAAGAACTTTTTCAATTGGCGTATCCCCTAATGTCGTTGGCAGTAAGTACAGTGCAGCTTCCATAAACTCTGAATATCAGTTTAATTTTCTATTTTTATATAATTCATTATCTCGTCATAATTGGTAGCTTCGAGCAATTGCTGGTAAGTGACATCTTTGTTCTGCGACATGTATAAGTCAATCAGATGTATTCCAAGCCATAATCCAATCATCGGAGGAGTATCTTGGTCCATAATTGAAATAAACGGACTCCGGTTAATATATCCTTTAATGAGGAGTGAATTCGAACTTTTTAAGTGTCCTTTTTGAAGTATCCATTGCCATAATTCTTTTTTATGTGTATTGCACCAGGCAATGTCTTCTTGTCTGTATCCCAGTTCTTCTTCCAATGTGTTGTATTTCAGTATTTGATATACAATCCAGTGAATTTTTCCATGATGCAGTATTACATCCTGAAGTGTCCGCTGGTTGTTTTCTCGTGGAAACGGGTATAAACTTAATAGATAATAGAAAAAACAATCGGGAACAATTCGTTCTGGAGTCATGGTAAAGCTCTGAAAGTCGTAGTAGTATTTCTTGTATAGCGGGTAATCTTGCCCCATATACTTATCAATACTGAAAGCTACCAAGCTATCACCAATAATGACTGACTGATTCAGTGCAGAAACCAGTGAAACAAACTGAGGAATGACAATGTCAGGAATATGTTCGCGAAGTTTTTTAAATCCTGCACTGAAATTTTCTTCTATTTCGCTCATATCTTTGAATCTGCTGGTTGCGTCATTCATAAGTGAGAGCAGTGTAGGGTCTGAATAATATTCCTGTAATTTGTCGTTGATGTGGATATCGTCTACTGTTCCTAAAGTCAGAACATCTTCTATCAGCATTTTGGTCGTTTTGGGATAGTTCATGTTCATTTTTTGGAGAGCAGTAAAACTGTTTGTCATTACAAACTCCTGCTGGAGTTTATCGTATCGCCATACTTTTATTTTAATATCAGGAACATAGTCATCCTGCTTCTCATCATGAAGACAAGAAGAAAGAATGACTATGCTGCTTAATATGAATAATAGTTTGCGAATCATTTGAAGGATTAACCGTAAATGATGTTTCCGTTTTCGTCTTTGTATTCGTCTAATCCTTTTTCGTAAGTTGCCATGGCACGCAAACTCATACCTACGCTAGAGAAACCTCCATCGTGGAACAAATTCTGCATAGTTACCTTACGGGTAAGGTCAGAGAACATTACGATACAGTAGTCTGCACATTCATCAGCAGAAGCATTGCCAAGTGGAGACATTCTGTTTGCAAAGTCGAACAGCTTATCCATACCTTTCACGCCAGATCCGGCTGTAGTCATTGTAGGTGACTGTGAAATGGTATTGATACGCACATGGTGTTCACGTCCGTAAATGTATCCAAAGCTACGTGCTATAGACTCCAGCAGAGCTTTGGCATCTGCCATGTCGTTATAACCGTAGAATGTTCTTTGAGCTGCAACATAGCTAAGCGCAACGATAGAACCGTATTCATTGATAGCATCCTGTTTTTTTGCTGCCTGAATCATTTTATGGAAAGATACAGCTGAGATATCTAATGTCTTGTTCAGCATATCATAGTCCAAATCATCGTAAGTACGTTTTTTTCTTACGTTAGGAGACATTCCAATAGAGTGGAGAACGAAGTCGATTTTTCCACCCAAAACTTCCATTGAACGTTTGAAAACATTTTCAAGGTCTTCTACACTAGTAGCATCGGCTGGAATTACTTCACAGTTTAATTTTTCAGATAAAGCAGAAACCTGGCCCATACGTACTGCAACAGGTGTATTGGAAAGGGTAATCATAGCACCTTCCTCAACTGCTCTTTCAGCAACTTTCCATGCGATAGACTGTTCGTTCAATGCGCCGAAAACAATACCGCGTTTTCCTTTAAGTAAATTATAACTCATACCTTTTATTGTTTAATCAGTATTTATTTGAAATGCAAAGATACAAAAAAACTTAAAATAAAGTCTCTTTTTGCACAAAAAAGAGAAATCTATGCAGATTCTCTTGATGTTTAGCGGATGTTTGCAACAAAAAAACCTGCCCTCCAATTTAGGAAAGCAGGTTTGTAAGTCTTTAAAGACGATTCTGACTATTATCCCAAAGAGATTGCTTCTGAAGGACAAACATCAGCGCAAGTACCACATTCAGTACACATATCAGGATTGATAGAGTATTTGTCACCTTCAGAGATTGCTCCTACTGGACATTCATCGATACAAGTACCGCAAGCGATACAATCGTCACTAATTACGTAAGCCATTGTCGTAAAAATTAAGTTATTATTAGTACTAATTTGTTGTTGCAAATTTATAGGTTTTTCCTTATGGTTGTTACTTGGAATATCATTATTTGTGTAATTTGTAATATGTCTAAATAATGTCAAGGGGTTTGTAAAGCCTTGTATATAGTCTCCTGTATCCGTGGACGTATATTCAGTCGGGTCAAATTTTTCTGGCTGTAAGGATTCGGGTAAATTCGGTTGCATAGAAAGACCATTACGATGTCGTTCTGCGGGTCTGCCCATGCGCATGTCCCTGAGAATCCGGTATGCCCGAATACACAGGCAGGAGCTTCGGAAGCACAGGGACTGTAATGTGCATTGTCGGGGTCGGGCTTGTCAAAACCTAGTCCCCTCCGGCTTTTGGAAGACTTCATGGTAGTAAACAGCTTACAGGTTTCTTTGCTCAGAAAGCGCTGATGGTTGTATACACCTTGATTTAGCAACATCTGAAAGATGGCTGCGACTTCAGGAGCTGAGGAAAACATGCCGGCATTGCCGGATACACCTCCAAGGAAAGCAGCGGCTTCATCGTGAACAAACCCTTGAAGAGGTTTTGAACCTCGCAGAAAGTCCTTGCTTACAGTAGGGATTATTTCTTCTTTTTTGAATTTCCGGAGCGGCTGGTAAGCTATCCGTTCCAGTTTCATAGGACGGAGGTATACGCTGTCTATAAAAACATCCATCGTTTGCCGGGTAATGTTTTCTACCGCTTCTTTCAATAGCATAAAATTCAGACAACTATATCTGTAATTTTTGTTTGTGGGTGAAGCTTCTATAATGCGCTGTAGCATGATGTCTTTAAATTCCTTCCTTATATAAAGATTATCTGCTATCTGTATAGGATAGGCTTTTGAGGGGATAGGAGATACCCATTCTGTTCTATAGTTGAAATCGGTACAGGCATATAGATTGCGCCCTACTTGAATGGTGTGACAGGCGTTTCTTCTGTTCTTGAATAATTCACCTTTACAACTTTTTAAATCGATAGCATCTTTATAGAAGGGGAGATAGGCTGGCAGTCCCGATTCATGGAACAGTAGCTCCTGAATAGTGATATTCTCCTTGTTGGTCCCTTTAAATTGAGGCAGAAATTTAGAAATTTTGTCGGTCAGGTTTATTTTCCCTTCATCGTATAATTTCATGACAGCCAGAAGCGTGCCGGTAGCCTTACTTAGCGAGGCTAAATCGTACAGATGCTCCGGACGTACTTTCTCTTTTGATTCGTAAGTGACGGTTCCAAAGCATTTGTCGTATACGATATTTCCTTTTTTCATGACCAGAATATGGCATCCCGGATAGGCTTTTGCCTGAATCCCTTCCAGAGCTATTTCATCAATTTGGTTTAATACAGAAGTGTTTATTCCGGTTATTTCGGCTGATTGACTAATACTTTTAGATGGAGCATTTAAAGTTATTCCCGTTCCGGCTTTGAACGTATCGCCCAAATCGATAGACAAACGTCCGTTTGCCATGGATTTGCCAATAATAATATCGGCTACATGTTGTTGAACAATTGCTTCTCCTGTATGGGCCGCGATGACGGCTTGCGCTTTTTTCAGCATGGATTCCTGCCCGCGTAAGGCTGCAAGAGGGGTAAAGAAAGTCATGACAGTAGGTTTCTGTGCTGACACTTGGTTCAGTAACTTGGCATAGCGTAGGTAATGGTCGGATTCGATAGCTATAATAACGCGATTTGCTTTCTGAATCCTGTTGAGCTGCGATTTGGAAGAGTCGGGATGCAGGTTAATCCACTGAATACTGATTGATTTACGCAGTTGTTCGTACAACGGATGCATTCGTGAAGGAGATTTGCTGATGCTGACTAGCAGGTTGCCGGATGAATTGGGGGAAACAGGCAGCTGATTGTCACGATTACTGATTACCGTAACAGCTTGTTTCTTCAACGTATTAACCAGTTCTTTAGCTTCGGGCGTATTGATTCTGTTCATAATCTGGCCCGACTGGATGTAAGGAGTCTGTGTGAGGCCTAGAATGTATTTGTAAGTCAGCACTTTTCTGCATTTCTCCGTAATTTGTTCTTCGGTAAGTGAGCCTCGCTTTAGTGCGGATAATACTCCATCCATCTCTTTCTTCAGATTCCTTTGAACCAATATCAGATCATTTCCTGCTATCAGTGCCTGTGCGGCAGGATGTCCATATCCGGCTACTCCATGCATGGCAAGTGCATCAGTGAAAGCGAGTCCGTCAAATTGCAATTCATCCTTTAGCAGCTGAGTTACAACGGCATGTGAAAGTGAGGCCGGCTTCTGGGTATCCAGCGCCGGAATAAGCAAATGCCCTGTCATCATACCACTGATGCCTGATGTGATGGCCGTTTTAAAAGGAATCAGTTCAATACTGTCGAGCCGGGCCCTGTCAAAATTCAGCTTTGGCAAAGATTTGTGAGAATCGGTTTCTGTGTCACCATGCCCCGGAAAATGCTTGCATACGGCAATTACACCTCCGTCTTCCAGACCTTTGGCATAGGATGCTACCTGACGGGCAACTTGCTGAGGATTACTTCCGAATGAACGGGTGTTAATAACGGGATTCCTCGGATTGTTGTCGACATCAGCAACAGGGGCAAAGTTGACGTGTACTCCGATTTCTTTGCATTGACGGGCTACTTCTCTACCATAGGCATAAAGCAGGCTGTCTTCCGAGATACATCCTAAGACACGGTTACGCGGGAATGAAACGGTTTGCTTTAAACGCATAGCCAGTCCCCATTCTCCATCGAAAGTGAGTATTAGCGGTATTTTGGCAAACGACTGTGCGTAATTTGTCATCTCAATCTGACTTAACACCTGTCCGCCAGAAAACAGTAAGCCGCCAATGTGATATTCGGTTACTGCTTTTTTGATGTCTGCTTTGCCATATTGAGTAATCTGTGGGCTTACCGTATGGATAAACAACTGTCCGATTTTCTCTTTTAAAGTCATCTTTTGCAGTTGCTCTTCCACCCATTTATGGCAGTTTATACTGTCTTTTTCAGCCGATTTGATGAGGCCTGGGCATACTTGTCCCCATGCCGTGACAGATACCACGACGGTGAGCAGCACTGATAGTAACCGATGTTTTATCATGATTTATTTTTGATTGAAGGTTAATGTAAATTTACCAATGTAAGAACCGTTTTTCCCCATTTGCTGAACCGGGACTTCTTTTCCGTCCAGATTCTTTATCCATACCGGCTTGTCGAAATAAGTATGCGAGTGTCCTCCCAATACGAGGTCAATGTTGCGGGTCTGTGAAATCAGTTCGACATCCGACAATGGAGCCGTTGATTCGTATCCCAGATGCGAAAGGCAAACCACGACATCACATCCTTCTTGTTCTTTCAGGATATTGGCAACTCTTTGAGCTTCCTTGATTGGGTCCTTGAAGGTAATGCCTTTGCAGTTCTTTTCCTGAACAAGTCCTTCTAGCACCGGTGACAGACCGAATATGCCGAACTTAATTCCATCTTTCTCAATGATAACATAGTCCTTTACAAGTCCTTCGAGTGCGGTCCCTATAACATCATAATTGGAGCAAACAACGGGGAATTTGGCCATGCGGTACAAACGCGCCAAGTTTTCGATACCGAAATCAAATTCATGGTTCCCGATAGTTGCCGCATCATAACCCATGGCATTCATCAATGCTATTTCTACTTCGCCCTTAAACAAATTATAATAAGGAGTCCCTTGCGAAAAATCTCCACAATCAAACAGCAAAACAGGTGAAGCACCGTTTCTTGTCTGTTCGATATAGGTTGCTCTTCTTACTGCTCCAGCAGTACCGGCCAGTTCCTGATCCGGTAAATTCTCCGGCATCGGTTCAATGCGGCTGTGTGTATCATTCGTATGGAGAATAATGATTTCCTTATGGCTTTGTGCAATTAAGAATGTGTACGAAAGACATAATATAAAGAGAGTGAATAGTCGTTTCATGGCATTACTGGATTATTGGATGATAATTCTGTTTTCTAGTTTGGCTTGGATTTTCTTTCCCATACGGGTCTGCGTCTCGACATGTTTTATAATCAGCTCCCGTAAGATGGCATGTTCAGGATACTGCTTGTCTGTAATGTCCTTCAGCACATACATCTTGTCATTTCCTTCGGCCAAATAGTCAATGGTAGCCAGGTAGTAATCTTTTTCCGGGATGATTTCTTTGCCATTACTCAGATTCGCTTTGATCAGATCTCCTTTTTGAGATATTACCAACTGGGCTCCGCTTATGCCTTCACCATGTACAGCTGCTATATTTTTGAAAAGCTCAAGGAGATCTGTTCCTTTCATTTTTACAATACAGAGTGTGTTTTCAAACGGAGCGATTTCGAATATATTGCCATAAGTAATTTCGCCTGCAGGCAAATCATTTCGGATACCTCCCATGTTCATTAATGCAACATCGGCTGGCTGTCCGATATAAGGTGCTGCCGACTCGCGTAAAATATCAGCAGTCAGGTTAGAAAGCGGACTTTCCGGTCGGCCTTTGGTCAATGTCGTTTCGGATGTACCGATTACACGGAGCATGATGCTGTCTACTTTTCCTTTGTAATGAGCTATCAGGCTTGCGGTTTCCGGATTGGGGTGCTGATCATACGCAGATGTAATTTTCACGGGTTCTCCTTTAATATCGGTCAGTGCATATTCCGTACGGCAGGCACAGAATGAAATCAGAAGAAGGGCATAGCCGGTGATTAGAGTTCGTTTCATATTGTTGCTTTATAAGTTTATACAGATAGTCCAAAAATACGGAAAAAAAAAGAATTATGAAATAGGGAATAAAATCAAAGGCCATAAATTTTGCCATGTGGAAAATTTTAGCTTATTTTGCAAAGCTTTCGCGCAATCGCTGTCAAGAGGTGTTACTTGGTATGTTGCGTAGTAACGATAAACAATTTAATTTTATAAAAACAATGGATTTAATTAAAATTGCAGAAGAAGCATTTGCTACTGGCAAACAGCATCCTTCATTCAAAGCTGGTGATACAATTACAGTAGCATACCGTATCGTTGAAGGTAGCAAGGAACGTGTACAGTTGTATCGTGGTGTTGTTATCAAAATCTCTGGACATGGTGACAAAAAACGTTTCACCGTTCGTAAAATGTCTGGTACTGTAGGTGTAGAACGTATTTTCCCTATCGAATCTCCGGCTATTGATAGCATTACAGTGAACAAAATCGGTAAAGTACGTCGTGCTAAATTGTACTACTTGCGTGCTCTTACTGGTAAAAAAGCTAGAATTCAGGAAAAGAGAGTTAACTAAGACGTATTATTTTTCCTACATAAAAAAGGCTTCTGTTTCTTTGAAATGGAAGCCTTTTTTATGCTTCTGCTGATTGTAGAAGAAGAAGTTATGATTTTAACAGAACGGATTGGTCTTATCTTAATTGAAATACACTTTTCGCATTGCCAAGATATACTTTAGTCATTTTTGTGCTATAAGTATATCTCAATAATGCTGTAGTGAAATCCCGCTGTTATTTCTAAAGTAGTCTCAAATAGGGGGTGATACTGGAATACAATTATTTCTTTATCTGACATTTTTTTCAGCGTTCTGAAGTTTTGTCCGATGCGTCTTTGGCTTGCTGATATTTATATTGTGAAAATATGTTTTATAATCAATTAAAAAGTTTATAATTATTAAATTACATGCCATAAAATATGTTTTTCAGCATATTTTGAGAAAAAGGTTGTATATTTGCAGTATAATAAATGAGAGATAAGTAAAAAGAGTTATAAAGTGTATAACAATCGGTTCTCCAAACGGGAGACCATAAAAACAGATGCAAATTATGAAAACAACGAAGATGAATGAAACAATTGAGATGTTGCAGTACAAGTTGATGCGTTATAAAGCTATGCGTAAAGGAGCTGCTTGCCAGTCACTGCAATACAGAATCCATAAAATGATGGATTCACGTGTAAATGCCTGATCGGCATATTTGATTGAGAGCAAATAATTTATTCTATAATGTAAAAGCGAAGATGAGATTCTATATGGAATACATCTTCGCTTTTTTTTGATGATGGATGAGGATAAAAAAATAGCCAACTCAACTGAGTTGGCTATTTTTTATAGGCTTTTATTTATATAAGTGGAAAATACGATTCATTAAATGCCATTTCTCATCCGATTTTAGATTGGGATTCTTACCTTGTAGTTTTGCTACGCGAGCTTCCCACTCTGCTTGACGGGGCAAGGTTGCAAATTTCTCCATTGCTTTGTCCCAGTCAAAATTCAACGGTGTTTCAACAATCATGAATACCTGGGTTCCACATGCATAGATTTCCATTTCCAGAATTCCTACATCATGTATATTCTGTAAGACTTCATCCCAAACACTCGCTTGTGAATGGCATTGTTTATAAGCTTCTATCATTTCTTTGTCATCGCATAGATTTAGAACTTGACAGTAGCGTTTAACAGGTTGATGGTACTCTTTTACAGTATACCCTAGTTTCTTATTATCCATTATATATAAATACTAAATTTTTATTATGCTTCTCTAACTTCCCAGCCTAATGCACTGGCACCTAATACGGCTGCATCTGCATCTTTCAGCTGTGACAGTAACAATTTAGTTTTACCGGCATATATTTTCAGGATATTTTCATCGATAGCCTGCTGGATAGGTTTTATGATATAGTCGCCTGATTTAGCCAAACCACCGAAGAGGATGATAGCTTCTGGGCTAGAGAATGCGATGAAATCAGCAATTGCTTCACCCAAAATCTTACCAGTATATTCGAAGATGTCCTGTGCCAGTTTATCACCTTTTACAGCTGCATCGTATACATCTTTAGATACGATTTCTTCAGCAGGGATATTTCTCAACAAACTTGGTTCTGAACGTGCAATCAGGAATTCGCGTGCTGTACGTGCAACTCCAGTTGCAGAACAGTATGTTTCCAGACAGCCTTTACGGCCGCATCCGCACTGACGACCGTCACGACGTACGATTACGTGACCTAATTCGCCTGCAAAACCATCGTGTCCATATACCAACTGACCGTTGATTACGATACCGCTACCTACACCAGTTCCCAAAGTAATCATGATGAAATCTTTCAAACCACGTGCAGCGCCATAAGTCATTTCACCGATAGCAGCTGCGTTAGCGTCGTTTGTCAAAGCGGTAGGAATACCTAATTTTTCTTCGAACAAAGCAGCCAATGGAATTACACCTTTCCAAGGAAGGTTTGGTGCAAATTCAATTGTACCATTATAATAGTTTCCGTTAGGTGCACCTACACCCATACCCTTAATTTTATCAACACCACCGATAGCCTGAATCAGAGGAAGTAATTTTTTGCATACTGCATCAACATAATCCTCAATTTTAGCATATTGCTGTGTCTTAACAGAATCTGTAGATAAAACGTTACCACGAGAGTCTACAATACCAAAAACTGTGTTTGTACCACCAATGTCCATACCCACTACGTAGGGCTTTTCCATGCTTGTTGTCATGATATTTTATATTTAGGGTTAGTTATAATGACAGCAAATGTAATGAAACCTTAAAAAGAGAACAAATTTTTTTTCGATTATTTCATGCGGGTTGGCAACTTTTTGTATCTTCATTTCGTCTAATGCATAAATTAAAGATTATTGACGACAATGATTCATTTAAAAGGTATTAATAAGACATATCACAACGGAGCACCGTTGCATGTCTTAAAGGGCATCGACTTAGATATTTCTCAAGGTGAATTTGTTTCTATTATGGGGGCGTCGGGTTCGGGTAAATCTACGCTGTTGAATATTTTGGGGATATTGGATAATTATGATTCGGGAGAGTATCTTCTGGACGGGGTTCTGATAAAAGGCTTGAGTGAAACGCGTGCTGCAGAACTGCGCTGCAGGATGATTGGGTTTATCTTTCAGTCGTTCAACCTCATACCGTTTAAGAACGCCATGGAGAATGTGGCGCTGCCTTTGTTTTATCAAGGGGTAAGCCGGAAAAAAAGAAATCAGCTGGCTTTGGAATATCTGGATAAACTGGGACTGAAGGAGTGGGCACACCATATGCCTAATGAGCTGTCTGGCGGACAGAAGCAGCGTGTGGCCATAGCACGTGCATTGATTTCGAAACCCAGGATAATTCTTGCTGATGAGCCTACCGGAGCACTGGACAGTAAGACTTCGGTAGAGGTGATGAATATTTTGAAAGATTTGCACCGTCAGGAGGGACTGACCATTGTGGTAGTAACCCATGAAAGTGGGGTAGCCAACCAAACCGATAAGATAATTCATATAAAAGATGGACTGATAGAACGGATTGAGGAGAACTTGAATCACGATGCTTCTCCTTTTGGTGTAAATGGTTTTATGAAATAAGTTGGTGTGAAATAAGCAAGGTTATGAGTGATTTGTTACAGGAAATTCTGGGCACTGTAATGCGTAATAAATTGCGTACGGTACTCACGGGGCTGTCGGTGGCATGGGGTATTTTTATTCTGATTGTGCTGCTGGGAGCCGGAAACGGACTGATTCATGCATTCAAGCTGAACTCGGGCAATGTGGTGATGAACTCGGTAAAGGTTTATCCGGGAACTACAACAAAGCCTTGGCAGGGAATGCAGGAAGGCCGAAATGTAGAGCTGGAACAGGAAGATTGCAGGCTGGCTGCCGTACGTTTCCCGGACAATATTATGGAAGTCGGGGCTACAGTAAGCCAGAATGCAGTGGACATAACGTATGGAAAGGATCATGTTTCCATTACATTAGAGGGGGTTATGCCTTCACTGGTGCAGATTGAGGGAATCAAGTTGGTGGAAGGACGTTTTATTAATCAGCTGGATATGCAGGGAAACCGTAAGGTGATGGTGTTGCACAAAAAGACGGTAGAGATGCTTTTCCCCCGCGAATCGGCTTTGGGCAAGGTGATTAAGACAAACGGACTGGCTTTTAAAGTCGTAGGAATATACGATGACCAGAACTTCTTTTCTCCCTCGGTGTATGTTCCTTACAGTACATTGAGTCTGCTATATGCCAAGGGTAACCTTGTGGATAATCTGATGTTTACAACCCGAGGTTTGACCGATGAAAAAACGAATGATCGTTTTGAAGACGATTTCCGTACGATGCTGGCTCACCGTCATCAATTTGACGCTTCGGATAACGGAGCTGTGTGGATCTGGAACCGCTTTACGCAGTATCTGCAACAGCAGCAGGCTACTTCCATCCTGCATATCGCTATCTGGGTAATAGGTATCTTTACACTGATCAGTGGTATCGTGGGTGTCAGCAATATTATGCTGATTACCGTGCGCGAGCGGACGCATGAGTTTGGCATTCGTAAGGCTTTAGGAGCAAGTCCGTTTTCCATTTTGAGGCTGATTATAGCCGAGAGTGTGCTTATTACTACATTTTTTGGTTATGTGGGTATGGTAGTCGGTATTCTGGCTACGGAGTATATGGACCAGTTGTTTGGTCAGCAGACAGTGGATGTAGGTGTTTTCTCGGCTACGGTTTTCCATAATCCTACAGTAGATATAAGTGTAGCCATACAGGCTACATTGACATTAATCATTGCCGGTACATTAGCCGGATTCTTCCCTGCCCGCAAGGCGGTGATGATCCGGCCGATAGAGGCATTAAGAGCGGATTGATATGAGGATAGATTTAGACAGATGGGAAGAAATACTGGTTACCATTACGCGTAACAAAACCCGCAGTTTGCTTACGGCTTTCGGTGTATTCTGGGGTATTTTCATGCTGATTGTACTGATGGGAGGTTCCGAAGGTATGAAGGATATGCTGTCGGCTAATTTTGAGGGATTTGCCACGAACTCGGGTTTTTTGGGAACCAATGAAACGAGTAAGGTTTATAAGGGATTTCAGAAAGGACGTTACTGGGAACTGGTGAATGCGGATGTAGAAAAGGTACGTCGCAGTGTGCCTGAAATAGATGTGGTATCACCTAATCTGGCCCGATGGGGAGTAGGTGCAGTGTGCGGTGAGAACCGTACATCGGTTACGCTTAAAGGACTTTATCCGGAGTATGCGCGAATAGAAGAGCAAAGGCTTTCGGAGGGACGTTTTATCAACGACACGGATATACGTGATTATCGTAAGGTATGTGTGATAGGTAAGCGAGTTTACGAATCACTTTTTCCGCAGGCCGGAAATGCGTGCGGGGCTTTTATCGCTATCGACAGTATTTATTATCAGGTAGTAGGAGTGAGCATGGCTACCGGCAACATGTCGGTGCAGGGACAGTCGGAAACGAGTATCATTATCCCTTTCAGTACTATGCAACGCAATTATAACTTCGGACAGCAGGTGCAGATGCTGGCCTATACGGCACTTCCGGGATTTTCAGTAAGTGAGATTGAGAAGAAGGTGGAACAGGTGGTAAAGCGGGCGCATACGGTACATCCGGATGACAAGCAGGCGGTGATAAAGGTTAATGCCGAAGCGATGTTCAGTATGGTGGACAATTTGTTTACGGGTATCAACTGGCTGAGCTGGCTGGTTGGATTGGGGACCTTGCTGGCTGGTGTAGTAGGGGTAAGTAACATTATGATGGTCACCGTGCGCGAGCGTACAGCGGAGATTGGTATCCGGCGTGCTATCGGTGCTCGTCCGCGCGATATCCTGATACAGATTCTATCGGAAAGTGTAGTGCTTACGTTGCTGGCTGGTATGGCGGGTGTATGTTTTGGCGTTTTTGTTCTGAATCTGCTTGAAATGGGAACGGCAGCCAGCGGTTCTCCTGCACATTTTCAGATTAGTTTCTGGGGAGCAATAGGAGCTGTATTGATGCTGATGGTACTGGGAGTGCTGGCCGGATTGGCACCGGCATACAGGGCAATGGCTATCCGGCCTGTCGAGGCTATGCGCGATGAATAAGTATACTCTGTGAAATAAACGAAGGAATCAAATTTGTATATAATTAAATTAAAACAAGGATATGAAGAAGTATGTAAAAATTGCAGTGCTGGTAGTGATTGCACTGATTTTTGTGGGAACATTTGTCTTCCTTTATCAGAAATCGCAGCCGGCTGAAGAGCGTTATACGGTTTTGAAGGCGGAACTTTCCGATCTGAAACGTACGACTATTGCTACAGGAAAAATTGAGCCAAGGGATGAAATATTGATTAAACCACAGATTTCGGGTATTATAGCCGAGGTGTATAAAGAGGCGGGTCAGAAGGTCAATGAGGGTGAGGTGATAGCCAAGGTAAAGGTTATCCCCGAACTGGGTACACTGAATGCTGCCGAAAGCCGGGTACGTCTGGCCGAGATAAATGGCAAACAGGCTGAAGTGGATTATGAACGCATGAAGAATCTGTATGATAGTAAGCTGGTGAGTAGCGAGGAATATGAGAAGAGTCTGGTGCAGGTAAAGCAGGCACGTGAGGAGTTGCAGACGGCAAAGGATAATCTGGAGATTGTGAAGGAAGGTATCACGAAACGGAGTGCGGAGTTCAGTAGTACGCTTATCCGCTCTACCATTACGGGACTCATCCTGGATGTGCCGGTGAAAGTGGGAAACTCTGTCATTATGAGTAATACGTTCAATGATGGTACTACTATTGCTACTGTTGCTAATATGAACGACCTGATCTTCCGTGGAAATGTGGACGAGACGGAGGTCGGAAAAATCAGCGAGGGCACTCCTGTTTCCATTACGCTGGGGGCATTGCAGAATATGAAGTTTGATGCTGTGCTGGAGTATATTGCTCCGAAGGCTACCGAGAAGAACGGAACCAATCAGTTTGAAATAAAGGCGGCTATACAGGTTCCTGATGGAGTTACTATCCGTTCGGGATATAGTGCCAATGCCGAAATTGTGCTCGAGAAAGCAGATGGAGCACTGTCGGTTCCGGAAAGTGCTGTAGAATTTGTCGGGGATTCGACTTACGTTTATCTGCTTACCGATTCGGTTCCGCGTCAGCAATTCGAGCGGAAAGCGGTACAGACGGGTATCAGTGATGGTATTCGTATTGAAATAAAGAAGGGATTGAAGCAAGGAGATGTCGTACGTGGTGTAAAGGATATAGATCATGAATAAATGGATGATAGGGATAGCTGTCTGGGCGATGGCTCTTCCGGTTTGGGCACAGGATGCCTGGGATTTGAGGCGGTGTATAGAATATGCGGTAGCGCATAATCTGACAGTAAAGCAGCAGGAGGAGGCATGTCGGCAGAGTGAGACAGAACTGAGTACGGCACGCTGGAGCCGTCTGCCTAACCTGAACGGAAGTGCGTCGCACTCGTTCAACTTCGGACGGAGCTTGCAGGCGGATAATACATACCAGAGTGTGAATACGCAGAATACGGCGTTTAATCTCACTACCAGTGTTCCGCTGTTTACCGGGATGCAGATTCCGAACAATATTGCTTTGGCCCGACTGAATCTGAATGCAGCCGTAGAGGATTTGAACAAGGCGAAGGATGATATCAGTATTCAGGTGACTTCGGCTTATCTGCAGGTTCTGTTTAATGAGGAACTGGCCAAAGTGGCCCGTGAGCAGGTGACGCTGAGTCGCGATTTGCTGCAGCAGAAGGAGGAGTTTTTCCGCAATGGCAAGGCCTCGGAAGCGGAATGGCGCGAAGCAGAAGCACGTTTGGCGCAGGATGAACTTTCGGCTGTGCAGGCTGACAATAATGTACGGTTGGCATTGCTCGACTTGAGTCAGTTGCTGGAACTGCCTTCGCCGGAAGGATTTGAGATAGTTGCTCCCGATACGGCAGCTGTCAGTGTGACGGGCCGGCTGGTTTCGCCGTCTGAAGTTTTCGGACAGGCGGTACTATCACGACCAGAAGTTAAGGCGGCTCAGTATAGGGTAGAGGGAGCCCTCAAGAGTGTGCGCATTGCACAGAGTGCTTTCTATCCGCAGCTCAGTCTGGGAGCAGGACTCGGTACGAATTATTACAAATTGTTTGGACGCGACAATATCGCTTTTGGCAGCCAGTTGCGCGATAATTTCAGTCAGTACGTAGGTTTTTCGCTCAGTATTCCTGTGTTCAATCGCTTTGCTACGCGTAATCGGGTGCGCTCAGCACGTATCCAGCATACGTTGCTTAACTGGCAGCTGGAGGAACGGAAGAAAGTACTCTATAAAGAGGTGCAGCAGGCATATTATAATGCTGTGGGTGCAGAAGCTCGTTTTGCCGGCAGCAGTAAGGCGGATAAGGCTGCCAAGGTTTCTTTCCGTTTGATGGAGGAGAAGTACCGTTACGGGAAAGCAACAGCTACGGATTATAACGAGGCGCGCACCAATTGGATAAAGGCAGTGTCGGAATTGATTCAGGCCCGTTACGATTATCTGTTCCGCATGAAGATTTTGGATTTCTATAGAGGAATTCCTCTGGAACTTAAATAGGCTTTTGATAAATTATAAAGAACCGCATCAGGGCTCAGTTTGAATTGTGAGCTGTGGTGCGGTTCTCTTTGTTTTAGGAAGGGTATCTGCTTTTGGGGCAACATTGGCCCTGTCTGCTGAAAGTAAATTCGATACCTTCGCCTTTTCGATTTTTTATAGTTGGTTTATCGGTTTATAGTACGTTTTTTGTTAGGCTGCTTGATATTCAGTAGAAAAAATATCCGGCAAGAGAATTACGTGAGTTCGGGATGAGAAAGTATCTTTAAAAGTTGGTAATCACCGAATTAT
>UncleJesse_p2__coassemble_576_pt1 | contig 35263 bp, 31 predicted proteins | sample UncleJesse_p2__metabat2_low_PE_025 | metagenome-assembled genome bin UncleJesse_p2 | reverse complement strand
CTTCGAATACACCGCCACCGAATTCCAAGATAGAGATATCGAATGTACCACCACCAAGGTCGAATACAGCAACCTTCATATCTTTGTTAGACTTGTCTACACCGTAAGCCAATGCAGCAGCAGTCGGTTCGTTCACGATACGTTTTACTTCCAGACCAGCAATCTGTCCTGCTTCCTTAGTAGCCTGACGCTGTGAGTCAGAGAAGTAAGCCGGAACTGTAATAACGGCTTCAGTAACTTCCTGCCCCAGATAATCTTCAGCAGTCTTTTTCATTTTCTGAAGAATCATTGCTGAAATTTCCTGTGGAGTATACAGACGACCGTCGATGTCTACACGCGGAGTGTTGTTGTCACCTTTCACTACTGAGTAAGGAACACGTGAAATTTCTTTCTGAACCTGATCGTAAGTTTCACCCATGAAACGTTTGATAGAGTAAACTGTACGTTTTGGGTTTGTAATAGCCTGACGTTTTGCAGGGTCACCTACTTTACGCTCGCCACCATCTACGAAACCTACTACAGAAGGAGTAGTACGTTTACCTTCACTGTTTGCAATTACTACCGGTTCGTTACCTTCGAATACTGCAACACAAGAGTTTGTTGTTCCTAAGTCAATACCAATAATCTTTCCCATAATTGTATCTTTTTTTATTATTATCTAATTTAAGTTTTATCAATCTCATTTTTTGTAACATCGTTACGCCTATTAGTAAACAAACGCTGTGCCAAAAGGGAAATCAATTATTTTGGTAGGTATTGAGCATGCCATTCTGCCAAAATGACGGAATTTATGACAGGCTTCCAAAGCATGACAATACATTTTGTCCGATTCATGCAGTATACCATTCATCTGTCCCTCTCTCTGCTATGCCAGACGGATTAAGCGAAAAAACAGTTCCCAGCATATTTTTATAAAAAAGATAGTCAACACACCGATAACTACCGGCCGGACGAAGCCTGTCCCCTTGCTTGTAAAATAACGGGCACCTATATAATTACCGGCCACACCAAACGCAGCCGCAACCAGTGCCAGCGGAAACCATACGACACCATGAAACAGAAAAACAAACAAGGCAGATACATTGGTTGCCAGATTTATCACCTTTGTCGTGCCAGCAGCCTCATTTAAACTGACATGAGCAACAGCCGTGAGCAGAACCAATAGAAAAGTTCCGGTACCCGGACCATAGAAGCCATCATATATACCTATTATAAAAGAGATAACCACGGTAAGCCAAGTAGTCTTACGTTCGGAGTAAGCCGGCGATACCGATTGAAGCGATTTTTTACGAAACAGATAACAAGCCGTAGCCGGAAGTACAACCAGCATTATGACTTTAAAGATATCGGATGGAACCAGCAATGCCATACGAGCCCCTGCCCACGAACCCGACAAGGCAACAACTACAGCAGGAAGCACCCGCTTCCAATGAATAAAGCCACAACGGGCAAAATGCCAGGTAGCAACAACCGTACCCATACAGGCACTAAATTTATTTGTCCCGATAGCAGCATGCGGAGGAAGTCCCGCTATCAGATAAGCCGGCAGTGAAATAAGTCCTCCTCCACCTGCAATAGCATCTATAAAACCAGCCAGAAACACCAGCGGGCATACGATTAAATATTCCATGATTGATGATTATTACGACATTCGCTCTCCCCTACCACACATACGGGCATAAAAAAAGGAGTACCGCTGTACTCCAACCTTTGTTAACCTTAAATCTAATACTATGAAAAACACAGTGCAAAGATAGGAATTATTTTTATATTGTCAAACATCAGCCTTTAAAAAACATGCTTAAAAACACTATTTAACAACTAAAGAGACTCTCTCTGCATATTATCATAATTTAAATAGCATTCTGTAACATCGTTTTAATAAAAAACGTACCTTTGTCCGCACTTTGCAAAGAAAATAAGACCATGATTTCAGTAGAAGGACTAAAAGTTGAATTTGGAGTGACACCTCTGTTCGAGGATGTTTCTTATGTTATTAATAAGAAAGACCGCATTGCACTGGTGGGTAAAAACGGAGCCGGAAAATCTACCATGCTGAAAATTCTGGCCGGCATTCAGTCACCAACAGAAGGTGTTGTAGCCATCCAGCGCGGAGTAACCATCGGCTATTTGCCCCAGGTTATGATCTTGAGCGACACACGCACCGTTATGGAAGAAGCCGAAATGGCGTTCGAACATATTTTCGAGTTACAGGAAAAACTGGCCAAAATGAATCAGGAACTGGCCGACCGTACCGACTACGATTCTGAAAGTTACCACGAACTGATAGAACGCTTTACGCACGACAATGAACGCTTCCAGATGATGGGAGGCCACAATTTCCGTGCAGAAATAGAACGTACGCTTACCGGACTGGGATTTGTGCGTGAAGACTTCAACCGTCCTACTTCTGAGTTCAGTGGCGGATGGCGTATGCGTATCGAGCTGGCCAAGCTGCTGTTGCGTCACCCCGATGTTCTTTTACTGGACGAGCCCACCAACCACCTCGATATAGAAAGTATACAGTGGCTGGAAGGTTTTCTGAAAACAAGTCCGGGAGCAGTCGTACTGGTAAGTCACGACCGCGCCTTTATAAATAATGTAACCAACCGCACCATCGAAATCTCCTGCGGACACATTTACGACTATAAAGTGGCATACGATGAATTTGTCGTACTGCGAAAAGAACGCCGCGAACAGCAGTTGCGTGCGTACGAAAACCAGCAGAAACAAATCCAGGATACCGAGGAGTTTATCGAGCGCTTCCGCTACAAAGCCACCAAAGCCGTACAAGTACAGAGCCGCATCAAGCAACTCGAGAAGATAGTCCCCATCGAAATAGACGAAGAAGATAATTCGGCCTTGCGCCTTAAATTCCCGCCTGCCATACGTTCGGGCAACTACCCCGTCATTTGTGAAAACGTAAAAAAAGCATACGGCGAGCACATCGTATTCCAGAATGTCACCCTTACCATCCACCGCGGCGAAAAAGTAGCCTTTGTCGGCAAAAACGGTGAAGGTAAATCTACGCTGGTGAAATGCATCATGGACGAAATACCTTTCGAAGGAAAACTGGAAATAGGCCATAACGTGCAGATAGGCTACTTTGCACAGAACCAGGCCCAGCTTCTTGACGAGAACCTGACCGTATTCGATACTATCGACCGCGTAGCCAAAGGAGACATCCGACTGAAGATACGCGATATACTGGGGGCATTCATGTTTGGCGGCGAAGCATCCGAAAAGAAAGTCAAAGTACTCTCCGGCGGTGAACGAAGCCGTCTGGCCATGATCAAGCTCTTGCTGGAACCCGTAAACTTCCTGATTCTGGACGAACCCACCAACCATCTGGACATGCGTTCGAAAGATGTGCTGAAAGAGGCTATCAAGGAGTTCGACGGAACCGTTATTGTTGTTTCGCACGACCGTGAGTTCCTGGACGGACTGGTAACGAAGGTGTACGAGTTTGGCGGCGGTATGGTAAAAGAACACATCGGCGGTATTTACGATTTTCTGCAGAAAAAGAAAATAGAAAACCTCAACGAGCTTCAGTTGTCTCAATCGCCCACCAAAACCACCAAGGAAGAAGCACCTGCCAGCGAGAACAAGCTTTCTTACGAGGCCCAGAAAGAGCAAAACAAAAAAATCCGAAAACTGGAAAAACAGATAGCCGACTGCGAGGAACGTATCGGCAAACTGGAAATGCAGGTTGCTGCCGTCGAAGAAAAGATGGCCACTCCCGAAGGAGCATCCGACATGAAACTGTACGAACAGCACCAGCAGCTCAAACAGCAAATAGCTACCATCGAGGAAGAGTGGGAAACCGTTTCGCTCGAGCTTGAGGAACTGCAAAATGCCTGATTACAATATAAGAACACTATAAACCTTTAAAATATAGAGCAAATGAAAACAAAGTATTTATTGCCGGCAGTGGTAATGGCACTAGGTGCCGTAACCGGTTGCGCTACTAAAGAAAGTGCTCCTAAAGCCGGAATCGATCTGGCCAACATGGATACCACTTTCCTACCTGGCAAGGATTTCTATCAGTATGCTTGCGGTGGATGGATTGCCAATCACCCGCTCACTGACGAATATGCAAGCTACGGCGTATTCAACGAGCTGAATGAAACCAACCGTACACGTCTGAAAGGACTGATTGCCGATATCGCCGCTCAACCCAACAATGCTCCGGGTAGCATCGCACAGAAAATCGGCGACTTGTATACATTGGCTATGGACAGTGCCAAACTGAATGCAGACGGCATGGCTCCTATCAAGCCTCAGCTGGAAAAAATTGCAGCCATCAGCAAAAAAGAAGATATCGTTCCGATGATAGGCGAACTGCTGCACAGCGGTATCAGCACATACTTCTACTGCTATGTAGGAGCTGACATCAAGGACAGCAAGATGAACCTCTTCCAGCTGTATCAGGGCGGCATCAACCTGGGCGAAAAAGAATATTATCTGGATACAGACTCTGTAACTACTGATATTCGCGACAAATACAAACAGCACATCGTCAATACCTTCCAGCTTGCAGGATATGCTCCAGAAGAAGCTCAAAGCAAAATGGAAGCTGTAATGGAAATCGAAACTGCCATCGCAAAGGCTTCTTTCAGTGCTGTTGAACAGCGTGACCCGGCTGCCAACTACCACAAGATGTCACTCGACGAACTGAAGAAACTGATTCCGGGTATCGACTGGGATTTGTATCTGAAAAGCGTAGGTGCCAACGGGGTAGCCGAGCTGAGCGTATCGCAGATTGAGCCTATCAAAGAAGTGGAAAAACTGATCAATACGCTTCCGGTAGACAAGCACATTGCCTATCTGCAGTGGAACCTGATTGACGGTGCCTCTAACTTCCTGAGCGATGACTTTATTGCCGAAAACTTCGACTTCTACGGAAAGACACTTTCTGGTAAGAAAGTAAATCAGCCACGTTGGAAAAAGGCAGTCAACTCAGTAAACGGTATGCTGGGGGAAGCTGTAGGACAGATGTATGTAGAAAAATACTTCCCTGCTGCTGCTAAGGAGCGCATGCTTACGCTGGTTAAGAACTTGCAGACTGCACTGGGCGAACGTATCCAGGCTCAGGAATGGATGAGTGACAGCACCAAGGTGAAAGCTTTGGAAAAACTGGCTGCCTTCCACGTAAAAATCGGTTATCCGGACAAATGGAAAGACTACTCTAACCTGAAGATTGAAAAAGATTCTTACTGGGCAAACGTTGCACGTGCCAGCGAATGGGAATTAAACGACATGATGAGCCGCATCAACAAACCGGTAGATGCTGAAGAATGGCACATGACTCCACAGACTGTCAACGCTTATTACAATCCTACTACCAACGAAATCTGCTTCCCGGCAGCTATCCTGCAATATCCGTTCTTCGATATGAATGCAGACGATGCTTTCAACTACGGAGCTATCGGTGTAGTTATTGGTCACGAAATGACGCACGGATTTGACGACCAGGGACGTCAGTTCGACAAGAACGGAAACCTGACTGACTGGTGGACTGAAGGAGATGCAGAACGCTTCAAGGCTCGTGCTCAGGTAATGGTGGACTTCTTCAACAAGATTGAAGTGCTTCCGGGACTGTTTGCCAACGGTGAGCTGACACTGGGTGAAAACCTGGCCGACCACGGAGGATTGAACGTTTCTTATCAGGCATTCCAGAATGCAACCAAGAACGCTCCGCTGCCTGTAGAAAATGGATTTACTCCAGAACAGCGTTTCTTCCTGGCATATGCCGGTGTATGGGCTAACAACATTCGCGAAGAGCAGATTCGTGTTTACACCAAATCAGACCCACACTCACTGGGCGAATGGCGTGTAAACGGTGCCCTGCCTCACGTTCAGGCTTGGTACGATGCCTTCCACATCACTCCTAACGACCCGATGTACATTGCACCAGAGAATCGTCTGAATCTTTGGTAATCTGTATAAGTAATTCTGAGAATCCTCTTTATCCCGCTGCGGGTAAAGAGGATTTTTTTATTTTATCCGTACAACCGGAGCATTGCATAACTATGAAAAACTTTTCTCATATCCATGAGCAATCTTCCACTCAAAAATGCCCCATATTCGTCTCTTTTATGATAAAGTAAAAAGAAACGGAAGGCTTGCCGGCAATCAAAAAAAATAACTATATTTGCAAGTCGATAAAAGAAAAACAAGGCATTCACGTGAAACAGACCATCCAGACATATATACTGCTTACCGTCTGCATCATCATGCAGGCTGTCAGCGTATTTCCTCATCACCATCATGGCAACCAGTTCTGTTTCAACATGGAAAAGGCACTCAGCACGATAACGTACTGCTGCAGCAATCCCAGCCATTCGCACCAGCATGCCGAGGATACCCACACTTGCGATGCTGCCTGCATTACGCATATACAGTGCCATCCGCAGGACCAGATTTCTGCTACTGTTTCACCCGACTATTCATTTTGTTCCATTCTATATTCCTTTGTTCAGATAACAGGTCTGCTTTGGCCCGACACTCCGTCGGCTCTCCTTTCAACCTGTTATATTGAAAAGCTTCACGGAAGTCCGTACACACAGATTCACGGACTACGGGCACCTCCTTGCTGTTGATTGATTTTTTTGCTCGCCGGTATGCAGAACGCATATACGGCAGGAATTCTTGTATCCTTTTTAATCAACAACAAAATCATTCTTATAACGTATGAAACATCTATTTACAGGAATGCTGCTGGCATTCCTTTTGGGAGCGTGCGGCAACCACGAGGGACATAATCATGAGCACGATGGCCACGACCACGAAGCTGAGGGACATAATCATCAGGAAGAAGCGGCGCACGGCCATGAAGACCACGAGCACGAAGGACATAACCACGAAGCAGAAGCAGAGAGTCATGCAGGTCATTCGGATGAAATTATCCTGAGTAAGGAAAAGGCTGCAGCAGCCGGTGTAACGGCAGAAGTCGTTCAACCGGGCACTTTCTACAATGTAATCACCACCAACGGACATATTCTGGCTGCACAAGGCGATGAAACCGTCGTTACCGCAAATGTGGCCGGTATCGTTTCTTTCGACCGACCGGTAACCGAAGGTATGCAGGTCAGCAAGAACGGAACACTTTTCACCCTTGTATCGGAACATCTGCAGGACGGTGACCCTGTGAAACGTGCCCGCATTGCCTACGAAACGGCGAAAGAAGAGCTGGAAAGAGCCGAGAAACTGGTAGAACAAAAAATCGTATCGCAAAAAGACTTCAACAGCATCAAAGAACGCTATGAAAATGCCCGTATCGCCTACGAGGCACTGGCTCCGAATGCCGGACAGGAAGGGGTGGCTATCAAAGCTCCTATCGGCGGATACCTGAAGAGCTGCCTGGTGAAGGAAGGCGACTATGTTTCGGTGGGACAGCCTGTAGCCAGCATCACTCAAAACAGAAAACTGTATCTGCGGGCCGATGTATCGGAACGCTATTACGGCGTGCTAAGCACCATCCGTTCGGCCAACTTCAAGCCTTCTTACAGTGAGGAAACTTTCAGCCTGAAAGAGCTTGACGGACGATTGCTTTCGTATGGTAAGGCTACCGACGATGCCGCTTATTATATTCCTGTAACCTTCGAATTTGCCAACCGCGGAAACATTGTTCCGGGTGCCTTTGCCGAAGTTTACCTGCTGTCGGACGAACGGCAGAATGTCATCAGTCTGCCTGTCAGTGCCATTACCGAGGAGCAGGGCCTCAACTTTGTCTATATCCAACTGGACGAGACCTGCTACAAGAAACAGGAAGTAACCCTGGGATGCACAGACGGCAACCGTGTGGAAATTACCAGCGGACTGAAAGGCGGCGAAAGCGTAGTGACACAAGGAGCCATCCACGTAAAACTGGCATCGGCAAGCAATGCCATTCCGGCACACAGTCATAGTCATTAACCTAAACCGTCGCAGTCATGCTGAATAAAATCATACATTTTTCGTTGCAGAACCGCCTGCTGGTGCTGGTGGCTTCTGTCTTGCTGCTCATCGGGGGCAGCTATACGGCTTACCATACGGAAGTCGATGTATTCCCCGACCTGAATGCTCCCACCGTGGTTATCATGACCGAAGCCAACGGTATGGCAGCCGAGGAAGTGGAGCAACTGGTTACGTTCCCTATCGAAACGGCCGTAAACGGTGCTACGCATGTGCGCCGTGTGCGCTCTTCGTCTACTACCGGATTCTCTATCGTATGGGTCGAATTCGACTGGAGCACTGATATTTACCTGGCTCGCCAGATTGTATCCGAAAAGCTCTCGTGGGTGAGCGAATCACTGCCCGACAATATTGGAAAACCGACCCTGGGACCGCAGTCATCCATTTTGGGTGAGTTGCTCATTGTGGGACTGACGGCGGACAGCACTTCGATGCTCGACCTGCGTACCATAGCCGACTGGACCATCCGTCCGCGTCTGCTTTCTACAGGAGGTGTGGCACAGGTGGCCGTACTGGGCGGCGACATCAAGGAGTACCAGGTACTTATCCATCCGGAAAAGATGAAGCACTACGGTGTTTCACTGGGTGAAATCATGGCTGTAACCCGCAGCATGAACCAGAATACCAACGGAGGAGTCATCTACGAATATGGCAATGAATACATCGTGCGCGGCATCGTATCGACTACCGATGTAGCCAAACTGGGACGTGCCGTCATCAAGAACATACAGGGAGCACCGGTTACGCTGGAGGATGTGGCCGACGTACAGATTGGTGCGCAGCAGCCCAAGCTGGGACTGGCCTCCGAGAAAGGCAAGCCGGCCGTTCTGCTTACGGTCACCAAACAACCTAACACCGGAACCATCGAGCTGACCGAAAAACTGGAAGCTGCCCTGCACGACCTGCAGAAAAACCTGCCTGCCGACGTACACGTATCTACTGATATATTCCGCCAGTCGCGTTTCATCGAAAGTTCTATCAGCAATGTCCAGGAATCACTGTACGAAGGTGCCATCTTTGTCATCATCGTGCTCTTCCTCTTCCTTGCCAATGTGCGTACCACGGTTATCTCGCTGGTAACCCTTCCGCTGTCACTGCTGGTATCCATCCTCGTACTGCACTATATGGGCCTCAGCATCAACACCATGAGTTTGGGAGGTATGGCCATTGCCATCGGTTCGCTGGTGGACGATGCCATTGTGGACGTAGAGAATGTATGGAAACACCTGCGCGAAAACAAAGCCCTGCCGCTGCCCGAACGCAAGCCGGTGCGCGAAGTCGTGTTCAACGCATCGAAAGAAGTGCGTATGCCTATCCTGAACTCCACGCTGATTATTGTGGTGAGCTTCGTACCCCTGTTTTTCCTGAGCGGTATGGAAGGACGCATGCTGGTTCCGCTGGGTATCGCCTTCATTGTTGCCCTGTTTGCCTCTACCATTGTAGCACTGACCCTTACTCCCGTTCTCTGCAGTTATCTGCTGGGTGGTAATACTAAGGGAGACGGACTCCCCAAAGAAGCTTTCGTAGCCGTATGGATGAAAAAGCATTATCACCATACACTTACATGGGCCCTGAATCACAAAAAAGGAGTTCTGGGAAGCACACTGGCTCTCTTCCTGGTAGCCTTGGGACTGTTCTTTACACTGGGAAACAGCTTCCTTCCCTCGTTCAACGAAGGTTCGTTCACCATTAACATCAGCTCCCTGCCGGGTATCTCACTGGAAGAGTCGGACAAGATTGGCAGACGGGCCGAAGAACTGCTGCTGACCATCCCCGAGATACAGACCGTAGCCCGCAAGACCGGTCGTGCCGAGCTGGACGAACATGCACTGGGCGTAAACGTATCGGAGATAGAAGCCCCGTTCGAACTGAATGACCGCTCGCACAGTGAAGTGGTGGCCGAAGTACGTTCCAAACTGTCCACCATCACCGGTGCCAACATTGAAATAGGCCAGCCCATCAGCCACCGTATCGATGCCATGCTGAGCGGTACACGTGCCAGCATTGCCATCAAACTGTTCGGCGACGACTTGAACCGCATGTTCATGCTGGGTAATCAGATTAAAGATGCCATCGGCGGTGTAGAAGGCATTGCCGACCTGAACGTAGAACAGCAGATTGAACGTCCGGAGCTGAAAATCATTCCGAAACGTGAAATGCTTGCCAAATACGGTATCTCCCTGCCGCAATTCAACGAGTTTGTAACGGTAAACATGGCCGGTGAAGTGGTATCGCAGGTTTATGAAAAAGGCAAGACTTTCAACCTGGTGGTACGTGCCGACGAAAGCAACCGTGGCTCGATGGAGCGCATACGCGACCTGATGATTGACGACGCACAAGGCAATAAAATTCCGCTTTCGTACGTAGCCGATGTGGTATCTTCCATGGGCCCCAACACCATCAACCGCGAAAACGTGAAACGTAAAATCGTGATTTCGGCCAATACCAGCGGACGCGACCTGCGCAGCGTGGTGAACGACATCCAGCAGATAGTGGATAAGGAAATCACCTTGCCCGAAGGCTACCACATTGAATACGGCGGACAGTTCGAAAGCGAACAGGCTGCAAGCCGGGTATTGCTGCTCACCTCGATGATGAGTATTGTGGTTATCTTCCTGCTGCTCTACATGCAGTTCAAGAACGCAGCACAAAGTGGAGTCATCCTGCTCAACCTGCCGTTGGCACTGATAGGAGGTGTATTTGCACTGCTGCTCACTACGGGCGAGGTAAGTATTCCGGCCATCATCGGTTTCATCTCTCTGTTCGGTATTGCTACTCGTAACGGTATGCTGCTTATCAGCCACTACAACCTGCTGCGCGAAGAGCAAGGCATGTCGGTACGCGAAAGCATCGTACAAGGTTCGCTGGACCGACTGAATCCGATTCTGATGACAGCCTTGTCGTCTGCACTGGCCCTGATACCGCTTGCCTTACGCGGCGACTTGCCTGGTAACGAAATCCAGAGTCCGATGGCCAAGGTGATTCTGGGCGGTCTGCTGACCTCAACCTTCCTCAATGCATTCATCATTCCTATCGTTTACGAACTGATGAACCGGAAAGCGCAAAAACAAACCCTAAAAAATGAGTAAGAGATGAAAAAGATATATCGCACGGCACTGTTCCTGCTGGCCTTCCCGCTCTGGGCCCAGGCACAGGACATTGCCTCAGTACTGCAACAAATAGAAGCCAACAACAAAGAGCTTCAGGCACTGAAAGAAAGCAACGAAGCTGCCAAAATGGAAGTACAGACCCGCAATAATCTGGAGGACCCTTCCATCGAATACAGTCCGTTTTTTGCCAAGGGAGTAAGCGGAGTAGCCAGCTCTGAAATGGTATTGCGGCAGGGATTCGACTTCCCTACCCTTTACTACAGCCGCAACCGTTCGGGCAAGCTCCAGCAGGAAGCACTGGATATGCAGCAGCTTGCCGCCCGTCGCGAAATCTTGCTGCAAGCCAAAAATCTGTGTCTCGACCTTATTCGCCTGAATAAAGAACAGGCTTTGCTGACTGAACGGAAAAAGAATGCCGACGAACTGCTGGCTTTCTTCGAAAAAAGACTGAACGAAGGTGATGCAACCCTCATCGAAGTGAATAAAATCAAGATGGAGCGCATGAGCATACAGACTGAGATGTCACAAAACATTGCCGCCCACCGCACTGCCCTGCAGTCGCTGCTGGCCATGAACGGTAACCTCCCCCTCTCTTTCAGCGAAAGCAGTTATCCGGAAGTAGCCTCTATCAACAGTTACGATGCACTCTACGATGAAGTGATGCTCAGTGATGCATCGCTGAAAGCAGCTGATGCAACCGCCCGAACAACAACGCAGGAAGTGGGTATCAGCAAACAGAACTGGCTGCCCAAGCTGGAAGTGGCTTACCGACGCAACACCAGCCTGAGTGAAGCAAGTAATGGTTTTCTGGTAGGTGGTTCTATCCCTCTGTTCTCCAACCGCAAGAAGGTAAAGATTGCCAAGGCTCAGGCACTGAGTGCACAACTGCAACTGGAAAATACACGCTTACAGCTTACCGCCCAAATTCAGTCGCAGTTCAATGAAATGCAGCAACTCAAGGAAGCACTGAGTGTATACGATGTTCAATTGATGGAAAATACCCTGAAAATGCTGAAAGAGGCCGTTTTGGCCGGTCAGCTTTCCATCATAGAATATTACGTGGAAGCAGAAGGCGTATACCGCAACATGCAGGCTTACATGGAGGTAGAAAACCAATATCAGAAAGTGATGGCAACCATCTACAAAAACAGACTGTAGAACAAGGAGCACACTTTATAGGATGAAAAAACGGGAATAAGCACCAAGGCCTATTCCCGTTTTTTCATGCTTTATACGTAAAGTTTATTTTTTCACCAAAGTCAGCACTTTATCGCCTGCTGCATTGAGCAGAGATACCGAACCATCTTCGTTCACAGCGAAAGAAGCAACTTCGTTCAGTGCCTTCAACACTTTACCTTCCTGTTCCAGACCCGGACCTGCCATCATGGTAGAAATCATTTGGGTAAACTTGAGTGAAGCCGGATTGCCTTCTTCCTGGCTGAAGCCACCGTTGATGGTATTGCAGCTGCCATTACCATGTACACGCTTTTCTTCAAGACTGAAAGCCAGGAATGGTGCAGTACCCTCGTTTGTTACAGCAGTATCATTAACAGCTGTGATATTCCACTCGCCAGCCAATGCATCGATAGAAACCTGAGGAGCGGCAGCTTCACGTTTTTCGAGCAGCACAATCTGGTTTCCTGCTGCATCTGTCAGTGCCACACCGTTTTCGATAGACACATATCCCTGTACTTTGTCCAGTGTACCCAGAACCAACTGTTCAGTTTCCATATCCGGACACATCATACGTGTAGTACCCAACTGATTGAAATGAATGAATCCCGGTTTCAACGAATCAGCCTCGTAAGTACCGATGATACGGTTACATCCAGCGTTACCATAAACACGCTTTTCAGCAGTTTCCAGTCCGATAAAAGGAAGTTCTTCAGCAGTCAGTTTCTTGCCTTCTACCTCTACAATATTCCATTCACCGTTCAGATTTACAGTTTCTACAGCCTTTTTGCTTCCAGCACATCCTGTCATAGCTGCACCTGCACACAAGGCAGCCATTACAAATAATGATTTTTTCATAATTAATATGTTTTTAATTCCTATTGAAATGTGTGGGCAAAAATAATGATATATTCTTGAGTAACCACACGATAATTCAAATATTTTGCTAACTTTGTCCGTTGAACGGTAACGTTTACCGGGCATTTTAATTCTATAGTAAGCATAAATGAGTAAAGTATTGATTATTGGTGCAGGCGGTGTAGGTACCGTAGTTGCACACAAGGTGGCTCAACATCCTGAAGTTTTCACCGAAGTGATGATTGCCAGCCGTACCCAGTCAAAATGTGATGCCATTGTAAAGGCAATCGGCAACCCTAACATCAAGACCGCTAAGGTAGATGCAGACAATGTAGACGAACTGGTGTCTTTATTCAATAGTTTTAAACCCGAAATCGTTATTAACGTAGCACTTCCATATCAGGACCTTACCATCATGGAAGCTTGCCTCCAGGCTGGGGTAAACTATCTGGATACTGCCAACTATGAGCCTAAGGATGAAGCTCACTTTGAATACAGCTGGCAGTGGGCTTACAAGCAGCGTTTCGAAGAAGCAGGTCTGACTGCAATCCTCGGCTGTGGTTTCGATCCGGGCGTGAGTGGTGTTTATACTGCCTACGCAGCCAAACATCATTTTGATGAAATCCAGTACCTTGACATCGTAGACTGTAACGCAGGTAACCACCATAAGGCTTTTGCTACTAACTTTAACCCGGAAATCAACATCCGCGAAATCACTCAGAACGGACGTTATTACGAAAACGGACAGTGGGTTACTACAGGACCACTGGAAATTCATAAAGACCTGACTTATCCGAACATCGGTCCGCGCGACTCTTACCTGCTGTATCATGAAGAGCTGGAATCGCTGGTGAAGAACTATCCTACCATCAAGCGTGCCCGCTTCTGGATGACTTTCGGCCAGGAATACCTCACTCACCTGCGCGTAATCCAGAACATCGGTATGGCCAGCATCGATCCAATCAACTACAACGGTATGGAAATCGTTCCGCTGCAGTTCCTGAAAGCTGTGTTGCCTAACCCACAGGACTTGGGTGAAAACTACGAAGGCGAAACTTCTATCGGTTGCCGCATCCGTGGTATCAAGGACGGTAAGGAACATACTTACTACGTGTACAACAACTGCTCTCACCAGGCTGCTTACGAAGAAACAGGTATGCAGGGTGTAAGCTACACTACCGGTGTACCGGCTATGATTGGTGCTATGATGTTCCTGAAAGGCTTGTGGAAACGTCCGGGCGTATGGAACGTAGAAGAATTCGATCCAGACCCATTTATGGAAGCACTGAATATGTATGGATTGCCTTGGCATGAAGTATTCGATGGAGATTTGGAACTCTAATCCGAACTCTCTGGATATATCTGATTAAACGGTATAAAAACGGGGTAATTTCAATTCCCCGTTTTTTTAACACCGAATACAAAAATTGAAAACAATACATTTTTAAAAAGAAACATGAACGTAGGAGACAAAGCTCCCGAAATACTGGGACTGAATGAAAAAGGCGAAGAAATCCGCCTGAGCAACTATAAAGGTAAGAAAGTAGTACTCTACTTCTATCCGAAAGACATGACCTCGGGCTGTACTGCCCAGGCATGCAACTTGCGCGACCACTACAGCGAACTGCGCGAAGCTGGTTATGAAGTAATCGGTGTAAGTATCAACGATGCAAAATCGCATCAGAAATTCATCGAGAAAAACGAACTTCCTTTTACACTGATTGCTGATACAGAACAAAAACTGGTACAGGAATTCGGCGTATGGGGCGAGAAAAGCATGTGCGGACGTAAATATATGGGTACATTCCGCACTACATTTATCATTAACGAAGAGGGTGTGATAGAACGTGTCATCCTGCCTAAACAGGTGAAGACGAAAGAGCACGCTCAGCAAATCTTAAAATAATATGGCAAAGAAAGACGAACTGGAATTTGAAGAGGGCACTGAAGCTCCAAAAATCAATAACAGCGAAAAGCTGAAAGCCTTGCAGGCTGCAATGGATAAAATTGAAAAGAGCTTTGGCAAAGGCTCTATCATGAAAATGGGTGATGACCACGTGCAGGAAGTAGAAGTGATTCCTACCGGTTCTATCGCTCTGAATGCAGCATTGGGCGTAGGCGGATACCCGAAAGGCCGTATCATCGAAATCTATGGTCCTGAATCTTCTGGTAAAACAACACTGGCTATCCATGCCATTGCTGAAGCACAGAAAGCGGGCGGTATTGCAGCATTCATTGATGCTGAACATGCATTCGACCGTTTCTATGCAGCCAAACTGGGAGTAGACATCGACAATTTGTGGATTTCACAGCCCGACAACGGTGAGCAGGCACTCGAAATTGCCGAACAGTTGATTCGCTCGTCTGCTATCGATATCATCGTAATCGACTCTGTAGCCGCACTGACTCCGAAAGCTGAAATTGAAGGTGATATGGGTGATAACAAGGTAGGTCTTCAGGCACGACTGATGTCGCAGGCTTTGCGTAAAATGACATCGGCCATCAACAAGACCAACACAACCTGTATTTTCATCAACCAGTTGCGCGAGAAAATCGGCGTAATGTTTGGTAACCCTGAGACTACAACCGGTGGTAATGCCTTGAAGTTCTATGCTTCTGTACGTCTGGATATCCGCCGTGCCACACAGCTCAAGGATGGTGAAGATGTAATCGGTAATCAGGTACGCGTGAAAGTAGTGAAAAACAAAGTGGCTCCTCCTTTCCGTAAGGCAGAATTCGATATTATGTTTGGTGAAGGTATCTCACGCAGCGGCGAAATCATCGACCTGGGTGCAGAACTGGGTATCATCAAGAAGAGTGGTTCATGGTACAGCTACAACGATACCAAGCTGGGACAGGGACGCGATGCTGCTAAACAGTGCATCATGGACAATCCGGAACTGGCAGAAGAACTGGAAGGTCTGATTTTTGCACAGTTGAAAGACAAGGATGCATAAAGAATACAGATAGTCACATAAAAAAATCGCCTTTATCTTAGGGATAAGGGCGATTTTTTTATGTGAATGAGAAATGTTCAATTAAAGGTCATGATTACGCATGCGATACTCGGCCAATTCTTCGTACTTCGTTCCCGGACGACCGTAATTGCAATACGGATAAATAGAGATACCACCACGAGGTGTAAAAATTCCGGTAACCTCGATATACTTAGGATCCATCAGCTTAATCAAATCCTTCATAATGATATTTACGCAATCCTCGTGAAAATCACCGTGATTGCGGAAACTGAAAAGATATAATTTCAAGCTCTTGCTTTCCACCATTTTCACGTCCGGCAAGTAACTGATGCGTATTTCAGCAAAATCCGGCTGTCCGGTAATCGGACACAGACTGGTAAATTCCGGACAGTTAAAGCGTACCCAATAATCATTCTCAGGGTGCTTGTTTACAAATGCTTCCAGAACTTCCGGAGCATAATCCTGTTTGTAGGCAGTAGTCTTGCCCAATATAGTCAGTTCATCTTTTCTTTCCATGATTATACATTCTTTTTTGTTGCCAGATATTTTTCCAATCCCTCACGGCGAAGCTTACATGCCGGACAATGTCCGCATCCGTCGCCTACCACACCGTTATAGCAAGTGAGCGTTTCATTACGTACCAAATCCAGCACTCCCAATTCATCAGCCAAAGCCCAGGTTTGTGCCTTGTCAATCCACATAAGCGGTGTATGCAGTACAAACTGTTCATCCATGGCCAGATTCAAGGTGACGTTAAGCGACTTGATAAAAGAGTCCCTACAATCCGGATAACCGCTGAAATCGGTCTGCGAAACTCCTGTAACCAGATGATTCACTCCACGCTCGCGGGCATATACGGCAGCAATGCTCAGAAAAAACAGATTGCGGCCCGGAACAAAGGTATTGGGAACTCCGCCCTCCGGTTTCACTTCATCCATCTGCATAGAAGTATCCGTCAGGGAATTATGCCCCAGCTTACCGATAAAAGAAACATCCATAACTTCCATTTCTACCCCAGCCTTGGCTGCGATAGCCTGCGCTATCTCTACTTCATGCTGATGCTTCTGTCCGTACAGAAAACTCAGGGCCAACACTTTTTTAAAATGCTTTTTTGCCCAAAACAGACACGTGGTAGAATCCTGTCCACCACTGAAAACCACTAATGCCGTTTCGTTATTCATATCCATTAAATTTCTTTGATTTTCAAAATATTGTAGGAGATATTCTCATCATACACATCGCTGTTGTCTACCCGCTTGATGTAATTTACCACCCGAATCGTTACCGGGAGAATGATGATTTCGTACAGCGTTTTCAATACAATCTGTACAATCATCAGCTTAGCCAGTTCCTCTACCGGCATCAGTCCACCGAAAGCTAAAGGAAAAAAGATAACAGAGTCTGCACTTTCGCCCACCAATGTAGAAACGACAGCACGTGCCGAGAAGTTTTTTCCTTGAGAAGCTATTTTCATCCGGCTCATGACAAAGGCATTCAGGAAGGAACCGACCAGAAAAGCCGTCAGACTGGCAGCTGCTACACGGGGAGCCAGACCGAATACAAAGTCGAATGCAGCCTCCCCCTCCCAAAACGGAGCCGCAGGAAGTGCCACAGCCAACTGTCCCAAAGCCACAACCATGAAGTTCATGATAAAACCCATCCAGATAATCAGACGTGCTTTACGAAAGCCCCATACTTCGGCTATACAGTCGTTGATGATATAAGAAATAGGGAAAACGATTAATCCGGCAGTAGCCGAAATAGGACCAAGTTGGATAACCTTGGTTTCGAGAAGATTTGCTGCTACGAGGCAGACACAAAAAATAATTCCAAGTACCATAAAAGGTACCGATACAACGTTTTGCTTGTTCATTGTTCCTGTTTTTTACGTGGTGTTCTAGAATACACGACCGCTATTCACGGCATCGCATGTCAAAAAATCGGGTGCAAAGGTACAATTATTTTCTGAAACACGAAAATCTTTCAAAAAAAACGGTGCATACATATACTCCAAACTGTATCTGCACGCACCGAAAATCGAAATTATACGTCTTTATTGCTGCGAAATAAGAAAAGCTGTATAGGCAACGTAACAAACGACCAGCAATCCGCCTTCCAGACGTGTAATCGTCCGCTTCTTGAAGAACCAGCCTACCAGCCAGAAAAGCAGTGAAGCACCTATAAGGACTGCCATATCTACATTACCGATGTTACCCAAAGGCAACGGAGAGACGGTAGCACTACATCCCAAAACAAAAAAGACATTAAACAGGTTACTGCCAATTACATTACCGATGGCAATGCCTGAGTTCTTTTTCAAGGCAGCTGTAACCGAAGTAGCCAGTTCGGGCAACGAAGTTCCCCCTGCCACCAGCGTAAGTCCGATTACCGATTCACTTACTCCCAGCAAGCGGGCAATGCCACTGGCACCTTCCACAAAAAACTGTCCGCCAAAAATCAGTCCGGCCAGTCCGCCCACAATATACAGCAGTGATTTCCACACAGGAAGCAATTTTACCTGCTGCCCCTCGGCAGCCTCATCTCCTCCACTGCGTGCTATCGCAAAGGTATACCGCATGAATATCAGGAAAAAGCCCAGTAAAACCAGTCCGTCGATACGGCTGATTACATTCTGCGCCGCACCATCAATAAGCCGGTCGTTGGCAAAAGTAGCAAGAACCAGTGAAGAAAGAATGACAAGAGGAATTTCCTTGCTCATCGTTCCCTGTCCTACCTGCATGGGCAATACCAAAGCCGTACAGCCTATAATCATCAGCACATTGAAGATATTGCTTCCCACTACATTACCGATGGCCATTTCCGCACTTCCCTGGATAGACGAAAGCACACTAATCACCAGCTCGGGAGCCGATGTACCAAATGCCACAATGGTAAGACCAATCACCAAGTCGGATATCCGAAAACGCTTGGCTACTGAAGCCGCTCCATCGGTAAGCCCGTTGGCTCCCAGCAAAATAAGTGCCAGGCCACCTATCAATAATAAACTATCAGTCCACATCGGATAAAAAATTTGATGCAATTACTGTTTTTCCAACATAAAGCCAAGATTCAGTCCATCATACTGTCCGGCCAACTTGCTTACCGTTTCCAGTGAGGAATTAATCTTGGAAGCCACATTACTGATACCCTGTACTACGGAAAGCAATTTATCCGACTTAAACAAGATACTCAACTTCTTTCCGCTAAGAGTGGCTGTTGTCGTAATTTTCACTCCCAAAGATGTTTTCAGAAGCAGTTCCTGAGTATCTTTATTATAGGTGTAAGTACCCTTTACAGTACGCGTTCCTACAGTAGAAGTATATGTACTGTCGGCATTGAAAACAAAAGTACATCCTTCGGTCATACCTATCTGCTGGAAAATCGAAGACATTTTTTCTTCCACCTGCTTGGCAGCCAGTTCGCTTCCTGCCTTTGCAATCAGGTTATCACTCTCAAACTTACAGTCTGGTGAAACGTATTTCCAAGTACCTACTAATGACTGCTGAGATGCCTGATTGCCAACAACTGTATTAACAACTCCCGAAATAATATCCTTCCAGTCTTGTGCCATACATCCTAAAGTTCCCGACAAGAGAATCATGCAAATGCAAATAATCTTTTTCATACGCTATATTTTTAGTTACCTGCTTAAAAAAACAATGCAAATATACGTTTTATTTAAACAGGATATACAAATGTTTCAAAAATAAAGAAAGGGGAATCCTATTCAACAAGGAGCCCCCAATCCCAAATATTGTTATAATGATATCAGCATGCTTTGAAGCTCATATCCAATCCTTTTACGGAATGAGTCAATGCACCGACTGATATGAAGTCAACACCACATTCTGCATAATCTCGCAATGTTTCGAAAGTAATACCGCCTGAAGATTCTGTTTCATAACGTCCGTCAACCATTTCTACGGCCTTACGTGTATTCTCTGGAGTAAAGTTATCAAGCATGATACGGTCTACTCCACCCAAATCGAGTACTTGCTGCAACTCATCGAAATTGCGTACTTCGATTTCAATTTTCAAATCTTTACCTTTTTCCTTGCAGTATTCCTTGGCACGGGTAATGGCTTTGTCAATACCGCCGGCAAAGTCAACATGGTTGTCTTTGAGCAGAATCATATCAAACAAGCCAATACGGTGGTTTACACCTCCACCAATCTTGACAGCCATCTTTTCCAAAATACGCATGCCCGGTGTAGTTTTACGAGTATCCAATACACGAGTATGTGTTCCTTCCAGACGCTGAACATACTTATGTGTCATAGTAGCAATACCACTCATGCGCTGCATGATGTTAAGCATCAGACGTTCAGTTTGCAGCAAGGACTGTATTTTACCCTCTACAATCATAGCCACATCGCCCGGTTTTACATGTGCGCCGTCGTTGATGAATACTTCTACTTTCATAGTAGGATCAAAACGGTTGAAAACTTCCTTGGCTATTTCAATACCAGCCAAAATACCCTCTTCCTTAATCAGAAGCTTTGACTTACCCATAGCATCGGCAGGGATGCATGACAAGGTAGTATGGTCGCCATCACCTATATCTTCGGCAAACGACAAATCAATCAAACGATCGATCAGATCCTTCACAACTTTTTCGTCCATCATTTTATATTTTATAAATTCACACTGTGGCAAAGGTAGAATTTTATTCCTATTTTTGCAACATAAATCCCAACCAAGTATCTCTGCCATTTGCAAGTAAAAAGCAAAAAATGGATACTTTAAAATATGTAAGCATGCAGCAATTACTTCAGACCTTTCGGGGAACAAGCAAATTTCATTTACTGGCAATCCTCACTGTAGCCGTATGGGGAACCACTTTTATATCTACCAAAGTTCTTATTGAAAGCGGACTTTCTCCGCAGGAAATCTTTTTACTACGCTTTGTCATAGCCTATTTAGGAATATGGTTTATTTCTCCGCACAAACTGCTGGCAAACAGCTGGAAAGACGAGATGTGGTTTTTATTATCGGGGTTTACAGGAGGAACACTGTATTTCCTTACTGAAAATACAGCACTAAGTTTAACACAGACTACCAATGTGGCTTTTATTATCTGTACTACCCCACTGCTGACTACCGGACTTTCGATGCTTTTCTATCGGCAGGAAAAAGCCAACAAAAAACTATTGGCAGGTTCGGTTATTGCACTTATTGGAGTTGGGATTCTTATTTTCAACGGAAGTTTCGTACTCAAGCTTTCTCCACTGGGGGATATACTGACGCTGTGCGCCGGAGTTTCCTGGGCAATATATAGTCTGATTATCCGCAAATTATCGGGTAAATACACTTCTGTTTTCATTACCCGGAAAGTCTTTTTTTATGGTATCATCACTGTTTTACCTGTATTTATGATACATCCTTTTAACTTTTCGATAGCAGGACTTATACAACCTCAGGTATGGATGAACCTGCTATTTTTAAGTGTACTGGCATCACTGGCATGTTTTGTTGTCTGGAATATTGTACTGAAAAATCTGGGCACTATTCAATCGTCTAATTACCTTTATCTTAACCCTTTATTTACCAGCATTGCGGCCCACTTGTTTCTAGAAGAAGAACTTACCATTTATGCCCTTACGGGGGTTTTATTAATACTGGGCGGTGTATTTCTTGCAGCAAGAAAAGCATAAAGCGAAAAAAAATCATCATTAAAATTTTAAAATATGAAGTTTACATTATTAGTTGTCGGAAAAACAGTAGAAAAGCATTATATCACGGCTATCGCCGACTACACAGAACGTACTCGTCACTATATATCGTTTGACATGGAAGTAATTCCAGAACTTAAAAATACCAAAAGTTTAAGTATGGAGCAGCAAAAGGAAAAAGAAGCTGAACTAATACTGAAGGCATTACAGCCAGGAGATGTAGTGGTATTGCTGGATGAACACGGCAAGGAATTCCGTTCTGTAGAATTTGCAGCATGGATAGAGCGAAAAATGCACACAGTAAACAAACGTCTGGTATTTATTATCGGAGGACCTTACGGATTTGCTGATGCTGTATATAAGGTTGCTCAGGAAAAAATATCACTTTCGAAAATGACATTTTCACATCAAATGATACGTTTGATATTCGTTGAACAGCTTTACCGGGCCATGACAATACTGAATAACGGACCTTATCATCATGAATAAATAAAAACTGACACAAATAAAAAGTTGTTAAAGAGATAAAGCTAAAAGAATAATTTATTTCAAAACAGATTGAAAAATGGTACATTTGTAATAAACATAGTATTTAATTAAAAATGATACCATCCGATTCGATGCATAATAATACCAGTCTGTTGGAGTTTAGGGCTTGGATTGACCGAGAAAAAACAATCAAAACAGAGTTTGCATACCCCAAACAGCTCAAAGGGAATTTATATATATTATGTACGAGAGGAGAATGCAGACTCAGCATCCACTTGTCGGAATACACGCTCTTGCCCAATACCCTTGCTGTAGGATTGACTGGTTTTTTTGTACAAGTTATCGATCAATCTGATGATTGCGAACTTTATGTCATAGAGTTCAACCGTGAAATGAATAGTCCGTCGCACTTATTTGCATCAGCGTTGGAGATTTCGGCAAATCTGGTGGAAAAACCGGTATTACGACTTCATAACCGGGTAACGGACATCTTTAAATCGTACTTCGACACTCTTGTCAAGGTATGCGAATTACCGGATATACAACTCAGCTTGGAACAGCAATCGTTGTTTTCTGTACATCTAATTCTTGGCATTGGGAATATCCGAAAAAAACAAGATGTTACCCAAAAAGTAAACATCTATAATCGGGGAGACGAGATTGTTAAAATGCTAATACGACTCATCATTAAAAATTATCACAAAGAGAGGAGTGTTAATTTTTACGCAGAACAAATGCATTTGTCACCACAGCATTTAAGTACGACAGTCAAGAAAGTAACGGGTAAAACAATAACTGATATCATCTCGGCACTGGTGGTAAGAGATGCACAGGCAAAATTAAAATCTACTGAACTGACCATTCAGGAAATAGCTTATTCGCTTAACTTTCCTGATATTTCTTTTTTTGGCAAATACTTCAAAAGATACACGGGCATGTCACCCAAACAATACCGGAATACCTGATTACTCAGGATTCCGGTTTATCTTTAATTTCTTCAAGGATCGTTACATCTTGTATCTGAGACTCTTCCTTCCTACGGTAACGCAAAATACGAAACAAGTCGGTCAAAGCATAAACTATACTGGAAGCGCCCAATATAATAAAAGGTATAGTAGCAACTTCAAAAGGATTGAATAAAACTACCAGTCCGGCAGCCAGTACTAATAATGGAATAACAAACATGCCTCCAGGAACATGCCCCCATGAACGGGCAGCCAACAAATTGGATATTTGGGCTATTCCTGCAAAGACTAATAATACTCCCAATATATACATCAGTATATTGACAAAAAAATCGGGCATTATCATTAACCATAAGCCAAATAAACTGCTTCCCAATGCAACAATAGGCAAATGAACACCACCGGCTTTTTTATTTCTAGTTATAAAATAACCTAACAATCCTAAAACTCCTGGTATCAAAAACAACACGCCTACTGTTATTACTAAATAAATAACAGCTGCCTGGGGCCACCATACCAATAAAACTCCTATGGCTAGCGCACAAACATCACTTATCAAAGGATAACTCACTGTTTTCATATCTCCAAATTCTTAAATATTTTATACAAGCGAATATACAAAAAAAAGACATACACTATCTTCTTTTGTTTATTTTTATCGGTTTATATCAACAAAGTGATCACTAAATTATACAATCAGACTACATTCTAAAAATAATCATTATGACAGAAGTAGACAAATAATAACTCTATTCAGAATCCTGGTCCAATATCATATTGCTATTTATCAATGAATCATTTTCCATTTTCAAAGTAAAACACTATCTTTGTGAAAAAATTAAGGAAACAAACCATAAGAAAACAGACAGTTATGATACAGCCAGACTATCCATCCGTTTTACTTATCTATACAGGGGGAACAATAGGTATGATTGAAAATCCGGAAACAGGTGCCCTGGAAGCTTTTAATTTTGATCAGTTACAGGAAAATGTTACCGAACTTAAGAAATTCAATTACCGAATATCTTCTTACCAATTTAATCCTCCTATTGACTCTTCTGACATGGAACCGGCCTTATGGGCCAAGCTGGTAAAAATCATCGATTACAACTATCATAACTTCGATGGATTTGTCATCCTACACGGAACTGATACTATGGCTTATACAGCCTCCGCATTGAGCTTTATGCTGGAAGGGCTGAATAAACCGGTTATCCTGACTGGCAGCCAATTGCCTATCGGGGTACTCCGTACAGACGGAAAGGAAAATCTGATTACAGCTATCGAAATTGCTGCAGCCAAGCATCCTGACGGATCGGCCGTAGTTCCGGAGGTGTGTATCTTTTTTGAAAATCATTTGATGCGTGGCAATCGCACAACTAAAATCAATGCAGAAAACTTCAATGCATTCCGTTCATACAACTATCCTGCACTGGCCACTGCGGGAATCCATATCAAATATGCTTACGACAGAATCTTGAAACCAGACCCAAAGAAAAAACTGACTCCGCACTACCTGCTGGATAATAACGTGGTTATCCTCACACTTTTCCCAGGGATCCGAAAAGAGATTATCGAAAATGTGCTGCACACACCAGGGCTGAAAGCTGTGGTGCTAAAAACATACGGTTCTGGCAATGCTCCCCAAAAGCCATGGTTTATCCAACTATTGAAAGAAGCTACGGAAAAAGGTATTATCATAGTCAATATCTCGCAATGCCCTACTGGTATGGTGGAAATGGGACGCTACGAAACGGGACTACACTTACTGGATGCAGGCGTAATTAGCGGATACGATGCTACTGTAGAATCGGTACTTACCAAACTGATGTTCTTATTGGGCCATGAAAAAAGCGCCAAGGAGATAAGATACGAAATGAGCATCCCATTGGCAGGCGAATTTACAAAAATTTAAAGTTGTAATTTTTTTGAAATATATATTTCATAACATAGAAATAAGCTAGGCCCATCTTTGCAATACAATTTAAATCATTAGTTTTGCACTCTAACTAAAAAAGAAGGGCTTTATGAACAATTACCGTATATTAGTAGTAGACGACGAAGAGGATTTGTGTGAAATCTTGAAATTCAATCTGGAAATTGAAGGTTATGATGTAGACACTGCCAATTCGGCCGAAGAGGCACTTAAGCTGGATTTAACCAAATACAACTTGCTATTACTGGATGTAATGATGGGAGAAATCTCTGGATTCAAAATGGCACGTATGCTTAAAAAGAATCCGGAAACGGTTAATATTCCTATTATATTTATTACAGCCAAAGACACAGAAAACGATACAATTACAGGGTTTAACCTGGGAGCAGACGACTATATATCGAAGCCTTTCTCGTTGCGTGAAGTTCAAGCTCGCGTAAAAGCCGTATTGAGAAGAACAAGCGCAAACGGAGCTGAAGAAAAACCGCAGTTATTGCAATATCAGGGACTTTCTATAAATATAGAGAAAAAAAAGGTGTGCATTGATACTCAGGAAGTAGCACTTACTAAAAAAGAATTCGAAATTTTACTGCTTTTAATGCAAAACAAAGGACGCGTATTCTCACGCGAAGATATCCTGAGTAAAGTATGGCAAGACGAAGTGTATGTTTTAGACCGTACCATTGACGTCAACATTACCCGACTGAGAAAGAAAATCGGTGCATACGGAAAGTATATTGTTACCCGCTTGGGATATGGCTACTGCTTTGAAGCAGATTAATTTGTTTTTGACTTATTATGACTATTGAATTTTCTAATCACATCCTTTCTTTCAACAAAAAACTTTTTCTTACAGTTATTCTGTTGTTTGCCTCGTTTGTGTGCTGCTTCTTGTTCTACCAGTACAAGCGAGAAAAGGAATATAAAATAGAACTACTTGACACAAAGCTGCAAAACTATAATTATCAGCTTTACGACCACCTGAAAAGAAGAGATACGCTCAGCACAGAGCGGATGGATAAATTCTTATCAGAACACATCTTACCCAACTTGAGGGTAACAATTATCAAAAAAGACGGTACAGTAATTTACGACAATACGGAGCATGATGTTTCTAAATTCACCAACCATTCTGGCAGAAAGGAAATACAAAAAGCTATTCGTAATGGAAGCGGATACGACATCAGCCGGTTGTCTGAAAGTATAGGAAAGGTTTTCTTTTACTCGGCCCACTATTTCCCAGATAAAAATATTATCATCCGTTCGGCTCTGCCGTATGATCTCGACCTGACCAAACATTTACAGGCGGATAGCAATTACATCTGGTTTACAATCATTGTAAGCTGTATTCTGCTGTTTATGCTATACCGTTTTACCCAACGTCTGGGTACGTCTATCAAGCAATTGGAACTTTTTGCGCTAAAGGCCGACCGTAACGAACCGATAGACATGAAGCAGAAATTTCCAGACAATGAACTGGGAGAGATATCACAACACATTATTCAAATATACAAAAGGCTGCACAGAGCCAAAGAAGCACTCTACATTGAGCGTGAAAAGTTAATTACCCACTTGCAGATTTCACATGAAGGACTTGGAGTATTCACTGCAGACAGAAAGGAGTTGCTGGTTAATTCACTGTTTACACAGTATTGCAACATCATATCGGACAATAACCTGACTTCTACAGAAGAGGTTTTCCAAATCTCTGAATTGGAACCCATTATCAGCTTTCTGAACCTGAACCAGAAAAGTGAAAGCACGCAGGAAGAGAAGAAAACAAGCATGTCGCTGGTAAAGAACAGCAGATCGTTTACCATCGAGTGTATCATCTTTCAGGACCGTAGTTTTGAGATTTCTATTAACGATGTTACACAAGAACAGGAACAGGTGCGCCTGAAACGACAATTAACCCAAAACATTGCGCACGAATTGAAGACCCCTGTAAGCAGTATCCAAGGATATTTGGAAACAATCATCAGTAATCCAGAATTACCAAGAGAACGCATAGAAGCATTTATAGAAAGATGTTATGCGCAAAGCAACCGATTAACTTTCCTGCTACGGGATATTTCGGTTCTGACACGAATGGACGAAGCACCGGGCATGATTGAAATGGAAAAGGCTAACATAAAAACTATCGTGGAAAACATCATGAGCGAAGTGGCCATGGATCTGGAAAAACGACACATCCGGGTTTTCAACCTAATTCAAAGAGATTTGGTTATCGACGGAAATGCTTCTCTGCTCTATTCAATTTTCCGGAACTTGATGGATAATGCCATCGCTTATGCCGGAAATGAAGTGGAGGTTACTATCAATTGCTTCCGCGAAGATGAATGTTTCTATTACTTCAGCTTCAGCGACAACGGCATCGGAGTTGCACCGGAACATCTGAACCGCTTGTTCGAGCGTTTCTACCGTGTGGACAAAGGACGGTCGAGAAAGATTGGCGGTACAGGTCTGGGACTGGCTATCGTAAAAAATGCAGTCTTGATTCACGGTGGAAGTATCTTCGCCAAGAACAGTTTAAGTGGAGGACTGGAATTCGTATTTACCTTAAAGAAAAAAGAGAGTTGACAGCAACTCTCTTTTTTTTGGCTCACCCGATTTTTAGTGGGGCAAGTTTAATAAATTATTATATTTGCATTATGGAAAACAATGCACTATTATCACTTGTAAGCTTAATGCTTCCTTCAAATATCTTATCAAGATTTACACTCGTAAAGGTTGAAAGTACGGATGATACGATATCCATCTGGATAAGAAAATACCTTCTGACTATCAGAATAATCCGAATATAAAATCAAAAGGCTTCTTGTCTCCTGTGACAGTACGTGACTTTCCAATCCGTAACAAGGCGGTCAACCTGATAGTCCGTCGCCGCCGCTGGCTGGATCTACATACAGCCAAGTGTTTTACTCTACCGTATGATGATATCAAGTCTGAAAATACCCGCTACTCAAAAGAGTTTGCGGCTTTTTTAAAAGAAGTGTATGGAGACGAGGCCTACGACCTCCCGTTCGCTTGATACCTATTATCATATAGACGGCAGTACTTTTGAAAAGCAGTACAAGGAGGTATTGAGCGGTTATCGTCAGTGGAGTGAGCTTTCTCATGCTGATGAGTGGCTTGTCTTCCCCAAGAATATCGGTAAGAGACTCTGTATAGACGAGACAGCCATAAGTGACGGAGAACTTTATACCATAGTATCCAATCTTGAAGCGCGTGGGAAAAAGGAAGTCTGGTTGCCTTGGTGAAAGGTGTAAAGGTGCAGGATGTTATTGATACACTGAAGCTTATTCCTGAGAACCTACGCTCCATGATTAAGTAAGTCACCATGGACCTTTCCAATAGCATGAACTTCATTATACGTCACTGCTTTCCGAAAGCCAGCCGGACAATAGACCGGTTTCATGTACAGAAACTGACATGTGATGCCCTGCAGGAAATGAGGATAGCACACCGGTGGGATGCCATACAGGAAGAAGCCGATGCCATACAGGAAGCCAGGCATTCAGGTAAGGAATACAACCCTGTTACATTTGCTAATGGAGATACAAGGAAACAATTGCTGACCAGAAGCCGTTACCTGTTGTTTAAGTCCTCTGAAAAGTGGACGGACAGCCAGAAGCAGAGGGCTGCCATACTTTTCCAGATATATCCGGATATAAAGGAGGCTTATTCACTGACCCATTCCTTGAGAATGATCTTCAATAAAAACAGAACAAAGAATGAAAGCCGACTTTCATTGGCAAGATGGTATGGCAAGGTAGACACTTCTTGGTTTAAAAGCTTCAATGTCATTGCATCAACCCTGTATGAGTACTATGATGAAGTACTTAACTTTTTCAATAATAGGTCAACCAATGCATTTGCTGAATCATTCAATGCAAAAATCAAACAGTTCAGGGCACAACTTAGAGGAGTAATTGATATCAAGTTCTTTTTCTTTAGGTTGGTGAAACTTTATGCCTAACCCCACTAAAAAATCGGGTGAGCCGCCTTTTTTTATGGATGTTCATCTTGGAATATACAACAAAAAAGACCGAAACAAATGTTCCGGTCTTTCTGAGCCTCTTGTCGGATTCGAACCAACGACCCCGAGATTACAAATCACGTGCTCTGGCCAACTGAGCTAAAGAGGCAAAATATATTGCGGAGAGGGAGGGATTCGAACCCCCGGTACCTCGCAGTACAACGGTTTTCAAGACCGCCGCAATCGACCACTCTGCCACCTCTCCAAGTTTTTTTGCTTTATTAGAAGCATTTCCTTTTCGATTGCGATGCAAAGGTAGAGATTATTTTTGAATCTGCAAATAGTTGGACAACTTTTTTTGAAAAAAATCTGCAAAAAACGTATCTTTGTACCCGAAAACAAGCAAAAACGCGTTTTTAGATATGATATACCCACAAAATTTTGAGCAGAAAATAGGATTCGACAGTATCCGGCAACTACTGAAAGGCAAATGTCTGAGTACACTGGGAGAAGAGCAAGTAAATAATATGGCTTTTTCTACTACATTTGAAGAAATAAACCAACAACTGGAGCAAGTGATGGAATTTATCCAGATTTTGGAAACAGAAGATGCTTTCCCAAACCAGTACTTCTTCGATGTACGGCCTTCACTGAAACGCATCCGTGTAGAAGGTCTCTATATGGACGAGGCCGAACTGTTCGACTTGCGCCGCTCACTGGAAACCATACGCGACATCGTAAACTTTCTGCAGACTGAAGCTGACGAAGAAGAAGTCAACGACGACAAGCAACCTTACCCTGCCCTTCGCGAACTGGCTAAAGACATTATCGTATTTCCACTTCTGATAACCCGTATCAACAATATCCTTGATAAATTTGGGAAAATAAAGGATAATGCCTCAGCCGAACTGTTGCATATACGCCGTGAACTGGCCGCAACAACGGGAAGTATCTCCAGAAGTCTGGGAGCAATCCTGCGTAGTGCCCAGGCAGAAGGGTATGTCGACAAAGATGTAACCCCCACTATGCGTGACGGCCGACTGGTAATTCCGGTAGCACCTGGCATGAAACGTAAGATAAAAGGTATCGTGCATGATGAATCAGCCACAGGTAAAACCGTATTTATAGAACCTGCAGAAGTAGTAGAGGCCAACAACCGCATCCGTGAGCTGGAAGGAGAAGAGCGCCGTGAGATTATCCGCATCCTGACAGAGTTTTCGGGAGTAATACGCCCGCAGATTCCGGCTATCCTGGATTCGTATGAATTTCTGGCTATTATAGACTTCATCCGTGCCAAAGCCTTGTTTGCTAAAGAAACCAAGAGCGTGAAGCCTTCACTGGAAAACAAACAGATTATCGACTGGGTAAAAGCCATCCATCCGCTGCTGCAGATGTCGCTGGCTAAGCATGACAAGAAAGTTGTTCCGCTGGATATTGAATTGAGCCGGGAAAAGCGCATCCTGCTGATTTCAGGACCTAATGCCGGAGGTAAATCAGTCTGCCTGAAAACAGTGGGACTCTTGCAATATATGCTGCAATGTGGGTTATTGATTCCAATGAATGAAAGAAGTCATACGGGTATCTTCAACGATATCTTTATAGATATAGGTGACGAACAGAGTATCGAAGACGACCTGAGTACGTATTCTTCACATCTTACCAACATGAAGATGATGCTGAAAGGGTGCAACGAAAAGAGTCTTATTCTGATTGATGAATTCGGAGGAGGTACAGAGCCGCAGATTGGAGGTGCCATAGCCGAAGCTGTACTGAAACGCTTCAACAGTAAAAAAACATTTGGCGTAATCACCACACACTATCAGAATCTGAAGCATTTTGCCGAGAACCATGAAGGTGTGGTAAACGGAGCCATGCTGTACGACCGCCATGAAATGCGTGCGCTCTTCCAGTTACAAATCGGTAATCCGGGAAGCTCGTTTGCCGTAGAGATTGCCCGTAAGATTGGTTTACCGGAAGAAGTCATTGCCGACGCTTCGGAGATTGTAGGAAGCGAATACATCCAGAGCGACAAGTATCTGCAGGATATCGTCCGCGACAAACGTTACTGGGAAACCAAACGCCAGAACATTCGCAAACGTGAAAAGCAAATGGAGGAAACCATTGCCCGCTACGAGCAGGAAATTGCGGAACTGGAAAGAAGTCGAAAAGAAATTCTGAAAAAGGCAAAGGAGGACGCAGAACATTTGTTGCAGGAATCGAATGCAAAAATCGAAAATACCATTCGTACCATCAAGGAGGCTCAGGCCGACAAGGAGCGTACTCGTACAGCCCGTCAAGAACTGAATGAGTTCAAGAGCCAGATAGAAGAGCGGAACAAGCAGGCACTGGAAGAAAAAATTGCCCGCAAAATGGAGCAGCTGCGTGAAAAACAGGAACGCAAGAAAGATAAGAAAGACAAGAAAAATGCAGCTGCCCAGCAGGTAGTTGTTCCGAAGGTGAAGCCTATCACCGTAGGTGGTTATGTACGTATCAAGGGACAGACCAGCGTAGGTGAAGTTTTGGAAATCAACGGCAAGAATGCCATCGTCATGTTCGGACTGATGAAAACAAATGTAAAAGTCGACCGTCTGGAACATGCGGAAGCTCCGAAACAAAATCTGGCAACCGTAAAGAGTACCTTCATCAGCAGTGAAACTCAAGAACAGGTATACGAAAAGAAATTGAACTTCAAGCAAGACATCGATGTACGCGGTATGCGAGGCGATGAAGCTATACAGGCTGTAACCTATTTTATTGATGACGCAATCTTGCTGGGAATGAGTCGTGTCCGAATCCTGCACGGTACAGGAAACGGCATCCTGCGCACGCTGATCCGCCAGTATCTGGCTACCGTCCCGGGAGTTGCCCAATATAAAGATGAGCATGTACAATTTGGCGGTGCAGGTATTACGGTGGTAGATTTGAAATAATCTCAAAAATTATCTTATCTTTGCCTATAGATAAGAATACAATAAAATGACCCTTTAATATTGAAAAAATGAAATCCTTACGAGAACTGTACAGAATAGGAACAGGCCCTTCCAGCAGTCACACCATGGGACCGAGAAAGGCCGCAGAACAGTTTTTAGCCAAGCATCCGGAGGCCAAGGCTTTTGAAGTAATTCTTTACGGAAGTCTGGCTGCTACCGGTAAAGGACACATGACCGATGTAGCCATACTGGATACACTGGAACCCCATGCTCCGGTAGAAATAGTATGGAAACCGCATATTTTCTTTCCGTTCCACCCCAATGGAATGACATTCAAGTCAAAAAACGAAAACGGAAAGGTTACAGACGAATGGACGGTCTTCAGCGTAGGTGGAGGCGCTTTGGCAGAAGAAGGCCATATGCCTGATGCCTCACAGGAAATCTATTCCATGAACAGCATGAGCCAGATTCTTTACTGGTGCGAACAGACCGGAAGAAGTTACTGGGAATATGTCGAGCAGTGTGAAGGTCTGGAAATCTGGACTTTCCTGGCCGAAGTATGGGAAACCATGAAAGCTGCCATCGAAAGAGGATTGGATGCCGAAGGAGTACTGCCCGGCCCGTTGAACTTACGCCGAAAAGCTTCTACCTATTACATCCGCTCGAAAGGTTATAAAGATTCATTGCGCTCCAGAGGACTGGTATTCGCTTATGCACTGGCTGTAAGTGAAGAAAATGCTTCGGGAGGCAAAATTGTAACGGCACCTACCTGCGGTGCATGTGGTGTAGTGCCTGCCGTGCTTTATCACCTGCAAAAAAGCCGCGACTTCAGCGATGCCCGCATCCTGCGAGCTTTGGCTACAGCGGGGCTGGTAGGCAATATCGTCAAGCATAATGCTTCCATCTCGGGAGCAGAAGCCGGATGTCAGGCCGAAGTGGGAGTAGCCTGCTCCATGGCATCGGCTGCTGCCAGTCAGCTGTTCGGCGGAAGTCCTGCACAGATTGAATATGCAGCCGAAATGGGACTGGAACACCATCTGGGTATGACATGCGACCCGGTTTGCGGACTGGTACAGATTCCGTGTATCGAAAGAAACGCATATGCAGCTGCACGTGCGCTTGATGCAAACATCTACTCGGCATTTACCGACGGGCATCACCGCGTATCTTTCGACAAGGTAATCGAAGTGATGAAACAGACCGGTCATGACCTGCCGTCTTTATACAAGGAAACCAGTGAAGGTGGTCTGGCCAAAAACTACGAACAGATGATATAAGTACGTTACAAATCACGTAACCTATAAAACTTTTAAAGCCGTTTCTGCAATCCTGAATCGAAGCAGAAACGGCTTTTTTTATTTCAATCGATAAAAGTCTATTTATCCGAAGTCCCTATAAACTTCCAGACCAATGCGCTGAAAGCACCTCCTACAAAAGGAGCGACAATGAAAAGCCATAACTGCGACAAAGCCTGACCTCCCTCCAGCAATGCCGGACCTATACTGCGGGCCGGGTTTACAGATGTTCCGGTAATCGGAATACACACAATGTGTATCAGGGTAAGTGTCAAACCTATAGCCAGTCCAGCTAATGTTCCGGCACCTTTTTTCTCATCGGTACTGCCCAAAACAACCAGCACAAAAATAAATGTAAAAATAGCCTCAGCCAGAAAGGCCTGTCCGGCTTCTCCCGGATCATACAGATTAGCACCTGTAGAGGTCGGTCCTCCGTATCCTCCCGTAGAAACCAGTAACGACAATATCAGCGATCCCAGGATAGCCCCTGCCACCTGAAACACCATATACATAAACGCATCTCTGCTTCTTATTCGTCCGGAAAGCCAGACCCCCAACGTAATAACCGGATTGATATGGCAACCGGATATACCGCCTATAGCATAAGCCATAGCCACAACAGATAGTCCGAAAGCCAAAGCACCCCTAAAGTTCCTGTATCAGCGCCTACTGTATCGGCCATTCCTCCTGCAAAAACTGCACTTCCGCAGCCCAATAGAACAAGTACCATTGTTCCGATTAATTCTGCAACATACTTTTTCATAACATACGAATTTATGGGGTTAGTAATTGTATTCACAATCAATCTGGAATTCAATACAGAATTTCGAAGAAGCCTCACTAGCGAATATAACTTTTTCCGACGAACCCTGCAAAATACTGAAAGAAAAACTACCTTTGTATAAATATATTTTATAACAAGCATGAAGCATTATAACACTTATTTATTCGACTTTGACTATACCTTGGCCGACTCTTCACGAGGTATCATCCAGTGTTTCCAGAATGTACTCAAACAGCACGGGTTTACAGAAATCAGCAATTATGCCATCAAACGTACCATCGGAAAAACGCTGGAAGAATCTTTTTCCATTCTGACCGGAATTACAGATGCGGCCGTACTGGAGGGACTTCGGAAAGAATACGTTAAGCAGGCAGATGTTTACATGACTGCCCTGACACGCCTTTTCCCGGAAACACTCGAGGTACTGACAACCTTGAAACAACAGGGAGCTAAAATAGGTATTATCTCTACCAAATACAGATACCGGATTCTGGAACTTCTGGACAAAGTATTGCCCGAACAGACTATTGACATCATCGTGGGCGGAGAAGACGTACAAAAACACAAGCCCTCGCCCGAAGGCTTGTTGCTGGCCATGGAAAAACTGAATGTAAGTCCCGAAGAAGTGCTTTACATCGGCGACAGCACAACCGATGCAGCTACTGCACAAGCCGGAAATACCGATTTTATGGGCGTACTGCATGGCGAAACTACATACGAAGAGCTGAGTGCCTATCCCCATATCGGCATCTATCCGGACCTCTGTATCCTTATCAAGGAAAATAAAGCAGAAAATTAGCAAGTTTTTTCGGGTAAGTTATTGGTTATATGAACAAAAAGACCTATCTTTGCACCCGATTTTAGTCCGTGGAGGTAGAAAAGCGGTTCAATGAGAGAAACCCACCTTGCGGAAGAAACCCGTTTAATATTAATTTAAAATGTACGTAATCGTAGAAATTAACGGTCAGCAGTTCAAAGCAGAAGAAGGCAAAAAGCTGTTTGTACACCACATTCAGAACACTGAAAACGGTGCAACTGTTGAATTTGACAAAGTTTTGTTGGTAGACAACAACGGTACTGTAACAGTAGGTGCTCCTACAGTAGAAGGTGCCAAAGTGGTATGCGAAGTTGTTTCTCC
>UncleJesse_p2__coassemble_552_pt1 | contig 36861 bp, 29 predicted proteins | sample UncleJesse_p2__metabat2_low_PE_025 | metagenome-assembled genome bin UncleJesse_p2 | reverse complement strand
ATAATTCGGTGATTACCAACTTTTAAAGATACTTTCTCATCCCGAACTCACGTAACATCTAATATTTATAGACTTTCTCAGGAGGATAATTTATTAATTATATACGAAATATCCTACAATTCTATGGAAACATATTCATTGTTAGCTTCACAAAGACTTATCAAGCCACGCTGTTCGCCACACTTAAACACAAAAACAATAATACCACCGACTTCGCTCATTTTCCGGTTTCTCACCCGCAATCCAGTGTATTTTACATCTGTTAAGTTGCACGGCAGTATGTACCTTTGAATGCTATCCTCAGCACTGTACGTCAGCAAGCACACTAATCTTTCACAAAGATAGCATTATCCTTCACATACTGACCTTTGCAAGATATAGGATACCCGTATGTTTCACCATTCATAAAAGGGTTATTCAGATAAGTTTGCAGTTCATCAAATGATTTGCTGATGTTCGCTGTCTGATTTATATCAGAAACAGTCAGCAAAATAATCTGAGAATTTTTCAAGACTTCTTCAGCACTCTTATCGTTTTCTGCAAACGGCCCCTTTAATGCGGTCAATACTTCCCGATACTGGTATTTGCTTGCAATTATAAAATAAGCGCTCGTTCCATAAGTCAATGAACGCACATACACCAGTTCATCCATATCCGAAGGATTTTTAATAAACAGTCCATTTTCAGGCGTTTCCATTGATACAGTAAAACCTTTAAATACGACTCTTCCGACACATAAACTCCCAGCATTTTGCACATCCAGTTCCTGTTCTCCTATCTTTATCAGCGTGTTGACAAACTCGTCATTGTCATCTATACAGAAACTCAAGTCACTCATTTTATTCAGCGCTGCCAGCTTCACGAGGTATGGTCTGACAGGATATTTAAAGTTTTTGTATTCTTCTGATTTTACAGCTTCCTTCATTTTTTTCAGATATTCATGGTGCCTTACATCTTCCATAGTTGTCATATATGGAGTCTGAAAACTAAATGTAAGAGGAATAGGATACTTCTGTTCCCTTACTTCTCTATCAAAGGATGTGGCAAAACTATTTTTTGGAAAAACTGCACCTACATAAATAGCCGGAGGATTAGCAAAGGACCACCAACCTTGTATTCCAAGATATTTACTGCTTATATCCGTTTCATCATCACTGCTGTTATCTATAAGAATATCCCATTGGGGAGAACTAACGACTTCCTCTTTTTCTGTGTTTTGATGCTTATTGGGGAACGCCTCGTCTTTATCACAACCAATCATTCCAAATATAGAAAGGGATAATAGTAAAAGATTCCATACATATTTCTTTTTCATAAGCTTACATTTTATATGTTAATTAGAATTAGGTAAAACCGTTTTTTAAATAACGCAGATTTGTAGAAATACCCCTATTCCCCAAATATTAAAACGACTTATTCTTTTACTAATTTCACAAACAAGACACTCTTTGCACCTTACACAAACAAAAAGTGAACCCCGCAAGCCTTTTTCACCGGCTTTCAGAGTCCACTTCAAAAAACAAACCTTTTTCCTAACCTAATATCCTATCTGCATCAATATGTGGTTATTTCACCTGCAGCACTTCTTCGATAGCACGCTTCAGCTCATGCTTCGGCAGTGCTCCGGCTACCATCTGCGGATTGCCCTGCATAGGGATGAATAGCAGCGACGGAACCGAACGGATGCCAAACACACCGGCTACTCCCGATTCTGCATCCACATCTACTTTATAAATATCAACCTTACCCGCATATTCTGCCGAAAGTTCTTCGAGCACAGGCGACAGCATCTTGCAAGGGCCGCACCAGGTAGCATAAAAGTCTACGATAGCGGGCTTGTCACCCAAGAATTTCCACTCGGCAGGATTGTTTACATAGTCTACTACGCGTTTCAAAAAATCCTGTTCTGTCAAATGTATAGTTGCCATAGTTCTTACTCTTTTTTAAAAATTAGATACACACCTGTTATTATTTTCTCTCGTATTTCTTGATTACATCTTTATAAAGCTGCTGCTTGCCGGAAGCACCACATTTCTGTATTCGCAGCGGGAATAAAGAAAAGCCTATCAGTCCGCCCCAAAGCGTGCTCATCCAGGGAGAAGAGGTTATAGGACATGCCCCACTTGCACAGCCTACATAGGCCCAGTACAGATAGCCGGCCACAGCTCCCAGCAGGACTGCTATCAGGGTCTTCAGATTTTGTTTTATCAGCTGTTTCATAATTGCTTCTCTTTTTGATTACACTGCAAATATATAGAACATTTTCCAATCATACAAATTTCCAATAGAAAATAATTATAGAAGAAATAATATTTTAGTTATTTCGTGTTTCTTTGACATTCCCGGTAGTGAATTGCTAATTTGTCCTTATCCGGTAAGTTCAGCATTGCAAAGATGAGCGTTTATGATTGCTAAGATGAACCTTCGTCTTTGCAATGAAAAAGGTACGGCATACTTGAGCGAAAGCAGGTTCACAGGTATATATATAAAAAAAGAGAGACTCGAACTGAGCCTCTCTCAAATTGTACACCCATGGGGAGTCGAACCCCAATCGATGGAACCGGAATCCATTATTCTATCCATTGAACTATGGGTGCGTCCATTTTCAGGGCACAAAAATACAATTTATAAGTATTCCATCCTAATTTTCCCAGAAAAAAATATCAAATTCTACTATTGAGCACACATATGACATTATCATTTATAAAGCTAAAAAGGAAGTAGTTTTATCATTTTGATAATATTTTAAAAAATATAGTTGCATATTTGCAAATATAATATACCTTTGCAGTGTAAAACGATAAAACATAAAATACCATGAGCTACCTTATTAAACCTATAAACTATCGCCCGCTGCTCGATATGAAACATACTGAGCTGGGTATTAAACAGATAAAAGAATTTTTTCAGCAGAACTTGTCGTCCGAATTGCGCCTGCGCCGTGTTACGGCTCCGCTGTTCGTATTGAAGGGAATGGGTATCAACGATGACTTGAGTGGTACGGAACGCCCGGTTTCCTTCCCTATCAAGGATTTGGGCGAAGCTCAGGCGGAGGTAGTTCACTCGCTGGCCAAATGGAAACGTGTGACACTGGCTGATTATGAGATTGGTCCGGGATATGGTATCTATACGGATATGAATGCAATCCGCGCGGACGAAGAGCTGGGCAACCTGCACTCGCTGTATGTGGACCAGTGGGACTGGGAACGGGTGATTACACCGGAACAGCGCACTGTGGCATTCCTGAAATCAATCGTTACGCGTATTTACGCTGCCATGCGCCGCACGGAATATATGATTTGCGAAATGTATCCGCAGATTGAATCTTTCCTGCCGCATGATATTCAGTTTATTCATGCAGAGGAGCTGTTGCAGATATATCCGGACAAAACGGCCAAGGAACGCGAAAACCTGATTACAGAGAAATATGGTGCCGTGTTTATTATCGGTATCGGCGGTAAACTGAGCAACGGTCAGCCGCATGATATGCGTGCACCGGACTATGATGATTATTCGACCATCGATCCGGAAACCGGTCTGGCCGGACTGAACGGCGATTTGCTGGTGTGGAACAGCGTGCTGGGCCGTTCTATCGAGCTTTCGTCGATGGGTATCCGTGTGGACAAGGCTGCTCTGATCAGACAGCTGGAGCTCTCGCACCAGGAGGAACGCATGAAACTGTATTTCCACAAACGCTTGCTAGAAGGCTCGCTGCCGCTTACTATCGGTGGCGGTATCGGACAGTCGCGCTTGTGTATGCTTTATCTGCGGAAAGGTCACATCGGCGAAATTCAGGCTAGCATCTGGCCGGAAGACATGAAGAAGGAATGTGCCGAACTGGGTATGCAGTTAATTTAATACAGACTTATAACAGATATGGATGTACAAATAGAAGAAAGTTGGAAGCAAGTACTTCAAGAGGAATTTGAAAAGGATTATTTTAAACGACTGACGGATTTCGTGCGGAATGAGTACCGTCAGGGAACGGTTTACCCGCCGGGAAAGCTGATTTTCAATGCATTCAACCTTTGTCCGTTTGACAAGGTGAAGGTGGTGATTATCGGTCAGGACCCTTATCACGGACCGGGACAGGCGCACGGTTTGTGTTTCTCGGTGAACGACGGGGTGAAATTTCCGCCTTCGCTGCAGAATATCTTCAAAGAGATACACGATGACCTGGGGGCCCCGATTCCGACAACAGGGAATCTTACCCGATGGGCCAACCAGGGGGTACTGATGCTGAACGCTACGCTGACAGTACGTGCGCATCAGGCGGGCTCGCACCAGCGACAGGGCTGGGAGGAATTTACGGATGCTGCCATTCGCCTGCTGGCTGAACGCCGGGAACATCTGGTATTTATCCTTTGGGGCAGCTATGCGCAGAAAAAAGGTGCGTTTATCGACCGTAACCGGCATCTGGTACTGACCTCGGCGCATCCTTCGCCTTTATCGGCATACAACGGTTTCTTCGGAAATCATCATTTCAGCCGGACCAACGATTATCTGATGGCCAATGGCGAAACACCTATCGAGTGGTAAAGATTAACGTTATACATCACAGACAAAACGACAAAGCATAAAAAAGCGTTCTGGAGCTTAGGCATACCAGAACGCTTTTTTATGCTTTATATGTGTCAGGCTAAATCAATACCAGGTAACCTGGCTACCCGTGTTGCTTCGCTGATCCCACTTCAGGGCATCAGTCAGCATGTTTGATGTAGCACGGATACTGAAGTTATAAGAGGTATACGGACCAAACACCAGACCGCAAGACATGGTAAAGCAGTGCAAGTCACGCGAAATATTCAGTGTTGTCATTGACATTTCCTTGGTGGTAAAGTCGTAACCTGAAGAATAGTTCATATTCCAGCGGCTTCCCAACTTCAGGTTACCCGAGACATTGAGCGAATGGGTAAGTGAATAGGGATAACGCATGCGCTTGATGTTGATATCTTTGGTCCGGTCTTCGCGAATGCTGTAACTGTAACTCAAGTTAATGGACCAAGGCATCTTGAAAGCCATATAGCCATCACTGCCCATGGCAGCACTCTGTGTTTTACGCAAACCTGATTTTTTCTGCTGTTCCTTTTCTTCTTCTGTCTGCTCATCTTGCTTTTCACCTTCATCCTTCTGACCCTTCTTCTCATCATCTTCTTTCTTTCCAAAGAACTTCTTGAAGGTATCATTGTTCAAGGAATAAGAAAGTGAACCGCTATAACCCTGGAAACGTCCGAAACGCCCGTACGACCATTCGGTACGATTACCTACGACTACATTTCCGCGCTCGTCGAACTCATAGGCATAGGTAGCAAAACTGGCGTTCATATTGAAGGTATAGTTCTTGGTCAGTTTCAGACGCAGGTTCATGCTCAAGTCGCTCCACGGCTTTTCTACAGCTGCCATATTGTAGGACATGTTGGCACTGAGCTGGTCTATCAGACTGATTTTCTTGTAACCGGTACTATCTTTATCCGATTTCATTTTCATCTCGACATTGTTGTCGAGTGAAAAGCTGATGCTCTCTGATTTACCTTTACCCGGCACACTGAAAGTAGCTCCTTCGTAAGGTGAATATTCCTTCATACGCACTTCGCCATATTCGTCGGTATAGGTATAGGTATCGTAATAACCGTAACGGGCTGCTCCAAAGTCGGGCGCATAAGTAAAGCTTACCGACGGGGTGGCCACGTGACGTATCTGTATCTCCTTACTCTTCATAAAGAGCGGCTTGTACATACCATAGAGTTTGGTATTCATCTGTAAGGACATATTGTAGTTATACACACGGTTGAAACCGTTGATGGTATCACGGCGTATATGGTCGGTAGTATTCAGCGTGGGGTCATAGCTTTGCATCACCTTGCGGGTGTACCAGCGTTCGGTATAATTGAAACTGGGCACTACATTGATGAATTTAAACAATGTAAAGGTGGCACTTACAGGAATATTGTGCTGCATACCGTTTTTCCACTGGCTAAGCGGAGTCTTGAACAGCAAATTGTCCTTGGTGCTGATGCTGTTTGTGAGATGGCCAGTATATTGGAACGAAATTTTTTCGTACCAGCGCTGGTCTCCTGCCGCATTTTTACGTTTGAAAGGATAGATACGGTTCAGCGTAATGTTCAGGTCGGGCAATGTCATGCTCAGCGAAGAGTCGCGTGTGTTCTGCGTAATATTGAACGTGCTTGACAGGTTCAGCCCAATAGACGGGAATGAACGCGAATAGCTCACACTGGAAGCCTTGGTATTATTGGCATACTGGCTGGGGTCGTACAAACTGCTCAGGCTGGAACGGTCGTAACTGCTGGTTGCAAAGTTTACGTTGGCCGAGAATGTACTGTTAGGGTTAGCTTTTGCATCCTGACGGTGACTCCAGCTTATCTTGAAGTCTTTTGACACGGAATAATCCGGCATGTTCTTTTCACCTGTTTTAGTTACCAGATAACTCAGATTGAACGAACCGCCAAACTTATAACGCTTATTGTAATTGGACTGTGCAGAGAGTCCCCACGAACCTTTGGTAAAGATTTCGCCCAGTACTTTAAGGTCCATCTTGTCACTGATGGCAAAGTAATATCCTCCATCGCGCAAATAGAAACCACGATTCAGCTCATCACCGTAGGTAGGCATGATGAAACCGGATGAATAGCTGCTGCTGAAAGGAAAGAAACCGAAAGGCACGGCAATGGGCAATGGCACGTCTTCGACTACCAACTGTGCCGGACCGAACACTACGTTCTTTTTGGGACGGACTTTAGCCATCGACAGTTTCAGGTAGAAGTGAGGGTGGTCGTGGTTATCGCAAGTGGTGTATTGACCGTGACGAAGATAAAGCTCGTCATTGGCTCCTTTCTTTGATTCCTTACTTACCACATATCCTTCTCCTTGCTGGGTAACGATATCGTTGATAAAACCTTTTTTGGTCTTGAAGTTATAGCGCATAATCTGCGACTCATAAGGGGTATCTCCATCCTTGAATATCGGAGTTCCGGATACAACCCCTGCTGTATCGGCTACTCCTCGGGCATAAACAGTGCTGCTGTCCATATTCATGGTGATGGCATCAGCCTGTAACTCTATTCGCTGATAGTTAACCTTTCCCTGACCAAACAAGTGTGCATATCCCCCCTGCGTAAAGACGATAGAATCGTTGGCCTCGTACTGAATAGGGGCATCAATGGCCTGCTTCTTCACAGCTACCGAATCGGTTGCCACAGAATCTGCCGGTACGGAATTTTTCTGTAAAGTATCGGCAACCGCTGCCTTTGTGCGCCCGGATGCCGGACGTCTGGGGCGCTGGGCTTCCGCATAGACGGAAAAACCTAACGTTATCACAATCAGCAGAAAAAAGAGATATGTAGATTTTCTTAATGACGTCATCAATATTTTAAATATATGTACACAACTGGTGCACAAAGGTAAACATTATCCACCAATAAAAAAGATGTGCTTCCGTAAATTAATTCATTTTTAGCATTAAAGGAAGATTCGGCACCAATTGTTAAAGCGTTCCACGCCTTCTGTACCATGACGGGAAATGCTTTTCAAGGCTTTCTCGATGGACTTTTCCTGATTGAGTTTGGTTTTCGAGAAAAACTTGTCGGCAAAGCATATCAGTTGCTCTTCCATAGATACCGGGAGCATGTCGCGATGCGGAATGGGGAGGTCGCGCTCGATGATGGACTGCAGGGACAAGCCGGCTCCTGTGTGTCGTTCGCATACCAGGGCATGACGCGGCAGGCCTTCGGCACGCATCAGGTCGGCTCCCAGATAACCGTGGCAGATGTAGGGATGCGGACCATGGCAGTGAATATCGGGAGCATCGGTCAGAAAGATACCGATATCGTGCAGCATGGCAGCTTCTTCTACAAAATCAAGGTCCAGCTTCAGTTCGGGGTGCTTGTGTGCCAAAGCCAATGCTTTATCGGCTACATTACGGCTATGCACCATAAAGATATGTTTCAGTTCGTTTTCCTCAGGATAGAACTTATCGATTACAGCCTGTATATTCATTTTCATCAGATAATTGGTTTAAAAGAGGTATTCTTCTTATTTTTGTGCGAATTTACTAAAAAAACTCTATACAGACATGAAATGCAGAAACTTATTATGGATAGTGTTATGGAGTATCACGGTATTTACAACCGGAGCTGGTAACGGTGACGACCGGATACGTACGGGTGCCGAACAGATGGAGAAGTGGCTACCTATCCTGAAAGGGAAAAATGTGGCGCTGGTGGTGAACCAGACTTCGACCGTTGGACAAATGCACTTGTTTGATACATTGTACCAAAGTGGAATCCGTATCTCGCAGATTTTTGCTCCCGAGCATGGATTCAGGGGCAATGCTGATGCAGGTGAGACGGTGAAGAATCACAGGGATGTACGTACGGGTGTACCGGTAACTTCGCTGTATGGAAAGAATAAAAAACCGACTCCTGCGCAGTTGCAGCAGACGGATGTGGTGATTTTCGACATTCAGGATGTGGGGGCGCGGTTCTATACGTATATCAGTACGATGTTTTATGTAATGGAGGCTTGTGCCGAAAATAATAAGGAGCTAGTGGTGCTGGACCGCCCCAATCCTTGCGACTATGTGGACGGACCGGTGCTGCAGCCGAAGTTTAAAAGTTTCGTGGGAATGCTGCCTATCCCTTTGCTGCATGGCTGTACGGTGGGAGAACTGGCTGCCATGATTAATGGCGAGGGATGGCTCAAAGGGAAAAAGCAGTGCAAACTTACGGTTATTAAGGTGGAGGGATGGAAGCATGGACAGCCCTACTCACTTCCGGTCAAGCCCTCTCCCAACCTGCCCAACGACCAGAGTATCGCGCTCTACCCTTCGCTGTGTGCTTTCGAGGCTACTCCGGTAAGTGTGGGACGGGGTACCCGTATGCCTTTTCAGGTTTTGGGACTTCCGGGACTGAAAGACCAGCCATATTGCTTTACGCCGGTTTCACTGCCCGGATTCGACAAGCATCCGCTGCACCAGAATCAGCAGTGCTGCGGTCTGGACTTAAGGAAAGTAGAGGCACCAAAAGGTTTCTCCTTGCATTATGTCTACATGTTCTACGAACTGATGAAAAAGAAAATGCCGGAAAAGGCTTTTTTCAGTCGTCCGCAGTGGTTCGACTTGCTCATGGGTACCGACCAGGTCCGGAAGGCTATACTGGCAGGGAAAACAGAAACACAGATACGCGCGACTTGGAAAGCCGAACTGAACAATTACCTGAAACGGCGGGCCCGCTATCTAATGTATTGATCATTTAGCTTTAATAGATATGGAAGAAAAACTGAAAGAACTCTATACGACTTATGTAGGCGAAGCGCCTGCACAAATTGCCCAGCTTTCGCAGGCTGGGTCTAACCGCCGGTATTTCCGGCTTACGGGAAAGCAATCGCTGGTAGGGGTTGCCGGAACTTCGGAGGCCGAAAACGAGGCTTTTCTATACATGGCCGGGCATTTCCGCAGTCAGGGGCTGAATGTTCCGGAAGTTTTTGTGGTTTCGGACGACCGGATGTGTTACTTGCAGAAGGATTTGGGGGATGTATCGCTGTTTCAGGCTATCGAACAGGGACGTACCAGCGGAAATTTCAGCAACGAAGAAATCAATTTACTGGAACAGACTATAGCCTTATTGCCGGATTTTCAGTTTAAAGGAAATGACGGAATGGATTACGGGGTATGCTACCCGACGTGTTGTTTCAACCGCCGTTCTGTGCTCTGGGACCTGAATTATTTTAAGTATTGCTTTCTGAAGGCAACCGGACTTGAATTTCAGGAAGAACTGCTGGAAGATGATTTTGAAAGGATGGCCGACAAGTTGCTGCAGGTCCCGTCAGACTGTTTTATGTATCGCGATTTCCAGAGCCGGAACGTGATGCTCAGCGACGGGAAACCTTTTTTCATTGATTTCCAAGGGGGAAGAAAGGGTCCGTTCTACTACGACGTGGCTTCGTTTTTGTGGCAAGCCAAAGCAAACCTGCCTCAGGATTTACGCGAAAGGCTGATTGATGTATATCTGAATGCCTCACAGCCATATCAGGCTATTGGAAGCGAAGAGTTCCGTCAAACTTTGCGCCACTTTGTATTGTTCCGCACGTTGCAAGTATTGGGAGCATACGGTTTCAGGGGCTATTTCGAACGGAAGCAGCATTTCATAGAAAGTGTGCCTTTTGCCATTGCCAATCTGACAGCTTTGCTGCAACAGCCGTTTGAGGAATATCCTTACTTAAACAAGCTTTTGCTGGATTTGTGCCGCCTTCCACAGTTTGCTGCAGCCCTGAACCGGAAAAAGCTAACGGTTACCGTGATGAGTTTCTCGTATCGTAAGGGTATCCCACAGGACAAGACGGATAATGGCGGCGGATTTGTATTCGACTGTCGGGCTGTTCATAATCCCGGCCGCTACGAAACGTACAAAGCGCTGACGGGACAGGATGAAGCGGTTATCCGTTTTCTGGAAGAGGACGGTGAAATTACGACTTTCCTGCAACATGTGGATGCACTGGTAGATGCTTCGGTAGAACGTTATCTGAAACGTGGTTTTACACATCTGATGGTCTGCTTCGGATGCACAGGCGGACAGCACCGTTCTGTATATTCGGCACAGCATGTGGCCGAACATCTGCATAAGAAATACGGTATCCGAGTGGAGCTGGAACACCGGGAACAGCATATCAGTGAAATTTTTAATGCACAATAACCCTAAAGACGTATGAAAGCAATGTTATTTGCAGCCGGACTGGGAACACGGCTGAAACCGCTTACTGACAGTATGCCTAAAGCGCTTGTACCGGTGAATGGCACGCCCATGTTGGAGCATGTTATCCTGAAACTGAAGGATGCAGGATTTACGGATATCGTGGTGAATATCCACCACTTTGGCGAACAGATTATTGATTTTTTAAAGGCCAGACAGAATTTCGGCATTCACATTCAGATAAGTGACGAACGGAAAGAATTGCTGGATACGGGAGGAGGAATCAAGCATGCCAGGGCTTTGCTGGAAGGAAACGAACCTTTTCTGGTGCACAACGTAGATATTCTTTCAGACACGGATTTGCGGAAAGTATATGAGTTTCACTGCCACAGTAACCATACGGCAACACTGGTAGCAAGCAAGCGCAAGACATCGCGCTATTTACTGTTCGACAATACGGACAGACTGTGTGGATGGGTGAACGAAAGTACCGGTGAGACCAAGCCTTCCGGATTTACAGTCGACGAATCTATTCACCGCAAGTATGCTTTCAGTGGCATTCACGTCATGTCACCGGATATTTTCCGGGAAATGACCGGACCGTGGGATGGTAAGTTTCCTATCATGGATTTCTATCTGCAACACTGCGACAAACTTTTGTTTGGAGGGTATCTGTGCGAAAATATTCAACTGATTGATATCGGCAAACCGGAAACACTGCAACGGGCTGATATTTTTCTTCGGAACTTGCAAAAATACTCGTAAACAGTAACTATAAAAAAATGCTTCAGCTGGAGATTTCTCCGCTGAAGCGTTTTTTTATAACTTATTTTTCTAATTAGAATTATTCCTGCCAGCCTCCACCAAGGGCCTTATAAAGGTTTATCATGGTGAGCTGCTTGTCGCGAACGGCATTGCTCAGACCAATCTGGGCATCCAGATAACTACGCTGGGCATCTAGCAAGTCCATATAACCGATTACACCGTTGATATACTGCAATTCGGCCAAATCCAAGGCGCTTTTTGATGATTTCTCCAGAAGCTTTCGGCTGTTGTAGATTTCTTTGGTTTTATTGAATTCTACAATGGCATTACGGGCTTCCTTAAAAGCATTCAATACTACTTTTTCGTAAGAATACACGGCTTGTTCGTAGGCCGCTTTCTTGGCTTTCAGCATAGCACGGTTCTTACCCATGGCAAATATAGGTGTTAACAGGGTTCCACTCAAGAAATGATAGGGCGATTGCAACATGCTGGAAAGATCGGTACTTTCACGACCGTAGTTGGCTGTAAGTGTCAGACGGGGGAACATATTGGTATAGGCTATTCCTACTGCCGCATTTGCTGCAATCAGGCTCTGTTCTGCCTGACGGATATCCGGACGGCGCTCTAGCAAAGTCGAAGGAAGTCCTACAGGCAACGTATCTGGCAAAACAACATCTTCAGGCAGTTTGGAACGTGATACGTGATAAGAAAACTCGCCTGTCATAAAGGCTATCTCGTTTTCCTTCACTACAATTTTCTTCTCCAAATCCGGAACTAGCGTCACAGTACGTGCCAACTCTACTTGCGCCTGACGGAAAGCAGTTTCATTGGTCAGACCGCCTTCGAAACGGATGCGTGCCAAGTGCAAGCTTTCCCGACGTGCATTCACGGTCTGGCGTACGATAGAAAGCTCGTTATCCAAAGCTACCAGCTCGAAATATGACTGCGCCACCTGCGCAATCATACTCATCTTCAGTGCCCGCTGGTTTTCGATAGAGCCCATAAACTCGGCCAGGCTCTTATCGCGTGCCCAACGGAGGTTTCCCCAAAGGTCGAGCTCCCAGGTAATTCCAAGTTTCAAATAAAAATCATCACTGGGTTTATAGTGCGTACCGTTTTCATCAGTTCCTTCTTTTTCACCATATACTTTCAGACCCAGTGCCGGAAACATATTTGCATAATCAATACGCTTCATAGCTGCCAGCTCTTTTACACGGGCTGCAGCGATGAGCATATCCTTATTATAACTTAACGTTTTGCGGATAAGGCTCTGCAACGTGGTGTCAGTATAGAGCTGTTCCCAGGAGTAGTCGGCCAGCGAAGTACTGTCCGTACCCATCGTGTCCAGCCGGGCAGGCAGCGGCAATTCGGGACGTGTGTAATGTTTACCCAACTGGCAACTACCCAAAAATGTGGCAGCGCCTACAAGGGTGAGTATATAATAGATATATACGAAGCTATGTTTCTTCATAATATAAAATGTTATGCACGTTTAGTATTCAACTTATTTTTAGCCTTATAAATCAACACAAAGAAGAAAGGTACCAAAACAATTCCGATTGTCACAGCAACCAACATCCCGAAGAAAACACCTGTACCAATGGCCTGACGGCTGGCTGAACCCGGACCGGTAGCAATCACCATAGGAAGCATACCTAGGATGAAGGCCAATGAGGTCATCAGGATAGGACGGAAACGTAATTGGGAAGCATGGATAGCAGCCTCAACGATGTCGCGTCCCTTATCAACTTCTTCCTTGGCAAACTCAACAATAAGGATGGCATTCTTGGCAGCCAGACCAATCAACATTACCAAACCAATCTGGAAATAGGTATCGTTCTCCAATCCGCAGATGGCAACACCTGCATACGCACCCAAAACGGCAACCGGCAATGAAATCAATACGGCAATAGGAATACTCCAGCTTTCGTACAATGCGGCAAGGAAAAGGAATACAAAGAGGAATACCAGCGAGAGAATTATACCAGTCTGCCCTCCTGCCTTTTTCTCCTGATAAGAAAGACCACTCCATTCAACACCGATATTATCGGGCAGTTTCTCACGGGCAATCTGTTCCAATATCTCCATTACCTGGCCGGAGCTGGCACCGTTTGCTGCAGTACCACGGATAACAGCCGAGTTAAACATGTTGAAGCGCTTAATACTACCCGGACCGGTGGTATAGTCAGTAGTACCCAAGGCGGTAAGCGGCATCATATCGCCGTCGCTTCCTTTTACAAAGTACAGTCCGATATTGTCACGATGCTCACGATAAGGTGCTTCGGCCTGGATGTATACACGGTAGATACGGTTGAACATGTTGAAGTCGTTCACGTAAACAGATCCGGTATAAGCTTTCATGGTTGAGAAGACATCGGCCATCGGAACACCTGCCAGTTTTACCTTATCACGGTCTACATCAAAATAGAGCTGCGGAATTTCAGCCTGCAAAGAAGAAGATAATCCAGCCATTTCTTTTCGCTGAGAAGCATAGTACATCAATGTATCGGTAGCACGTACAAGATCGTCGAATGTGGCTTCACCACGGGCTTCAAGCTGCATCTCGAAACCTCCGGCTGTACCTAATCCCGGAATTACCGGCGGAGTAGACAGAAAGACCTTACATTCGGGATATTCTTTCATCTCATTCTGTACTTCTTCCATAATACGGTCGATTGTTGTATTGTCACGTTCTGTCCATTCTTTAAGAATTACAGTAAGCTGGCTTCGTGCCTGGCTGTTACCCACACGTGGACTGCTACCCGTAACATTCTGTACATATGCTACTGCTGGGTGTTTTACCAAAAAATCTACAGCACGATCGGTTATAATACGTGTACGTTCCAATGTAGCACTTTCGGGTAACTCCAATTCTACAGTAAAGTATCCCTGGTCTTCGATAGGAAGGAAACTAGTCGGAACCACACGGTGAAATAAAAAGATAAATACAATCACCATACCAAAACCGGCAATAACACGTTTTGGGTTTTTCACAACACCACGGATAGACTGCACATATTTGCCATTTCCCACGTTCAACCAATGATTGATACGCGTAAAGACTCTGTTCTTTGGTTTATTGGGGTCTTCGGGTTTCAAGATGAGTGAACACATCACCGGACTCAATGTAAGCGCTACAACTGTTGAAAGCAACACAGACACAACAATGGTCACCGTAAACTGACGATACAACTGTCCTGTAATACCAGCCAAAAAGCTTACAGGTACGAACACAGCTGCCAGTACCAACGAAGTCGCAATGATAGCTCCAACCAGTCCTTCCATAGCTTTCTTGGTCGCCTCATACGGACTGAGCTTTTCTTCTTCCATGATACGTTCTACATTCTCGACTACCACAATGGCATCGTCCACAACGATACCGATGGCCAGTACAAGTCCCAAAAGTGTCAGCATATTCAGTGAGAAGCCGAAAATCAGCATGAAGCCGAATGTACCAATCAACGAAATAGGTACTGCCACAACCGGAATCAGTGTAGCACGCCAGTTTTGCAAAGAAAGGAACACCACAATGATAACCAGTACAAGTGCTTCGAACAATGTCTTATATACTTCGTGAATAGACTCGGAAATATAAGTCGTCATATCGAAGGGTATGTTGTACTCCAAACCTTCCGGGAAATTCCGGCTGATTTCCTCCATCGCCTTTTTCACATTATCGGCTACTTCCATAGCATTGGCACCTGGAAGCATGTAGATACCCAACACAGCAGCATTACCTCCATTGATACCACTTTCAGTCGTATAGGATGATGCCTCGAGCGACACACGGGCTACATCACGCAAACGGATAATAGAACCGTCTGGGTTAGCACGAAGTACGATTTCTTCAAACTGAGCAACAGTAGAAAGACGTCCCTGAGCCGTGATAGGAATAGTAATATCAAGTCCGGTAACAGGTTGCTGTCCCAAAACACCGGCTGCAGATTCACGGTTCTGATCTTTTAAAGCCGACTGTAAATCCTGAATTGTCAATCCAAAGTTTGCCAGCTTAGCCGGGTCAACCCAAATTTGCATTGCATAATAACGACCTCCCACATTGGAGATACGACCTACTCCGGGAATACGACGAAGCAAATCCAGTACATTCAAGGTAGCAAAGTTACTCAAATAAATTTCATCAAACTTCGGGTCATCCGAGGTAAGACAGATTGTCATCAACTGGCTGGGTGCCTGCTTTTCTACCGAAATACCGTTCTGGATTACTTCGGCCGGCAAACGTGACTCAGCTAGCTTGATACGGTTCTGAATCTCTACTGCAGCCAAGTCCGGATCGGCAGAAATATCAAAGGTAACAGTTGCTGAAAAGCCACCCGAGTTGGAGCTGTTAGACTCCATGTAGATCATTCCCGGTGTACCGTTCAACTCCTGCTCAATGGGCGTAGCTACAGCTTGAGATACTGTTACGGCACTTGCTCCTGGATAAGAAGCGCTGATTTTCACCACCGGCGGTGTAATTTGCGGATATTGGTCGATAGGAAGCATCATCAGACCGATGAAACCAACTATGACAATAAGTATGGAGATGACAGCCGAAAAGACGGGTCTGTCAATAAAAAAACTCACTTTCATGCGTCACAAGGTTTTAGGGTTATATTAATCCTTTTTCTCTTCACTCTTCGTAGCAGACAGGCGTACTTTGATACCCGGTGTCAATTTATGGTAACCTTCTGATACAATCATCTCTCCGGGAGCCAAACCACGTTCTACGACTACATCATTTTGGAACTCAGGACCAAGTTCGATGAAACGCTTTTCGGCTACAGAATCCCGGCGGACTACAAAAATATAAGCTCCACCCTTTTCAATTATCAATGCTTTCTGAGGTACTACAGTAGCCTGTTCACGCACATCCAACAAGGCTTTCACTTTAGTAAACTGTCCCGGCAACAACACATGTTCTGGATTAGGAAGCTCTGCACGAACCTGGAATGTACCTGTTTTAGGATTTACCTGGGGAGATGCAAAATCAACAAGTCCCTTATACTTATATATACTATTATCCGGCAAGGTTACGGTAACGGTAGGCTGCCAAGAGCGCGTAGAATCTTTCTGGCCGAAGGTAACGTTACGTTCTTTGCTCTTCAGATAGTCCAGCGCTGTCATACTGAAATCGACCTGAACGGTATCACTCTTTACGATAGTAGCCAGTAAAGACTTTCCGCTGCTACCAACCAGCGTACCCAAGTCAACCAGACGTTCACTGATATGTCCGGAAATCGGAGAGCGGACAATGGTATATCCCAATTCCTGTTCAGCCTGCTCAAGGTCGGCCTGACTCATGCCTACACTTGCTACGGCAGTTTCGTATGCTGCAACCGCATTGTCCAGGTCAAGCTGGCTGGCAGCATTCTGCTCATACAAAGGACGGATACGTGCTAAGTCACGTTCAGCCTTTCTAGCCTGCGCTTCATCCTTTTTAAGCTGTGCACGTACTTTATCTGCCTTGGCACGATACTGATCCTGATTTATCACAAACAAAACCTGATTACGCTGTACATACGTACCTTCTTCGAATAACATTTGTTCCAGGAAGCCTTCTACACGAGCACGTACTTCCACAAATTGCTGTGCTCCGATGCGCCCCACATAATCACCATAAATTTCAACATCTTTCTGCTGAACGGGCTCTGCCGAAACAATAGGAGCCTCAGGTGCTGGAGCAGGGCGGTTGGATACTACAAAATAAACTACAACAACTAAAGCCACCAGGACTAAAGCAGAAATGAACTGTTTTCTTTTAAACTTGAATTCTTTCGGAGTAAGGAATCGTTTCTTCATAAAAATAAAAGTTAGAAATATTAGATGCCAATAAAAGACATCCAAATAGTGTGCCAAGTTTTACCAAAAGAGCAATAGCACTGAAAATCAAAACAATAAAGAATAAAGACACCACAAAAGCATGTAGAGAATGTGGAAAGAGCTCAACACAAGTTGTAGAATTTTTCTACAAAACCTCATAAATTATTTCATAATACACCATAACAAACCGACGTTTCTTTAAAAATTAATGCAAAGATAGTAAGAATCAAGAAAATACTAGGAACAGTATTCGTTAAAAAAAAGTATAGCATACACCCGAATTCATTTTTACAACCTATACTTTAAGGTAATAAAACACATATAACTATACATTATCTTTTGTACAACAAGAAATAAAGAATATCTTTGCACGGATAATTTTTTAAAATAATGGAGCAAATAGCTAGTAATCTAACCATTGAAAATAGGCGCAACAACTTTATAAACCGCAAAATGATATTTAATGTGCTGGGACTATTGCTTTGTATCGAAGCTGGTATGTTTCTGATTTGCGCAGGAGTATCACTTTACCATAACGAGCAGGATGCTATCTTCTTCTTGTACAGCATCCTTATTAATGCAGGAGCTGCTTTTTTATTTTTATTATTTGGAAGAGGAGCCAACCGGCAACTAGGCCGACGCGACGGTTACATCATCGTCAGCGCCTCGTGGCTGCTATTCTCAGTCTTTGGCATGCTCCCCTTTCTCTTCAGTAAATCCATCGATGGAGTAACCAATGCTTTTTTCGAAACCATGTCGGGATTTACCACGACCGGTGCTACGATTCTTGACGACATAGAATCACTGTCGCACGGTATGCTTTTCTGGCGCAGTCTCACACAATGGATTGGAGGGTTAGGAATTGTGTTGTTCACAATAGCTATCCTGCCAATATTTGGTGTAGGCAACATGCAGCTAGTATCTGCCGAATCAACAGGGGTAAAGCATGATAAGATACACCCTAAAATCGGAATGATGGCAAAAGTATTGTGGGGCGTTTATCTGGTACTGACCATCACTGAAGTTATCCTGCTGTATTGTGGAGGCATGTCTATGTTCGATGCGATATGCCATTCTTTCACAACGACGGCTACAGGTGGGTATTCAACTAAACAAAATAGTATTGTACACTGGAATTCTCCTTATATAGAATATGTGGTCGCTATCTTCATGTTACTGTCAAGTATAAACTTCTCCCTCTACTTCATGTGTGTAAAAAAGCGCAGTCTTCGTATATTAAAAGACGATGAAGTTAAGTGGTTCCTTTCAGTGGTTTTCGCTGTTACAATAATCATTACAACATCTTTAATGGTCACAGACAAAATGGATTTGGAGAAAGCATTCCGTTTGGCATTCTTTCAGGTAGTTACCTGTCAGACATCATGCGGATTTGCCACAGCCGACTACATGCTTTGGCCTCCATTTACCTGGACACTGCTGTTATTCGTCATGACCGCCGGGGGCTGTACAGGTTCGACATGCGGAGGTGTAAAAAGTATGCGTGTTATGATTATGGCGCGAAACATCCAAAACAGCATGAAACGTCTGCTCCACCCCAATGCTGTTATTCCAGTGCGTGTGAACGGACAGGTTATTTCTTCTTCTTTGGTAAGCGGAGTCACCACTTTCTTTGCTGTATACATTGCTATTGTGCTGGTTGGCTGGGTTTTACTCATGACTGTAGGAGTTGATTTCATGGAAGCTATCAGTGTTGTAATTTCAAGTCTAGGCAACGTAGGACCGGCATTAGGAATTTATGGCCCTGCCTATTCATGGAATGCACTGCCCGATGCTGCCAAATGGATCGCATCTTTCCTGATGCTCATAGGACGCTTGGAAATCTATGCCGTATTATTGATGTGCTTTCCAGACTTTTGGAGAAAGCAATAACAATTATTAATATTTATTTAATTCACTGCTACTATATTTTTTTTTCGTAATTTTGCAACCGGTTTTTTTAAGATGAATTTATACGTTTTATAAAATGGAGAAACATTCGGAAGCAAGAGCAAAAGCAGACAATCAGCAATTACACCGCCGGGTGGACTTGTTGCTTCGTACAGGAAAACTTTTAGTGGAAAGTTTGGCAGATACCAATAGAGTGGTAAGAAACATGAAGCGCACAGCCGCCTTTCTGGGTATTGCAGAAGACAAGTTACACATCAATGTAAGCTTTACCATGCTGATGGTAAACGTCAGTGACGGTGATTACTCTTTTACGAAATTCCAGCGCATTGAAAGTCATGGAGTAAATATGACAGCTATTTCTGCTGTAAGTAAACTTTCCTGGAAAGCGCTTGAAAACGACTACACGTTAGATCAGTATGAACAAGAATTGGAAGAAATCCGCACAAGAAAAAGAAATTACACTCCTTGGCAGGTAGCCATCGGAGCCGGATTTGCCTGCGGTGGATTCTGTATTCAGTTCGGTTGCGACTGGATGGCATTCCTTTATGCATCTATTGCAGCTATTATCGGTATGCGTGTACGTGCGCACTGCAATGAATCTGGTTTAAATCACTACATGGGTATAGCAATCTCAGCTTTCATTTCTACTATGTTAGCATGGGCTAGCACTTTTCTCCCTGCCGAATGGACGAATACGCCTTGGCATCCTTTATTGGCATGTGCCTTATTTATTGTCCCCGGGGTACCCCTTATCAACTTTGTGGACGATATGATGGACAATTATATCCAAGTAGGTATTGTCAGAGCAGTCAATACACTGCTTATGGTATCAGCCATGGCATTTGGTATAGCCTTCGCTGTAAAAATTTGCTCAATTGATGATTTTTTCCCAACTATCAGTATGGTGCCTCATCACAGTTATTGGGAATATGCGATTGCTGCAGCCATATCAGCAATGGGCTTCTCCATGATTTTTAATATTCCCCGTCGCCTGTTATGGGTGGTAGCCATTGGTGGTATCATAGCCGTTTGTACGCGTAACTTTGTAAATTTAGGTTCAAGTACCAATAATATCGGTTTGGATATGGGGCTTGTAATTGGATCATTCTCCGGTGCAGTATTAGTTAGCTTAATAGCTATAAAAGCTGTACACTGGTTCCACGTGCCTAACCACGTGCTGACTATTCCTTCGGTTATCCCAATGATCCCCGGAGTATTGATGTATCGCATGTTATTCGGACTTATCAATGTAAATGTTCAAACAGAAGTTACTCCATTAATGAAAGCACTAGAAAGTGGCATCACCTCAGGATTGGTTATTATGTGTATTGCCATAGGAGTAGCCATCCCAAATATTTTTGGACGAAAATACATTGCGACTTCCAAAAACAAACGTTTAAAACAGTTATTGGAAGAACGTAAGGCTAAAGGTAAGTTTGTAGAATGGTAAATAAAAAAAAATCGTCGTTACAACTCAAAACAAATGTAACGGCGATTTTTTATCAACACTTTAAAACAAAAAATATATGATTAGATTAAATGTTTTCATTCAGGTATCCGAAGACAAGAAAAATGAAGTTTTAAACGCAGCAAAAGAACTGGTAGCAGCCTCTCTAAAAGACAATGGATGCATTGCTTATGATGTATTCGAAAGCTCTACAAGAAAAGATGTGCTCTTAATCTGCGAAACATGGAAAGATGAAGCTTCACTGTCAGCACACGAACATGCATCTCACTTTACAACAATAGTTCCTAAAATACAGGCACTTGCCAGTATGAAATTGGAAAAATTTGAATTCTGATGACTTTCATTCAGGAACACTTTTACGGTTTACGAGTGTTTTTCCTATAAAAAAGAAAGAAAAAGTGTTCCTATATTCAAAAAAATAATTACCTTTGTACCGCTTCCAGAAAACAAGCCGAAATAGCTCAGCTGGTAGAGCAACTCATTCGTAATGAGTAGGTCCCGGGTTCGAGTCCCGGTTTTGGCTCTAACAATTAAAGGCATGTGTAATGATAAATAATTTTTATTTCACATGCCTTTTTTATTTCTAAAACATTACTTTCATTCCTCCTCAGTCAAAAATGTTTTAAGCCTCTGTTCTTCACTTAATCTGCATACCAGCAAATTATCATTATTCTCGGCCACTACATACCCATCCAAACCCTGTACTATTACGTTCTTTTCTTTTGCCGCATGAATCACGCAATTACGTGTTTCATAGAGTTTAACTCCATGCCCAACAATAGCATTCCCCTGTGAGTCCTTAGCAAAACGCTCATACAGCGAACCCCATGTTCCTAAATCTCCCCAACCAAAATTGGCCGGAAAAACAAACATCTCATCCGCTTTTTCCATAATCGCATAATCTATAGATATATTCTCACACATTTCAAAACCTTCATTTACCATTTCTTGCTCTTTATCCGTATAATAATATGGCAAAATACGTTCGAATATCTTCGACAAAGCCGGCTGATAAACTCGCAAAGCAGCTACTACCGTACTCACATTCCATATAAAGATTCCCGAATTCCAGAAATAATTATTTCTGCGTAAATACCTTTCAGCAGTTTCTCTATCTGGCTTTTCACGAAAACCATCTACCCTAAACATTTCCTTATTACGAGGTGAAGCCATACTCATATCGGCTTCTATATACCCGTATCCTGTATCAGGACGAGTTGGCTTCATACCTAATGTCACCACAGCATCCGAATCTGCCGTAAACGCGATAGCTGAACGGATTACTCGAATAAACTCTGTTTCATTTAAAATAACATGATCACATGGAGTTGCAATAATCGTAGCTTTTGGATTACGGGCTTTTATTTTCCAACTAGCATAAGCCAGACATGGAGCTGTACTTTTACGACAAGGTTCCTTTAATATATGGTCTTCTGCTATATCCGGTAATTGCTGTCTCACCAAGTCTGCATAGACATCTCCAGTTGCAATCCATATATTTTCCAAAGAACAAATCTCCTTAAAACGATCGGCTGTCAACTGTAACAACGTGCGTCCGCACCCTAAGACATCAATAAATTGCTTAGGACATTCCGGTGTACTCATAGGCCAAAAGCGACTTCCTACGCCACCAGCCATTATAACAACATGATTATTCTTATTATTCTGAACCATAATGTTTCCCACAGATTATTATGTTATTTCGCAAATATAATATTTTTTTCAGAGTAAATAAGATTATTACTAAATTTGTATTCATAATATACTGAATATAAATCAAAGAATCATGAAAAAAAAATACCCTTGCATAGTTAGCATAGCCGGATCCGATTGTAGTGGAGGTGCCGGTATACAAGCTGACATCAAAACCATTTCTGCCTTGGGAGGATATGCTGCTACTGTAATAACCGCACTAACAGCTCAAAATACAATGGGAGTATCAGGTATATATCCTGTGCCTTCAGCTTTTGTAACCCAACAAATCCAAGCGGTTATGGAGGATATTTGCCCCTCATCAATGAAAATAGGTATGATAAACCAGGTGGAAATTGTCGAGTCCATAGCACTGGCTATAAACCAATACCACCCTCAGCATGTAGTACTTGACCCTGTCATGGTTTCAACCAGCGGATGCAAATTGATTTCAGACCAGGCCATTACCGCTATTACCCAGCAACTTATACCTATAACAGAAATCATTACTCCTAATCTCAGTGAAACAGAGATCTTAACAGGTATACATGCCCATGACCAAGAAACAATGTATCAAGCGGCCAAAATTCTTTTAAGCCAAGGCTGTAAGGCCGCTTTAATAAAAGGTGGTCATTTGGAAGGAAACCGCATGTGTGATTTACTACTTACCAAAGAGTCAGAAACTCCATATCTACTTGAAGCCCTTAAAGTAGAAAGTAAAAATACCCACGGGACAGGATGTTCTCTTTCATCAGCAATAGCCACTTTTCTGGCACTCGAATACCCACTTCCCATAGCTGTTGAGAAAGCCAAAGAATATGTTTACCAAGGCATTATAGCGGGAAAGGATGTACAAATTGGTAAGGGACATGGCCCTCTTAACCACTTCTTTGCCCCTCACCCCATGCACATTTTTACCAAAAATGAGTAATTTATAAAAAGAATCATTACCTTTGCCAAATAAAAATTCAAAATAACTTATTATGAAAGCATTTGTATTTCCAGGCCAAGGAGCACAATTCGTAGGAATGGGTAAAGACCTCTACGAAAACTCTCCGCTAGCCAAAGAATTATTCGAAAAAGCCAACGAGATTTTGGGTTATCGCATTACAGATATTATGTTCGAAGGGACAGACGATGAGCTTAAACAGACTAAAGTTACACAGCCTGCAGTATTTCTGCATTCAGTTATATCTGCACTATGTATGGGTGAAGACTTTAAACCAGAAATGACAGCCGGTCATTCACTGGGTGAATTATCAGCTTTGGTTGCAGCAGGTGTTCTTACTTTCGAAGATGGACTAAAATTGGTATATACCCGTGCAATGGCTATGCAGAAAGCATGTGAAGCACATCCTTCAACAATGGCTGCTATCATCGCTCTTAGTGATGAAACCATTGAAGAAATCTGTAAAAACATCAGTGCAGAAGGAGAAGTTTGTGTAGCAGCAAACTACAACTGCCCGGGACAAGTTGTTATTTCCGGTTCAATGGCTGGTATCGAAAAAGCATGCGAAAAGATGAAAGAAGCAGGAGCTAAAAGAGCACTTCCTCTTAAAGTTGGTGGTGCCTTCCATTCACCACTCATGGAGCCGGCAAAAGTAGAATTGGAAGCAGCTATCAATGCTACAGAATTCCACACCCCTAAATGCCCTGTTTATCAGAACGTAGATGCAAAACCACATACTGACCCTGCTGAAATCAAACAAAATTTGATTGCACAGCTGACAGCTTCTGTACGCTGGACACAGACCATCCAGAACATGATTTCTGATGGTGCCAGCGAATTCATTGAATGCGGACCAGGTGCAGTATTGCAAGGACTCATCAAGAAAATAGACAAAACAGCCAATGCTCACGGCATTGCCTAAATACAACGCTACAATGTATTGACAAAGTACGGATTTGCACAATAACATATGTAAATCCGTACTTTTTTCTATATCCGATTTTTTTCAAAATATAGTATAGTTTTTTTTACAAAAAAACTTATGTTTGCGGTGACTTACAATTTTATCGTTTGATGTTTAATACCATCAGAGTTTTCTCTGATAACTATAGAATGACACACAGAATATGAAGAACTACGAAAAAATTATTATCTATCAGGTTTTTACCCGCCTTTTTGGAAATACGAATTTCAGAAACGAATGTGGCGGTTCATTGCAGGAAAACGGCTGTGGGAAATTAGCAGATTTTACTCCAAAAGCGCTCAATGAAATTAAAAAGCTTGGAGCCACACACATTTGGTATACCGGTGTCATAGAACATGCCACACAAACCAGCTACACACGATATTCCATTCAGCCGGACCATCCTGCCGTTGTAAAAGGAAAAGCAGGCTCACCTTATGCCATAAAAGACTATTATGACATTGACCCGGATTTGGCTACCAGCATACCGGACAGAATGAAAGAATTCGAACACCTGATTAAGCGTACACACGATGCCGGCCTGCAAGCTATCATCGACTTCGTACCTAATCACGTTGCCAGACAATACATATCAGATGCAAAACCTGCAGGGGTAAAAGATTTAGGGGAAGATGATGACCCTACACAGGCTTTCAATGCCAACAATAACTTTTACTATATACCAGGACAAAAGCTTCAGGGAGAAATTGACCTGTATGCCAATCAAGAGGAACCCTATATCGAAGAACCAGCAAAGGCAACCGGAAATAACCGTTTTGATGCCTATCCTAACATAAACGACTGGTACGAAACCGTCAAGCTGAATTATGGTGTCGACTATATCAACAATACCGGCTGCCATTTCAATCCAGCGCCAAACACTTGGATGAAAATGAAAGATATCCTACTGTTCTGGGCATCTAAAAACATCGACGGATTCCGCTGCGACATGGCTGAAATGGTCCCTGTAGAATTCTGGGGATGGGTAATACCTCAAATTAAAGAAGTTTATCCCAATATTATTTTCATAGCAGAAGTTTACAATCCTAACGAATACAGAAACTATTTGTTCAACGGTCACTTCGACTATTTATATGATAAAGTAGGCTTGTACGATACATTACGGGCTGTCACCTGCGGATATGCATCAGCTACTACCATTACCAACAGATGGCAGGAAGTGAACGATATACAGAGCCACATGCTCAACTTCCTGGAGAACCATGACGAACAGCGCATTGCATCCGACTTTTTTGCAGGAAATGCCAGCAAAGCCTTCCCAGCCATGGTTGTAAGTGCATGTATGAATACTAATCCTTTGATGATTTACTTCGGACAAGAACTGGGTGAACCCGGAATGGATGAAGAAGGTTTCAGCGGACGCGACGGACGCACTACTATTTTCGATTATTGGAGCGTCAGCTCTATTAGAAGATGGAGAAACAATAATAAATTTGACAACCGCTTATTGAACGAAGAAGAAAAAAACATCCGCCGGTTCTACGTTTCACTGCTGAATCTGTGCAATAGTGAAAAAGCAATTGCTAAAGGAGAGTTTTTCGACTTGATGTATGCTAATCAGGGAAGCTGGCAGATGAATGAACACAAGCAATATGCCTTTTTCAGAAAATATGAAAAAGAGCTGCTGCTTATTGTCTGCAACTTCGACGAAATATCCAGTAGAATATCAATAAATATTCCCGAGCACGCATTCGATTATCTCAATATACCTCAAAGAGGAGAATTCAGTGCCCGTGAATTACTGACAGGTAAAAACGAAACATTAAATTTCTCTCCTACCAAACCGGTTACCGTAGAAGTTCCTGCCTGGGGCGGTAAAATACTGAAAATAAAATTATAACCCATCTCAACAGCCATGCTATGAATAAAAAAAACATAACATGGCTGTAGACATATCAGCTCTAACCCTCTAAATCATGCAGAAAAAATACACGTATCATACAGGAATTGCACTCAGCGGTGGATTCATACGCGGACTTGCACATTTAGGAATGCTCCAAGCTTTATTCGAACATGATATCCGACCGGATATTCTGTCTGGAACCAGCGCTGGAGCTATCGTAAGCGCTTTTATAGCCGATGGTAAAGAACCTTTTGAAATCATGGAACTGTTCGAAGACCAGTCTTTTACCGACTTGGCCAGATTCAGTCCCGGAAAAGAAGGATTGATGAAAATGGACAAATTCATTGATTTTCTAAAATCTCATCTGAAAGCACAAAAAATAGAAGATCTGAAAATCCCTACAGTCATCACAGCCACCGATTTCGATCATGGAAAATGTATACACTTTACCCAAGGAGAAATAACTAAACGCATAGCAGCTTCCTGCTGCATCCCTGTGTTATTCAAACCCATCGTAATCGGAAATACACATTACGTGGACGGAGGCGTATTCATGAACATGCCTGTGAGTCCCATACGCGACTTATGCAAAGAAGTTATCGCCCTGAATGTCTACAAGATGATGAATGAAAAATACGATAATAATCTGATATACATCGCCTTGCGAGCATATCATTATATATTCCAAGCCAATACCCTGCATGAATTGGAACAAGCAGACTGCATTATAGCTCCAGACGGACTGGAGCATTTTGCCAATCATGAACTGGACAAAGCAGAAGATATTTTCCAGATAGGTTATCAAAAAGCACTGGACGTATTGGAAAGCCGTAAAAAATAAAACAACTCCTATATATTATAAACCCCTTGTCTGTTCAAAACAGCAAGGGGTTTATAATTATCGTTTCAGCAAACCTATTTTCAAATTCAGCTTAAAATAATAAGCATTATTTTCACGCTCCAGATAACCATATTTATCTTTTTCAGTTGAGCCCTTCTCCAATCGGGAATTCTGATATAAGAAATCAGCAAATACCTGACGGAAAGCCCGCTGATAGCACAGCACTTCCCCATCTCCTGTTACAAATAAGAATCCGGATATAGCTGATTCTACTCCATTATAAAGTTTAGCCGGGCGCATACCTGTTGCCAAAGCAAGCAGAAATTCTTTAACTTTATATTCATAAAAGCCATGCTTGTTAATCAATTCATCTTTAATTTTCAGCGGATTACTTTGTTTAATAAGCTCCACCAAGTCCGAAATTTTAGTCACACCATCCAAATGCATCAGCCGTACCATCTCGGCAAGGACACGAGCCATATGCAAGTCAATCATACCCAGATTGCTTCTGAATACTTTGTCAGCTACATCATTATACTTCAGAACTCCTCCTAAACGCTCAATCATCAACATCCTGCCTACTACATCATCTTCTTCGCCGAAAGCATTGATTTTATTTACCGTTGGCGATGCAAACTTGACACCGGTTTGTTCAAACTTCAAGTTTGCCGAGCGGCCACCATCCAGCAAAGGCAACATCATACCCAAGCGGGAACGTACACAAAAACCTGTAAGAGGAGCATCTTCCCGATAAAATGCAACACTGAAATCAGTCCGGTCATCAGTTTTAGCCTCCAAATCAAACAGCGCTATTTCATCAAGGAACTCTTCTACCCCATCCGGTGAAGTCACATCATCCGTCTTTGAAGACCGTATTCCGTTCAAAATCAAATCGGCTACAACAGCAAAATCCTCACGGGGAATCCGCTTGTCAATATTCTCACCCACAATATGAATATCAGTACCTTCTACCACATAACGGCGTGTGCCATCATGTTCTTGGCGCTGAATCATTGCTACAGGAATGCATAACGAATCATTCTTTTTCACATCAGGAGTACCTGCATACACACATCCATCTGCAAGCAGACGGAAAAATGCATAAACTTCTCCCCATTCTCTTTTTGTTGCTTCAAATGCCATAATACCATTTTTTTAGAGTACAAATATAGCAATAACACATAATATTTTGGAAGAATAAAAGGAATTATCTACTTTTGTTAATATACAACACAAGTTAATTTTTCAATAAGCAAAAAAAAATGAAATATCCCAACGACTCTTTCCAACCATTGTTTAATAAAATATCTCCGATTATTAAACATGAAAAGATTTATAAAGCAATACACCGGCAACTCATGACCAAATGGTTTCAAACCTCTGTACTTCTGTGTATAGTAGGGTCTATTACTGCCATAATATACAGTTCATTCGAAGAGTCGGCCCCTTATCGAAATTACCTTTATTCATTCAACTACTTTGCATCCCTTGTCTATACTATTGAATACGTATTAAGGCTGATAGCCGCTCCTCTGCAATATCCGGACAGCAAATACTGGAAAGCCCGGTTGCGGTACGTTTTTTCCTTTTATGGAATTATTGACTTTGTCGCTATACTCCCGTTTGTTCTGATTTATCTTTATAAGGACTCTCCATCCATGCACATGATTGTGCTGGCATATATACTTATCATCTTCAAACTCATTCGTTACTCCCGCTCTTTCCGCATGATAGGTTGGGTTTTAAGCCAGGTCAAAGAAGAATTAATAACAGCCTATACGGCTTGTGGCATCATGCTGTGCTTTTCAGGAATCCTGATGTATTACATCGAAAGGAATGCCCAACCGCAAGCTTTTGCCAACATCGGCGATGGTTTTTGGTGGGCTATCGTTGCATTTACCACAGTAGGATATGGCGACATTTATCCCATCACACCTTTGGGAAGGATATTAAGCAGTCTCATCAGCCTCATCGGTATTGCCATGATTGCCATTCCTACCGGTATCATAAGCTCGGCATTCATGAACATGATATTAGAGAAAAAACAGAACGACAACAATCCTCCACAAACAAAATAATTTAGAGATAAACTTATGGAACAACAACCTCAACTCAACGAACACAATAAGCAGGAATATCCGCCCATGCATACCTGCGAGCACATCGTAAACAGAACCATGGTCAATCTGTTTAACTGTGGCAGGGCGGTTTCGGCACACATTGAGCGTAAAAAAAGCAAACTTGATTTTTCTTTGCCCACATGTCCGTCGGCAGAGCAAATTCAGGAAATAGAAGAAACTGTGAACCAAGTAATTCGGCAAAACCTGCCTGTTACTACCGAATTTATTACACAGGTAGAAGCAGTCGGCCGATTCGACCTGAAACGTTTACCTGAAAATGCAACAGAAACCGTGCGCATCGTTAAAGTCGGAGATTATGATGAATGCCTCTGCATCGGTCAGCACGTAACCAATACAACCGAAATAGGAACTTTCAAAATTATCAGCCACGATTATAAAGAAGGAATTTTCAGAATCCGTTTTAAACTAGTATAATTCACTCCTGTTTTAAAACAAACGTGAATGGACATACCGTAAAAGTATACCCATTCACGTTTTCTTATATTCTTACTCAGTCCACCCATTTCTCCTCCAGTGCTACAGCCAGAGGAAAAATGATATTATTTTCCAAATGAATATGCTCATATAAATCATTCACAAATATCTTCAAACGCTCCATCAACAGACGGAAACTGCCACAGCCGTCAGCAGGAGTACTAAAACCGTGCGTCAGTTCACTGATACGGTGATAGCGGTCACCTTCACCTTCATGCTCCATACGCATCACCCGAATAGGATTCTTTACCGTACCACAATGCATCTGTTCCAACGTGTGCCCTTCCTCTGAAGCTGCAAAGAGTTCCTGCAGATATGGAAACAGCACATTCTCTTCCTTCTGCAAATGCGATTCAAGATCTTTCAACGATTCCACAAACAGGCCATGCAGCTCCAACAGTTCCGGATGTGCTTCACCATGTACAGCCAGAACCTGATTCATCAGCACCAAAATTTCCGGTCCATTCCGTCGAATACCCCGATGATGAATTTTCAACACATAATCAATCAGCAAGTCCAATGGCCAAGAAGAAAAACCATGCTGCTGGTCCAAATGTATTTGCCGCAAAGCTTGTTCGACTTCATCAGTATTTAAGCCAGCATCCTTACAAGCCTGGCTTAACGAAGCATCACCATGACAGCAAAAATCGATTCCATATTTCGAAAAGACAGCAGCTGTTGCGAAGTTGCCCGCAACAATCTCACCTACACTTAAATTTTTCATGTTCTAGTTTTTTATTATTTCGCTGCAAAATTGGGCAAAACAAAACATATAAACTGTAACCTATGTTACCATTACTTGAAAAAATGACAGAAAAATAAATTTTTCACCTATAATATATACTGAAAATCATTTTACATAAGAACATTAATTGAATAATAAAATTATTCATCGTATCTTTACCAAGAAAATTATTTTAAGAACACTATAAACCCTAAGAACAAACTTTATGAATTACCTTTCAAAATCAATGATGGCTTTATGTATAGCCACTTGTCTGGGAGCATGTTCACAGCAAGAACAGTATTACGTAAAGCAAGCTATTTTCCCAGAAAATGCGACATTGGAAGAAAAAGTAGAAATTGCAGCTCACCTGGTTCCTACCCCTCAGCAGTTGGAATGGCAAAAAATGGAACTGACTGCATTTCTTCATTTTGGTGTGAATACCTTTACCGGTAGAGAATGGGGAGACGGTACAGAGGACCCGGCCGTTTTCAATCCGACTAACTTGGATGCCGACCAGTGGGTACGGATACTGAAAGAATGCGGCTTCAAAATGGTTATCATTACAGCCAAGCATCACGATGGTTTCTGCCTATGGCCTACAGCTACTACAAAACACTCTGTAGCTTCATCCAAATGGAAAGATGGAAAGGGCGACGTAGTTAAAGAATTACGCGATGCTTGTACCAAATATGATATGAAATTTGGTGTATACCTTTCACCATGGGACCGTAACGCCGAATGCTACGGTGACTCTCCGAAATACAATCAGTTCTTTGTTGAACAGCTCACCGAACTGCTTACAAACTATGGAGAAGTACACGAAGTATGGTTTGACGGCGCCAACGGGGAGGGTCCCAACGGCAAGAAACAGGAATACGACTGGCCTCTTGTTTACAAAACCATACACGAACTGCAGCCAAAGGCCGTTACAGCCATTATGGGTGACGACGTACGCTGGGTAGGCAATGAAAGCGGATTGGGACGTGACACCGAATGGAGTGCTACTGTATTGAATCCAGGAGGACTACCAGCTTCCGAAGCAGGAAACAAAGCACTGGAGATTAATGCCATGAGCAAAGATCTTGGTAGCCGCGACATGCTTGCTAAAGCCAAGAGCGTACACTGGTATCCATCGGAAGTAGACGTTTCAATCCGTCCGGGATGGTTCTATCACGAAGCAGAAGACAGCAAAGTGAAAAGTCTGAAACACATGGTCGACATCTACTACAAGTCTGTAGGATGCAACTCGGTACTGCTGCTTAACATTCCACCCGACTGTGAAGGACGTATCAGTCAGGCTGATGAAGCACGCTTAAAGGAATTTGCAGCCTATATCAACCAGACCTTCAGCAATAATCTGCTGAAAGAAGGCAGCCAGTATTGGACTGCTAAAGGTAATGGTGAAAGCAAGACTTACAACCTGCAACCGGATGCTGTATTCAATACCATCATGCTCCAGGAAGATATTGCAAAAGGACAGCGAGTAGAAGAATTTACCGTAGAAGCTTTTGCCGACAATACATGGAAAGAAATCGCTAAAGGAACCACTATCGGCTATAAGAGACTGCTCCGTGTAGACGATTTAAAAGCTGATCAGCTGAAAGTAACTATCAAGGCATCCCGCTCCAATGCAAACATCCTGAATGTAGGTGCTTTCTATGCAGCTCCTATTCAGAATATGACACAGGCAAACGAGTGGAACAACCTGTCTAGAGAAAACTGGAAAAAGGTTTCTGCACAGCCACTGGTAGTCGACTTAGGCAAGAAAGTTACGCTGAAAGCCTTTACCTACGCACCTGCAGGCCAGCAAGCCAAACCGTCTATGGCTTTCCATTATACACTTTACATCAGTAACGATGGCAAACAGTGGAAAGAAATACCTACTACCGGTGAGTTCAGTAATATTGTGAACAACCCGATTCCACAGACAGTTCAGTTCAAGAAAGAAGAAACCGGCCGCTTTATCAAACTGGCAGCCACTACTCCTGACGGAGGAAAGGCTACTGTTGAACTGAACGAACTGGGTGTAACCGTGGTAAATCCCTAAGTCCAAACAATAACAGTATTATCCATGAAAAATCATTTAACATTTATACTGTCATGCCTGTTGCTGCTTCTCGTCACCGGAGCAGCAACAGCTCAGGCACGCTTTGACAAGAAAAAGCTGTATATGGTAACTCCTGCCGGACAACCCGACAAAGCATGGAGTTTTTCTGCCAACAGTCCAAAAATACAGCTCACTTCCAAAAACGAAAGCAACAAGTCTCAGCTCTGGAGCATTGCCGACCTCTCAGGCAGTTTCCGTCTGATTAACCCTTACGAAAATCAGGCTGTACAGGCTGCTGCCAACCGTTTTGTTCAGGTTGCCGAAACAAACGGGTCCGATGAAATGCAGTTATGGCTTATCAAGCCCGTAGGCGATTATGTGCAGTTTATCCCTTCCAATCAGGCAAAATGGGTAGCTGCCGCCCAAAAAGACGGTACTATTGCACTGGTGGATGCAGCTAAGGCAGGCGAAAGCAAGGAAACCTTATTCAGCATCACAGCCAGCAGTGTAGCTGCTCCCGAAGGTGACAACAGCGCCCTTCGCGAAAAGGTATACTGGGAAGACGAAACCCGATTCGAAGAAAACAAGGAAAAAGGACATGCTACCTATACTCCTTACTTCAGTGAAGCCGAAATGCTGGCCGATAAAGAATTCTATGCTACCCCGTGGGTTTACACACAGAGTAAAGCCACTATGCTGCTGAACGGCGACTGGTATTTCGACTTTGTGCCTGAGCCTTCTAAGCGCCCGACCGATTTCTACAAGGAAGACTTCGACGTGAGCAGCTGGGTTACCATTCCGGTTCCATCCAACTGGGAAATGCAGGGATACGACCGTCCTATCTATTGTAACGTAGAGTATCCGCATTCTAACACACCTCCTTATATTGATGCCCGCAAAGGTTTCAACGACGGTGGAAAGAATTACGGTATCAACCCCGTTGGCTCGTATGTACGCTATTTCGACCTGCCCGAAGGATGGAGCAAACAGCGTACTTTCATTCAGTTTGGCGGTATCTACAGTGCAGCCTTTGTTTACTTGAACGGACAATACGTTGGTTATACACAGGGAGCCAACAACGTAGCCGAGTTCGACCTGACAAAATATCTGCGCGAAGGACGCAACAAGCTGGCGGTACAGGTATTCCGTTGGAGCGACGGTTCGTATCTGGAATGTCAGGACATGTTCCGCATGAGTGGTATCTTCCGCGATGTATATCTGTATAACACCCCGAAAGTAAGTGTGCGCGACCATTACATCACATCCAGACTGAATGCACGCGACCAGTATAAGAGCGGCACGATGCAAGTAGAGCTGACACTGGACAACCGTGATAAACTGAAAGGCAGCAAGGAGTTGGTTATCAAGCTGACCGACCCAGAAGGCCGTCTGGTTGCCGAGAAGAAGCAAAAAGCAACATTCTCTGCCGGCAAAGCGGAAACGAAGCTGAAAGTTCAGTTCAATGTAAAGAACCTGCAGGCTTGGACTGCCGAAACACCTAATCTGTATACCGTAAGCGTCATCCAGCGAGAAAACGGAAAGGATGAAATGGCTTTCTCTACCAAATATGGTTTCCGCGATGTTACACTGCGCGGCACCATCGTCTATATCAACGGACAGCGTGTTTTCTTCAAAGGAGTAAACCGCCACGACTCTCACCCGCTGTACGGACGTGCCGTAACAACAGAATCAATGCTGGAAGATGTCCTGCTGATGAAACGCAACAACATCAATACCATCCGTACATCGCACTATCCTAATGCAGCCAAGATGTATGCCATGTTCGACTACTACGGACTGTATACTATGGACGAGGCCGATCTGGAAGACCATGCTAACCAGTCTATCAGCGACATGCCGTCGTGGATTCCTGCTTTTGTAGACCGTATCGACCGCATGGTGTTGCGCGACCGTAACCATCCGTCGGTTATCTTCTGGAGTTTGGGTAATGAGTGTGGAGGTGGAAACAACTTCCAGGCTTGCTACGATGCAGCCAAACGTCTGGACCCTCGTCCTGTTCACCACGAAAGTACACGCGACGGAAAAGAGTATGGAGGAAACCGCTTCTCCGACCTTTATTCGAAGATGTACCCGGGCATGGACTGGATGGAACAGTATACCAGCTCACTGGACAAACCTATGTTCATCTGCGAGTATACACATGCCATGGGTAATGCCATCGGTAACCTGCGTGAATACTGGAACTGTATCGAAAGCAGTTCAGCTACCATCGGTGGCGCTATCTGGGACTGGGTAGACCAGGCTATCTACGAACCGACAGACATCAAGAACGGTACTTACGAAGGCCGTCTGCATACAGGTTACGACTTCCCCGGCCCGCATCAGGGTAACTTCTGCTCAAACGGTATCATTCCGGCTACCCGCCACGAATCACCGAAACTGAAAGAAGTGAAAGCTGTATACCAGTACATCAAATTCCAGCTGGAAGGAACAGATGCTGACAAGAATACAGCTACCGTGAAGTTGCAGAATACCTACGACTTTATCTCAACCGAAGGATTCGAACTAGTTTGGGAAGTAGTAAAGAACGGAAACGTAGCAGGTACCAGCCAGATGAGACTGGATGCCATTGCCCCCGAAGCCGACCAACTCGTTACACTGGATTTGAAAGGCGTACAGCTGAAAGATGCTGCCGCTGCCGGCGAAGAGGTTATGCTGAATCTCTATGTAAAAGACATGCAGGAAAGAACCTGGGCAGCAGCCGGACATCTGATTGCCCAGCAGCAGTTTGAGCTGAGCAAGCGCGGCAACCTGCCTGAGCTGCGTGTAAACAGCCGTGTAGGCAAACTGGAAATTGCTAAAGACGAAAAGAGCCTGACGGTGAAAAACAGCTTCATCGAAGGTACATTCTGCCTGGCAACCGGACAGATGACTGCATTGAAAGTAAACGGCATGGATGTAATCTACGGCAAGGAAGGTTTCATCTACGATAACCACCGCTGGATAGAAAACGACGGATTCAAGCAGACTGAAAACGGACTGAATGCTACAGGTACTTGTGAAGCTACCGAAACAGCAGACGGTAAAGTGATTGTTAAAACCACTCGCGACGGAAGCTTGTGCGGAACAGAAATCAATTACACATTCCTTCCGAACGGTGTAATGGATATGGATGTGAAGTTACTGCCCAAAACTGCCAACTTGCGCCGCACCGGACTGGTTTGCTCAATTAATGCCGGACTGGACAATGTAGACTACTACGCATACGGTCCTTGGGAAAACTATATCGACCGTAAAGGTGGATGTATGGTAGGACGCTATCACACTACCGTCAAAGATATGGTAGAACGCTACGTCAAACCTCAGTCTATGGGTAACCGTGAAGGTCTGCGCGAACTGAAACTTACCAACAAGCAAGGTGAAGGTATCCGCATCGAAACAGAAGGCAACGTATCCTTCTCTACACTGCGCTATACCGATGCCGACCTGATGAATGCCAAACATATGTGGGAATTGCAGGAACGTCCTTACATCATCTTACATCTGGATGCACAGATTCGCGGCTTAGGTAATGCCAGCTGCGGTCCTGAAACCCTGCAGACCTACAAGATTCCTTTGATGCCTGTAAGCTTCAAACTCAGAATCTCGGCATGCAATTAATTGCTGTCTATAATAACAGATAGCTATTTATACCACAGCGGACCGCCCCTTCATCGGAAACGGTCCGCTGTTTTTCTTTTGCCCTTACCAATTTATCACCATGCCTCCCCTTTCACATAAAGCGGCTGATAGCGGCTTCCCAAATTCTTGAGCCTGCCCTCGTCCAGCAACCGACGGATGGTTCGCAATGCCTTTACTGTATTAAACCCTGTAATTGCCTCCATATCCGTGCGCCGCATAAAACTGTTCTTTTTGAAAAAGACCGCTACCACAGCCAGCACTTCCGGCTGTGACAACTTAGACGAATGCCGGGAAGAAGCCTTTACACGCTTTACTTCGAGTGTCTGAAAACGCTCCTTAAACTCCTTATCGGGCATAAATTTTACAGCCTTCAACCGGATGTCGGTAGCAGCAACACGCTTGGAATTACTTCCAGGCACATACTTCAGTATCAGGCGGAAAAATCCTAGCCCACCGATATGTACCGAGCAACTGTTTTTTAAAACAACTGCCATCTCTTCGGCCAAAGCCGTAATTACCGCATTTACATCGGCCGGCGAAGCCGTGCATTTACAACTGATTCGTTCACTCAATTTCTTGGTGTCCACCACTCCGTTTGTCAATACTTTGGGATGAGGAAGGTGTGTTGTTTCCATATCGGAAACCGGGCTTTCAAAAATATCAAATTTGATTGCCATTTTCTTACTTTTTTAAGTTTGTAATTTTTTTAATACTCGCTGCAGTCATACTCGGTAGTTTTCTACTTTATCATTAATATGACATATGTATCGCTCTACTGCGAACAAAGTGTCTCATTACTGTCCTAAACATTCGGCTTTAAAATGATAAACTTCGAATAGACTGACGCAAAAATAGA
>UncleJesse_p2__coassemble_521_pt1 | contig 38738 bp, 36 predicted proteins | sample UncleJesse_p2__metabat2_low_PE_025 | metagenome-assembled genome bin UncleJesse_p2 | reverse complement strand
GAATGAATTTATCCTTATGGCTGTTATCATATGCCGTCCAAAAGTCAAGGTCATTATCAGACCTGCTCCTCCAAAATGGAACGGAATAATACCTGCATAACAAGTCTATTGCCGTTCCTCCAATGAGGTATAAGCCGTATCGGGTAGCAGTCTTTACAATCTCTGTATCGTATGGAGTGTATTGTTGGAATAATGGTAATGATTTGAATATTCTCCTTTGCATAAGATTTTTGCAACAAAGGTAGATGGGGAGTTACGACAGAATCAGACGTAGGTACAAGAAAAAAGCCACAACCCTATTGGGTCATGGCTCAAATTACTTGTTTAAAATCTGTGTTTATTATTTTTTATTCTTCAAGAAGCTCAAGTCGGGTTCATGGTAACGGCTTGATTTCAGTATTTTGCCATCTTCACGGTAAATAGGCTTGCCGTACTCATCCAACTTACTCATATTACTTTCGTGTACCGCATCGAAGATGCGTTCAAACTCGTCCTGCAACCCGTGAGAGATAACCGTACCCAACAGCGTATAGGCAATATCGGCTAACTCTTTGGCTACTGCCTGTAAGCGTTCATCTTCACTATCTCCTGTGATTGCATATTCCTCTGCATATTCGTCCACTTCCTCTTTCATTACCCTCATACGCAATTCGTGCAGTTTTTGGGGAGTGCGTAAAGTTGGGCAATCATTCATATATAGCCCAAACGCCTTATGAAACTCTTCTAATTGTTTAAGTTGTTTTCTCATATTGATATAAATTGATATCAAATTTACTTAATTCAATACTCTTTTTTCTTGTTTAAGGATGACAAGGGTGATTATTCTTGGTTTTACCTTGACAATAAAAAGTTATGTTGTTTCTATCTTTAAAAAGAACTATAATCTCTTTCAGAAATTCTTTCAGATAAGTCCTTTTTCCTATAATATTCCCCCATGCACACCATACATGCATTTCTGTGTCTGTACATGATATTTTGTCCAAAAGACCTTTAATATGCTGTATATTGTTTTTGTGTATTTTTTCTCTTATTGCATCATAATCATCCGTTTCCAACTTTTGGGGGTCTGTTTCTCTCCATGGATAAACATTAATCATGTACCATGCTTTGTAGGCATGGTCGTGAGCATATTTTTCAACTCTTTTTAAGGTAGGATCTAATTGGTTTGGGATTGCAGTACTTGGATTAGCACCAATGCATATTAAAATTTGATTTTTATTCTCTTTAATGCTTCTTTCTTCTCCGAGAATATATCTTATTGGCGTTACGGATATAACAGGATTTTTACGAAATAAGCTTTGGTCTGTTTCCTGGTCATACAGCCATCTTCTTTCTTTAATATTAATTATATTGTCCATATTAATAAAATTTTCTACAAAAATAAGAGCCAACATACGACAAAATTAGTCGTATGCTGATTTTTTTAATCATCGTATTTTGACAGTGATTGCATTATCCTTTCTTTAATCTTATTTCGCAGTGAGTGTGGAGACAAGACTTCAATATATTCTCCATAACTCATTATTTTATTTTCCAATTCTGGATTTATTATCAGATGTAGTGTTATTACATCTCCATCTCCGCTTATGCTTTGTGATGAATGTATTGGCAAAGATTGGATATAAGGTAACATAATAGAAGATACTTTCAGTTTTACTTCCTCTATTGGGGCATTTGGGTTATTGTTGGGTTCATACACTAATCCATATACATTTTCAAACTTTTCTGCCGTACGTTCTAATTCTTCTCTACGCTGAAAAGTTCTGTCCGTTACCTGTATCTGCCCTATTCTGTCAAGTCCGAAGGTACGGAATGCTCTCATTTCCTCACAATAGGCAAACAGATACCACATTCCCTCAAATTCTTTTAAGAGATAAGGCTCTACGGTGTAGGCTTTCTGCTCTCCTGTCTGATAGCTAAGATGACTGATATTGATAACGGTGCATTGCTGTATGGCGTGCAGTAATATACCTATATTCTCTACCCCTTTTGCATGAGGATTAGGACTTATTGACAGGTATTTCAACAGCTTTTGCTTATCTTTAATACTGGATAATATTATGTCCGAACTTTCAGCTAACCCAAGGAAGTACAGCAGTTTATCTGTATCCATACTGCAAGTTTCATCAATATAGTAGCCATTCTTCTTGCTGTCATATATAACCTCTATATCGAAGTTGCTTCTAATATCTGCCATATCACGCTGCAGAGTACGTAATGTAATAGTAATGTCGTTTCGTTCCAAATATTGTAACAATAGGGATGCGCTTGGATAGTCTCCTCTCATAATCCTACGGATAATAAGATAATCTCTTCTAATAGTATTTTTATTATTCATAGTTCATTATCCAATTCTATCAAGAAGTGTTTCTCAATGATTAAAAATAAAAAAAGCCCCGAGAGAATCTCTCAGGGCTTAAGTTGGACTACCAGGATTCGAACCTGGAAAAACAGAACCAAAACCTGTTGTGTTACCATTACACCATAGTCCAAACTTCAGATGCTTTCCTCAGAAAGCGATGCAAAGATAGTGTTTTTATTTAATATTCTCCAAATAAAAGAATCATTTTTTTATCTTTCTTCCAGAAATCATTATTTTTGTTCGCATAACCCAATCTAAAATCTGTTTTATAATGAAAAAATTACTAGCATGTATCAGCCTGGGACTCGCTGCTGCCGCTGCAGGAGCTGAAACTCCCTTATGGCTTCGGGACGTACAAATATCTCCCGACGGTAAAGATATAGTATTCTGCTATAAAGGAGACATCTACAAAGTAGCTGCAGAAGGTGGAAAAGCTGTAGCACTCACCAGTCAGGAATCGTACGAATGCAGTCCGGTATGGAGCCCAGATGGCAAACAGATAGCTTTTGCAAGCGACCGTAACGGCGGATTCGATGTGTATACCGTAGCTGCCGATGGCGGTCAGGCGAAAAGACTGACTTACAACTCGGCTTCCGAAATTCCTTCAGCCTTCACTCCCGATGGCAAATATGTACTGTTTTCTGCTGTAATTCAGGACCCGGCACAGAGTGCTCTGTTCCCTACAGGAGCCATGGGTGAACTTTATAAAGTGCCGGTCGACGGAGGACGTACCGAACAAGTACTGGGTACACCGGCCGAAATGGTATGCTTCAGCAAAGACGGAAATTATTTTCTATACCAGGATAAGAAGGGTTTTGAGGATGAATGGAGAAAGCATCACACTTCATCCATCACCCGCGATGTATGGAAATATGATGTTCAGACCAAACAACACACCAATCTTACCAAACGGGCCGGAGAGGATAGAAATCCAGTATTGGCTCCGGACGGAAAAACTGTTTATTTCCTGAGTGAGCGGAACAAAGGCTCGTTCAATGTGTATTCTTTCCCTATCGACCAGCCGAAGCAAGTTAAAGAGTTGACTAAATTCAAAACTTATCCGGTACGTTTTTTGTCGGTAGGCAGCAACGGTATGCTTTGCTATACATATAATGGTGAAATCTACACTCAGACGGCAAATGGCAGTCCGAAAAAGGTAGCCATCGATTTGGTTTCCGACAATGAAGACAAGGTGCAGTTCCTCAAATTTACCAGCGGTGCCGAGTCGGGAGCTGTTTCACCAGACGGCAAGCAGATTGCCTTCACGGTGCGCGGAGAGCTCTTTGTTACTTCTGTTGAATATGGAACAACCAAACAGATAACACATACTGCTGCTGCAGAAAGTGACCCTACCTGGAGCGAAGACAGCCGTACATTGGTCTACACCAGTGAGCGCGACGGCCGTTACGACTTGTATAAGACTTCAATTGTACGCGAAGAGGAAAAGGGATTCCCCAATGCTACTGTCATCAAAGAAGAGCGTCTGTTGCCGGAAAGCAAACTGGACCGTACCTGTGCCCGTTTCTCGCCAGACGGTAAGGAAATTGCCTTTGTAGAAGGCCGTAACCGACTGATGGTGTATAATCTCGATTCGAAGAAAACACGTCAGGTAACGGATGAAAGTACTTGCTATCGTACGGAAGGAACAATCACTTATACATGGTCGCCAGACAGTAAATGGTTCGCTCTGGAGTTTATCGGTAACCGTCACGACCCGTACTCGGATATAGGCCTGGTAAGTGCACAGGGCGGAAAGATTACCAATCTGACCAACAGTGGTTATTTCAGCAGTACACCGCACTGGGTGATGGATGGAAATGCCATCTTGTTCCAGACAGACCGCTACGGTATGCGGGCACATGCATCGTGGGGATCGCTGAGTGATGCCATGCTGGTATTCCTCAACCGGGATGCTTACGACAAGTTCCGCCTGAGCAAAGAGGATTATGAGTTGCAGAAGGAGCTGGAAAAGGAACAGAAAGCTGCAAAGGAAAAAGCTGACGAAAAGAAAGCTGATAAAAAGAAGGATAAAAAAGAAGATAACGAAGAGGATAAGAAACCGATTCTGGTGGAACTGGAAGGTATTACCGACCGTATTGTCCGACTCACCCCGAACTCTTCGGACATGGCAGATGCCATGATTGACAGCAAAGGGGAAACACTGTATTATCTGACCGCCTTCGAAGGCGACTACGACTTGTGGAAACTGGATTTGCGTAAAAAAGACCCACAGCTGGTTTCAAAAGATGCCGGATTCAGCCAAATGGAGACCGATAAGGAAGGCAAGATTTTCTTGTTGGGACGGAAATTCCAGACTCTGAAAGATGGTGCTTTAAAACCGGTAAGCTTTAACGCAACAGTAAAAATCAGTGGTGCCGAGGAGCGCAACTATATGTTCAACCATGTATACCGCGAAGAGAAGGAGCGCTTCTACGAAAAGGGAATGCACGGAGTGGACTGGGATGCTATGTCGGCTGATTATCGCCGCTTCTTGCCGCATATTGCCAACAATTATGATTTTGCCGAATTGCTGAGCGAATGGCTGGGCGAACTGAATGTTTCGCATACGGGTGGACGCTACTATGGTCCTTCGGCTGTAGAATCAACTGCCAGCCTGGGAGTATTGTTCGACTGGAACTATACCGGTAAGGGACTGAAAGTAGCCGAAGTAATCGAAAAAGGTCCTTTCGACCATGCCAACTCGAATGTAAAACCGGGTGTTATTCTTGAGAAAATTGACGGCATGGAAATTGACCCTGAAAACGATTATACCGTATTGCTGAACGGAAAAGCGAAAAAGAAAACACTGGCTTCGCTGTACGACCCGGCTACTGGCAAACGATGGGATGAGGTGATTCTCCCGATTAGCAGCGGTGCATTGAGCAACCTGCTGTATCAGAGATGGGTGAAACAGCGTGCTGCTGATGTGGAAAAATGGTCGAACGGACGTCTGGGTTACGTACATATCCAGTCGATGGACGATGAAAGTTTCCGCAATATTTACTCGGATATTCTGGGTAAGTACAATCAGTGTGAAGGTATTGTGATTGACACACGTTTCAACGGTGGTGGCCGTCTGCACGAAGATGTAGAGGTGCTCTTCAGTGGTGAAAAATACCTGACTCAGGTAATACGCGGACGTGCTGCCTGCGATATGCCTAGCCGTCGCTGGAACAAGCCTTCTATCATGGTGCAGTGTGAGGCCAACTACTCGAATGCACACGGTACACCATGGGTTTACAAGCATAAAAAGATGGGTAAGCTGGTAGGAGCTCCTGTACCGGGTACAATGACCAGCGTAAACTGGGAACGCCTGCAGGATAAGAGCCTTATCTACGGTATTCCGGTTATCGGTTATCAGTTGCCGGACGGAAGTTATCTGGAAAATACAGAGCTTGAACCGGATATCGCTGTGCTGAATGCACCCGAAACTGTTGTTCAGGGTGAAGATACTCAGTTACGTACTGCGGTAGAGGAGTTGCTGAAGGAACTGAAATAATAAAACGGAAGGATATGAAAAAAGAAAATATAGTATTGTTTTCTGCAGGGTTGCTCTCATTGGGAGCAACTTCTGCGGAGGCAAAAAAAGCAAAGGAACAGCAGCCTAACATCATCTTTATCTTGTGTGATGACATGGGATACGGCGATTTAGGATGCTATGGCCAGAAGTATATACAGACTCCGAACCTGGACCGCATGGCAGCCGAAGGCATGCAGTTTATGCAGGCATATGCCGGCAGTCCGGTAAGTGCTCCGTCGCGTGCATCGCTCATGACCGGCCAGCATACAGGACACGGACATGTAAGAGGTAACCGGGAGTATTGGAAAGATGTTCCTACTATGAAGTATGGCAACAGTACGGAGTATACAGTGGTAGGACAAGAGCCCTACGACCCGGAACATATTATCTTGCCGGAAATCATGAAACGGAACGGATATACCACCGGTATGTTCGGTAAGTGGGCAGGAGGATACGAAGGCTCGGTTTCTACTCCTGATAAACGGGGTATAGACGAGTATTATGGCTTTATCTGCCAGTTTCAGGCACATCTGTACTATCCCAACTTCCTGAACCGTTACAGCCGTTCAAAAGGGGATACCGCTACGATACGTGTGATTATGGATGAAAATATCAAGTATCCGATGTATGGTGACGACTATAAGAAACGTCCGCAGTACTCGGCAGACTTGATTCACCAGGAAGCTTTAAAATGGCTGGACAGCCAGGATGGCAAGCAACCTTTCTATGGTTTCTTTACATATACGCTGCCGCATGCAGAACTGGCTCAACCTAATGACTCTATCCTGAAGCATTACAAAAAGCAGTTCTTTGAGGATAAGACTTGGGGAGGAAGTGAGGGCTCACGTTACAATCCGGCGGTGCATACACATGCCGAATTTGCAGCCATGATTACCCGCCTGGACTGTTACGTAGGCGAGATTCTGGCCAAGCTGAAAGAAAAGGGACTGGACGAAAATACACTGGTAATCTTTAGTAGTGACAACGGCCCTCATGAAGAAGGAGGTGCAGACCCTGAATTTTTCGGACGTGACGGTAAACTTAGGGGCCTGAAACGCCAGTGTCTGGAAGGTGGTATCCGTGTGCCTTTCATTGCCAGATGGCCGGGAAAAATTCCTGCCGGTGTAAAGAATGACCACCAGCTGGCTTTCTACGATGTGATGCCTACGTTCTGCGAATTGGTTGGTGATAAGAATTTCCCTAAAAAATACCTGAACAAAAAACTGGAAGGGGATTGCTTCGACGGTATATCGTTTGCTCCTACTCTGCTGGGAGATGACAGTAAGCAGGTACAGCATGATTTTCTGTATTGGGAATTTCACGAAACAGACCAGATTGGAGTACGTATGGGCGACTGGAAATTGGTTGTACGCAGCGGAAAGCCTTCACTGTACAACTTGGCCGAAGATGTACACGAGGACCATGACGTGGCCGCACAGCATCCGGACATCGTAGCCAAAATGAAAGAATGTATCCGTAAGGAACACCGTCCGAATGATTTGTTCCCGGTGACATTGCCAGATTTTAATTGATTTGGAAAGAAGGAAATATAAAAAAATGACGGCTGCTCATACGGGCCGTCATTTTTTTATAGGGTTTTGTATCTTTACTTATTTCACGATAAGCAGGTAGTAGTTTTTCTTACCACGCTGTACCAGCAGATATTTTTCATCCAACAGGTCAGCTACAGTAATTTCTTGGTCGAATGCAGCCAGTTTCTCTTTGTTCAGTGATACACCACCACCCTGAACCAGCTTACGCATTTCGCCTTTTGAAGCGAATACAGCTGCCTTTTCAGTGAAAAGGTCTACAGCCTTGATACCAGCTTCGATATCGGCTCTGGAAACTTCAAACTGCGGAACACCTTCGAATACAGAAAGCAGTGTGTCTTCGTCCAGCTTTCTCAATGCTTCTGAAGTTGCATTACCAAACAGAATACCTGATGCTTCTACTGCTGCATTATAGTCGGCTTCAGAGTGTACCATGATAGTAACTTCCTTAGCCAGACGTTTCTGCAATACGCGCAGGTGTGGAGCGGCTGCATGTTCTTCGATAAGTGCATCGATTTCTTCCTTCGGAAGTGAAGTAAATATCTTGATATAGCGCTGTGCATCTTCATCGCTTACATTCAACCAGAACTGATAGAATTTATAAGGAGAAGTATAGCGAGGATCCAGCCAGATATTTCCTGATTCTGTCTTACCGAACTTACCACCGTCGGCTTTGGTAATCAAAGGACAAGTCAGTGCAAATACTTCACCACCATTGGTACGGCGAATCAGCTCGGCTCCGGTAGTAATGTTACCCCACTGATCGGAACCACCCAACTGAAGCTTGCAACCCTTTGTTTCATACAGATGCAGAAAATCGTATCCTTGCAACAGCTGATAAGTAAATTCGGTGAATGAAAGACCATCACGGGCTTCACCGTTCAGACGTTTCTGAACTGATTCCTTGGCCATCATGTAGTTCACGGTAATGTGCTTACCGATGGTACGTGCAAAGTCAAGGAATGAGAAGTCTTTCATCCAGTCGTAGTTGTTTACCAGTTCTGCTTTGTTTGGGGCATCCGACTCAAAGTCGAGGAATTTGCCCAACTGCTTCTTGATACACTCCTGATTATGACGCAGGGTTTCCTCATCAAGCAGGTTACGCTCCTGAGATTTACCTGATGGGTCACCAATCATACCGGTAGCACCGCCTACCAAAGCCAATGGCTTGTGGCCGCAACGCTGGAAATGACGTAACATCATGACTCCACACAAGTGACCGATGTGCAATGAATCGGCTGTAGGGTCAATACCCAAATAAGCTGTTACCATTTCTTTTTCCAGCAGTTCTTCAGTACCCGGCATCATGGTATGTACCATTCCACGCCATCTTAATTCTTCTACAAAATTCATCGAATGAAATTCTTAGTTAAACGTTTTATTGTTTCTATTTGTTGTTATTACATGGACAAAAGTACGACTCTTTATCTGAATAAACAACTCTTAGCGCTTAAAAAAGAGAGAGTTGATATTTTGACTGATAATTTCATCTAACTGATTTACCGGAATCTGATAATCGGCTGCTATTTGTTCATATAGTGTAGCTATCGGAGTATCGCTCGTGTCGGTTTCCAGAAACAGATGATCCAACGGTACAGCCTCTAAGGCTGCTGCCTGATAGTGAATGCCAAAAGATAGGTAAAATCCATGCCGAATAAGGTCCTTTGCCAACTCTTTTTTTCCCCGGAATCCATGAATAATCCAAGGATTATCGGCTTTGAGTTGGCATTTAAGTGCTATCAGTTCGGAAGAAGAACGCACATTATGGATAATCAGAGGTAGGTTCTGCTCTTGACTGATGCGGGCAAGCATTTTAAATACAAACAGCTGTACCTGAAACTGAGGTCCTTTTAGCTTATCAAAACCAGTTTCACCAATAGCAACTAAGCGGGAATCGGATAAATGGCTGTAAAACCATTCTAACTGACTATCCAGCTTTTCTGGCAACAAATCCCATGGATGCAGGGAAAGAGAAAAATGGAAAGGCAAATCACAAGGTAATTCTTCAGGATAACTGTAATTGTAAAAAGCATTCCCTGCACAGGCATGCTCCAAAGAGTGTGTATGTAAATTGTAATATACCATAGGTTAAGGAACAGGGTCGTAACCGCTTCCTCCCCACGGATGGCAGCGCAACAGCCTCCGAATTGCCAAATATAAACCTTTAAAAGGTCCATGCTTCTTGAGGGCCTCGATGGCGTATTGAGAACATGTAGGCACAAAACGACAGGAAGGCGGTGTAAAGGGAGAAATGCAGTTGCGGTAAAAATAAATAGGCAAAAGCAACAGAAAGATAAGCAGTTTTTTCATTTTTCCAGATGTTCGGCTACTAGCTGCAGCAGTTTCTTCACTTTCAACACTACTACATCAGAAGGATACAACTTGTTATCGAGCCATATAAACGAAAGTATCAATTGCTTGTTCTGTGCCTCAAGTGTATCAAGCAGTATGCCTTTGTTTTTCCGGTAAGCTTCTCTTATCTGTCGTTTCACACGATTACGCTTTACAGCATGTTTAAAACGTTTTTTGGGAACGCTAATCAGAATGGATGAACGGGCAGGAGCCGTTTCATCTGCCTGCTGGTAAACAACACGGATGGGAAAAGAAACAAACGACTTGCTTCCTCCGGAAAAGAGTTTTTCTATCAGGAGGTGACTGCACAAGCGTTCATTTTTCGACAATGTATTTTTCCATTCTGTCATAAGCTGTCTATTTAAAAAAAGAAAACCGGAGATTTCGTATTACAAAGTTACAAACTTTATCAATACAAAACCTCCGGCATATTTGAAAACTATGAATTAGTCTTGTTATTTATTGTTTTCACGAATAAACTGCTCCAAAGCTGCCGGCATAGAAGGAGCAGCTGGTGATGGTGCTTCCAAATCCAGACGCAAACCTGCATCTTTTACAGCTTTTGCAGTTGAAGGACCAAATGAAGCAATAGCAATATCTCCTTGCTCAAACTTCGGGAAGTTCTTCAGCAATGACTGGATACCTGCCGGACTGAAGAAAATCAACATATCATAATTAAATGCTTCGTCTGGACCAAAGTCGTTGCTGACTGTACGATACATAATAGCTTCGGTATGCTGAATCTTCGCCTTATCTAAAGCATCTCTTACTTCATCGTTATGCACATCAGACATCGGAATAAAATATTTTTCAGTGTTGTGCTTGATGATAGTAGGCATCAAATCTGCAAACTTACCGGTAGCGCCGAAAAATACTTTACGTTTACGATATTGTACGTACTTCTGAATATAAAGTGCAATAGCTTCAGAGGTACAAAAATATTTCATTGTTTCAGGAATCGTTACACGCAATTCAGCACACAAAGTAAAGAAGTGGTCAATTGCATGACGTGATGTGAACACAATAGCTGTATGGTCTAAGATAGAAACTTTCTGCTGACGGAATTCCTTTGCCGAAAGGCTTTCCACTTTTATAAACGGACGGAAAACTATTTCCACACCGTACTTCTCAGCTATATCAAAATAGGGCGACTTCTCTGAAGTCGGTCTGGGCTGAGATACAAGAACTTTCTTTATTTTCAATGTACTAAAAATTTAAAATCAAAACATCATTCATATAACTCAATCCCTTCCACACTAATAAGTCAGGGACTATTTCGAGGGCACAAAAGTACACAATTAAATGCAATAAACCATATAAATGGCTGAAAAAGTTCTTAATACACTTATATAGGAGTAAACTTTTCATTATCAGGAATACACATCCTATAAAAATGACAGCCCAATGTAGCATTAAATCAAAATAAACAATCAGTAGAACGATAGGAAAAAGGAGTAATCCAGTCCAAATAATTACGTCAAAATAGGCTTCCAACCATATGGTAGATTTTTGTCTGTAAAAAAATATCCAGTTAATAAATTGATACAGCAAGCGTTTGACCATTAAAAACAGGATAACTGACAAAATATAAACAGACAACAATATGGAGTGTGGAACTGTCTGAAAAAGTTGCGGAGAACAGTCGGAATAATAATCGTACACACAAAAGCCAGAAAGAATACAACTAACCAGCAATAGCGCTGCAGTATAGCGTATATCCGACCCAGAACGGTCATCAAACAGACTTGAACGCTCCTTCGTATGAAAAAAGTTCTTGAAACGCTGAAGTAAGTGCCGCTTTCCGTTGCCAAGTACATAAGCCAGGAGAAAAAAGCAGCAATACATAATGACAGTAATGGGCGCATCCATACTCAACAGGTAGGGCAAGGCATCACCTTCTTTCCCTCTGCTGTCTGTCTGCTGAATCTGGGCAATGAGCAAGGAATCTTTTTTTACTTGGCTTTCCTGCTGTAAACGTACCATATCCATCCATCCTATGCGGCATACTTCGTTCATATCGCTGCAAATTTACGAATTTCAGGATTCCAGCAAGGAGTTTCATATAAAAAAGCAATGGCCTCGGAAGGTGTTTCGGCTACGCGCCAAATATCCCCATGTTCCTTTCGCATAAAATTCTGGTCAATAGCCTGCTCAAGCATTGAAATCAAAGGATCAAAAAAATGATTGATATTAAGTATAACAATGGGATTCAAATAAAGCCCCAACTGTTTCCAAGTGATGATTTCCAACAGTTCTTCCAAAGTACCACATCCCCCGGGCAAAGCAATAATTCCATCCGAAAGGTCAGCCATCAGCTGCTTACGCTCGTGCATGGTATCTGTTTCAATCAGGTGTGTAAGTCCTTTATGATGCCAGCCTTGCTCCACCATAAAACGAGGTATAACACCGGTAACGGTACCGCCTTCCGATAATACTGCATCGGATACAGCAGCCATCAGCCCGATACAACCAGCTCCATTTACTAAATTTATCTTATGAGCAGCCAATAAACTTCCTAACTGGCGGGCTGCTTCAAAATAAGCAGCATCTATTTTTGTGCTGGAAGCACTGTATACACAAACATTCTTTATTGTATTCATGAGCAGAAAAAAGACAGATGTCACCCTCTGCCAGCAAGCAAAGGATGACATCCGACGATAATTTAGATATTACAAACCAAAAGCTTCTTTTACTTTATCCACATAATCCAGCTTTTCCCATGTAAAGAGCTCAACCTGAACTTCTTTATCTCCCTCGTAAGCTGATTCGAATTTTTTAGTCACAATCTTCGGTTCACGTCCCATGTGTCCGTATGCTGCCGTTTCGCTATAGATAGGATTACGCAATTTCAAGCGCTCTTCAATAGCTCTCGGGCGCATATCAAACAATTCATCAACCTTGCGTGCAATTTCACCGTCAGTCATAGCTACATTGCTGCGACCGTATGTATTAACATAAATATTGATAGGACGAGCAACACCGATTGCATATGAAATCTGAACCAGAATCTCATCAGCAACTCCAGCTGCAACCAAGTTTTTCGCAATATGACGGGCTGCATAAGCTGCACTACGGTCTACTTTACTAGGGTCTTTTCCTGAGAAAGCACCACCACCATGTGCACCAGCTCCTCCGTAAGTATCTACAATAATCTTACGTCCGGTAAGACCTGTATCACCATGAGGACCACCGATTACAAACTTCCCGGTCGGATTAACATGATACTTAATCTGATCATTGAAAAGAGCCAGTACCTGCGGGTTATGAATTTCGGCAATTACACGCGGCATCAAGATTTCAATCACATCCTTACGGATTTGAGCCAACATCTGTTCGTCTGCTTTCAACTGAGCTTCCGGACTGTTGTCTTCAGGCAGAATAAACTCGTCATGCTGTGTAGAAACCACAATGGTATCGATACGTACAGGACGACGGTTGTCATCATATTCGATAGTAACCTGGCTCTTTGAATCAGGACGCAAATAAGTCATAACCTTTCCTTCACGACGGATGTCTGCAAGTACCATCAGCAGTTTGTGAGAGAGGTCGAGTGACAACGGCATGTAGTTTTCTGTCTCATTGGTAGCATAACCAAACATCATACCCTGGTCGCCTGCACCCTGATTCATCGGGTCTTCGCGTTCAACACCACGGTTGATGTCAGGACTCTGTTCGTGAATAGCAGAAAAAACTCCACAAGAGTTGCCTTCAAACATATATTCGCTCTTGGTGTAACCAATTTTATTGATAACCTCACGCGCTACACGTTGCAAATCAATATAAGCTTTTGTTTTCACTTCTCCTGCCAGTACCACCTGTCCGGTAGTTACCAGTGTTTCGCAAGCTACTTTTGAACTGGGGTCATAAGCCAGCAGTTTGTCAAGCACAGCGTCCGAAATTTGATCGGCCACTTTGTCGGGGTGTCCTTCAGACACCGATTCGGATGTGAATAAGTATCCCATTGTTGTGGTAAATTAAAATTGTTAATGGTTTGTTTTTATCCGTGTACGGACAGAGTAGAGAAGTAATCTTCGGGGAAATAACAATGTGTTTTAGCATTTTTTTCCGTGGTTGCAAGCTACTCAAATCTTTCCACTTTTATTTTCGGCTGCAAAGATAGGAATAAAATTGGAATAATTACAATATAATTTTTGCTTTAACATTGCTTGACGATAGTCTTCAAAGCTGAAGAGCCAGCTCTTGCATCGTCTTATTCAATAACGGATGAACTACATACGGAGCTATCTCAGCCAATGGTTGCATAACAAAGGCACGCTTTTCCATTAAAGGATGAGGTATAACAAGTTGTGAAGTATTCAGCACAACGTCACCATAAAGAAGAATATCAATATCTATCAGACGGTCTGTGTAACATCCACCTGATGATTTCTTCATCCGGCCCAATTCTTTTTCTATCGCTTGTGTAACCTGCAATATCTGCAAAGCTTCCATGGAAGTTTGTACACAAAGAGCCGCATTCAGAAAACTATTCTGAGACTCAAATCCCCAAGGAGCAGTTTCATAAAAAGAGGATAGAGAAGTAACCTCCCCTATCCTTTCGTTTATCTTTTCTACAGCAGCCTTCAAGTTAGCTTGCTTGTCACCCAAATTAGTTCCAAGTCCTAAATAAACCGCTGTCATCATTTATCAATAATCAGCATGGCATCGCCATAAGTACCGAATCTGTAATCTTCCTTGAGAGCTGTATTATAAGCTTCCATAACCAATTCATAACCTCCGTATGAGCATACCAGCATCAGCATAGTAGAAAGTGGAAGATGGAAGTTGCTAATCATGCTGTCGGCTACAGAGAAATCATAAGGAGGGAAAATAAACTTATTGGTCCATCCTTCAAATTCTTTCAAGTGTCCGTCTGTTCCCACAGCAGTTTCAATAGCACGCATTACAGTAGTGCCTACAGCACAAACCTTGTTTCCACGGTCTTTGGCTTCGTTCACGATACGGCAAGCATCCGCATTGACGAACATCTGCTCTGAATCCATCTTATGCTTAGTAAGGTCTTCTACATCGATTTCACGGAAATTACCCAGTCCGGCATGCATCGTGATAAATGCAAAATCAATACCTTTAATCTCCATACGCTTCATCAACTCACGGCTAAAGTGCAAACCTGCGGCCGGAACTGTTACAGCTCCTTCATTTTTTGCAAAGATAGTCTGGAAACGTTCTGCATCTTCGGGTTCTACCTTACGGTTGATAAAGAATGGCAGCGGTGCTTCACCCAAAGCATATAGTGCTTTTTTAAACTCATCGTGAGGACCGTCATACAAGAAACGAAGCGTACGGCCACGCGATGTAGTATTGTCGATAACCTCGGCTACCATCGAATCGTCATCACCAAAATACAATTTGTTTCCGATACGGATTTTACGGGCAGGATCAACTAATACATCCCACAAACGCAGCTCTTCGTTAAGTTCTCTCAGCAAGAATACTTCGATACGGGCACCGGTTTTTTCCTTGTTTCCATATAAACGTGCAGGAAATACCTTGGTATCATTAAAGATAAATACATCCTTGTCATCAAAGTAATTCAGCACATCCTTGAATAACTTGTGTTCAATCTGACCTGTTGACTTATGTACAACCATCAGGCGAGACTCATCTCTGTACTTTGCCGGGTAAAGTGCAATCTTCTCTTCCGGTAACTTAAATTTAAATTGTGACAGTTTCATCTTCTTCCTTTCTTTCCTTAATCGTTTATAACTTCTATCTCCTGTTGGTCTAACCAACTTTCAAAATCTTCTACTTTCATACAATCAGCCAGTCTGACATCTCCCACACGCGTACGTATAAGTCCAGTGAGATGTGCTCCACTCTGTAAAGCCTCACCAATATCGCGTGCCAAAGCTCTGATATATGTACCTTTACTGCAAACTACCCTGATTTTTATTTCGGGCAAATTGCACTCCAGCAACTCTATCTCATCAATAACCAGAATCTTGGGCTTCAGTTCCACTTCATCACCTTTTCTTGCCAAATCATAAGCACGCTTACCATCTACTTTACAAGCTGAAAAAGCGGGAGGTACCTGCTCTATGGTTCCTACAAAACGAGTCAGAACTTCCCGTACCATTTCTTCGGTAATATGTTCTGTAGGATATACGGCATCAATTTCTTTTTCCAAATCATACGAAGGAGTAGTTGCTCCCAACTGCAATGTCGCGATATATTCCTTAGTATGATACTGAAATTCTTCGATACGCTTTGTAGCCTTTCCGGTACAAATAATCATAACACCGGTTGCCAACGGATCGAGTGTTCCGGCATGGCCAACCTTTATTTTCTTAACACCGAGCTTGCGACTGATGTGGTAGCGAATCTTGTTTACTACCGCAAAAGAAGTCCACCGCAACGGCTTATCAATATATATTACTTCTCCTTCCTTGAAATTCATCAAGCCAATTCTAAATTATAACCTAAAAAAGACATTATCAATATAGCACTTCCAACAATAATACGATACCATCCAAAAGCAACGAAACCATATTTTGTAACGAAGCTAATAAAAAATTTAATAGCAAGAAGAGCTACTATAAATGCAACAATATTACCCACTATCAAAGTTGTCAAATTAGCAGAAATAATTTCTATTCCTCCATCCATGAAAAGCTTGGCCATTTTATAAACCGTTGCTGCAAACATAGTTGGTACCGCTAAAAAGAATGAAAATTCGGCTGCTTTTTTTCTTGTCAGTTTCTGTGCCATACCTCCTACAATAGTCGCCATAGACCGTGAAACCCCCGGTATCATAGAAATACATTGAAACAGACCTATAAGAAAGGCTTTTTTTTCTGTCAGTACAGTTTTTTCATTTCCGTTACCAAATATTTTATCGCAAAACAACATGAAAATTCCGCCAACTATCAACATAACTGCAACAACAGTCACACTTTCGAGCATTTCATCAATCACATCGCTAAAAAGAAGACCTAACACCGCAGCAGGAATAAAGGCAACTAACAGCTTCCAATAAAAATCATATTTATGCAGAAAACGTTTCAAAAGCGAAGTATTATCGGATATAGGAGCATGATTTAACTGGAAAAAATTCTTCCAATATAAGCATACAACAGACAGAATAGCACCAAACTGTATAATAAAAGTAAAAGCTTTAACAAAATCGGTACTTTCAACACCCAATATATGCTGAGCAATAATCATATGACCCGTTGAAGAAACAGGTAAGAACTCGGTTAATCCTTCTACAATAGCTATTACAATGGTTTGTAATAAATTTAAATCTCCGTTCATTATTCTTCTTTAAGTTTTAGTGATATCTATTTTCCTGGTTTACACAAAATCCCATAAATCATAAAAATGAACCCCAAAAAGCAAACAACCGGTGCTACAACAATTCGACGAGTACTAAATATATCAGGTTCGAAAGTGGTTTCTGTAGAGCCCGGTCCCGACATCAGCAGAAAACCTATAATAATTACTACCATACCGATAGCAAGGAGTATAAAATTCTTCTTGTCAAAAGCTAATTTCCGTTTATCCATACCGATAACTGATTTTGAGATTATTAAATATAATAAAGATTGCTTGCTTTCATTCTAAGGAACTTATTGATAGAAATAAGCGTACAGAAAGCTGTAATTAGAATTCCGAAAACAAAAACCGATGCCATTACAGTAAGCATTACATACGGAGTAACCACTGTTATCAAATCCGGTTCATACTGAATGGTGAGATAAGAAAGTCCCATCAGCAAAGCATCTGCAAAGACAGAAGCCACAATGCCTATCCAGAAACTACGGGCCATGAAAGGCTGGCGTATAAACGACCAACTGGCACCCACCAGCTTCATGGTGTGAATAAGAAAACGCTTTGAATAGATAGTAAGGCGTATGGTATTGTTTATCAATGCAAACGAAATAAGAGTCAGCAAACCAGCCAATCCCAAAAGAAACAGACTTAGTTTCCTGATGTTACGGTTGACAGAATCGAGCAATTCCTGAGGATAATTTACCTCCATTATATACTTGTTGCTCCTTCTGAGCTCTTGCTCTATCCAGGCAATACTGTCGGTAGTAGCATAGTCGGCAGCCAGCTTCAGTTCCAAAGATGCAGTAAACGGATTATGCCTCAAAAATTCTACAGGGTCAGTTCCCATTGCCTGCGTTTGTTCTTTCAACGCTTCTGCTTTCGATATATAAGTAGCTTCTTTAATATAATCCTTCTTCTCCAATTGTTTCTGGAAAGCAATTATCGAAGATTCCTTCATATCATCGCTAAGCACCAAAGTTATTCCGATATTCTCACGTACATATACAGAAAGGTTATTGGCTGTAAGCATAAAAAATACAACCATTCCCAACAGCAGCAGTACCAGCATAGTACTGATGCTGGAGGTTATAAACTGCATATCAAAATATGATTTTTTGTTTTTACTCATTGTTTCTTTCTGAATACATAAATCATTGAACTACTCCGTTCTTTATTAATCAAAGTACTGAACCAGGCTTTTATTCCGACAATCATTCCACGTAAAAACGGGAAAGCATGCTTCTGATATTTTTCCGACAGCATGGAAACATAAAAAGCATCGAACGGCATAGGGCGCTGGTCGGCCAGAATAAAGCCATACTTTGCTCCAAACTGCTGCATAACAGCCGGTGTGAAATGCCACAAATGACGTGGAACGTCGTATGCAGCCCACTGTTCTTTATACTTTGCCGCATCATACGAACGCGGATTCGGAACTGCCACTACCAGAATACCTCTATCTTTCAGAATACGTGACAATTGTGCCCATGTTTCGTTCAACTGTTCCAAATGTTCCATTACATGCCACAAAGTCACTACATCGAACGAAGCATCTTCATAGCTTTCCAATGCTCCCGGAGCATCAACCTGAATACCGAAGTTATCGGCAGCAAATTTCCGTGTAGCCTCATTCTTCTCGATAGCCCTTACCCGCCATCCTTTCGACTGCATGGCATGAGCAAAATAGCCTGTACCTGTACCAATATCCAACAATATTCCCCGGCTAAGCCCTGAATGATGCTTAATGAGGTGCGCCTTACTGATAAGCATATATTGTCTTACCCAATGGTAGACCTTATTCATCAGTCCTTTATGCGTATTGCTGTGCGAAATATAGTCGGGAGAATCATAGTAACGCCCTATTTCAGCCTCGCAAGGTGCATGTTGCGTAAAGATAAAGCCACAAGAGTCGCACATGTACACATCAAAATTTTCGCCTGTAGCATAATGATCTGTACACGTCATCAACTTCTGGAAATGTTTTTTTCCGCAAAGCGGACATATATCGATTTTGAGTATATTCACTTTTATCCCTAATTTCCTGCAAATTAACAAATAAAATGTATATCAGCGTCACTCCTTTAAAATCTTTTAAGAGTATAAAACACCTCTGTCTTGCTATCGGACAAAAAAAAGTCCTGAATGGCAGAAACCATCCAGGACATCAGATAATATCTTTATAAAAGATTTATAAAACTTCCTCACCTTTCAGTGTAGCCGAGCTTGAAGAAGTGATACGCACGTTTACAAAATCACCTATACGATGCATTCCACGGTTGAACACAACCACCTTGTTTTGCTCCGTGCGACCGAACAGTTGCTCTTTCGAACGTTTCGACACGCCTTCTACCAGCACTTCGAATACCTTACCTACATCTTTGGCATTGCTTTCGGCCGACAGTTGATTCTGCAATTCTATCATTTCATTCAGACGACGGATTTTAATTTCTTCAGAAACATCATCCGGCAAATGCTTGGATGCATAAGTTCCGGGACGTTCCGAATACTTAAACATGAAAGCCGAATCATAGCCGCATGCACGCATCAGCGACAGCGACATCTGATGGTCTTCTTCTGTTTCAGAGTGGAATCCGGAGAATATGTCCGTGCTCAATCCACAGTCGGGAATAATACGGCGAATCGCCTCTACCCTTTCAAGATACCATTCGCGGGTATACTTACGGTTCATCAGTTTCAAAATACGTGAGCTTCCACTTTGAACCGGCAAATGAATATGCTTACATACATTCGGCACTTCGGCAATAACGTGAAGCGTTTCATCGCTCATATCCTTAGGATGTGAAGTAGTAAAGCGTACACGCATGCCCGGAACAGCTTCGGCTACCGTACGCAACAACATCGGGAAAGTAATTACTTCGCCCTCTTTCTCGAATCTGTACGAATTGACATTCTGTCCCAGCAAAGTAACCTCCTTGTAGCCCTTCTGCTGCAAATCGCGCACTTCATTCAATATACTTTCCACATCCCGGCTGCGTTCGCGTCCGCGTGTATAAGGCACAATACAATAATGGCAGAAGTTGTTACATCCGCGCATAATCGAAACAAAACCTGAAATGTGATTTCCGCAAATACGCGATGGAATTACGTCACGATACGTTTCGGTTGTAGAAAGCTCAACATTAATTGCTTTCTCACCCGCTTCTACCGCTGCAATCAGCTCAGGCAACGTAAGATAAGCATCAGGACCTGCTACCAGATCTACATGATGGTTTTCAATAAGGTCGTTCTTTACACGTTCTGCCATACAGCCCAATACACCGACAATTAGGTGTTTACGTTTTTTACGCAGTGAATGGAAAAACTCCAGACGATTCAGGATTTTCTGCTCTGCATTATCACGTATAGAACACGTATTCATAAATACAGCATCCGCATCATCCAAGGACTCGCAAACATCATAGCCTGCCATTTTCATAATCGAGGCAATTACTTCACTGTCTGCCACATTCATCTGGCAACCATAGGTTTCAATAAAAAGTTTTTTGCTCACGCAATCGGTCGCAGATTTAAAGTCTGCTCCCTCCATTTCTTTTACCATAAATTCTTCTTAATTATTTAATACTCTGCAAAGATAGGGCTTTCTCTATCAATAAAAGAAACCGGATAAAAAGAGAAAATAGTATCAATAGTTAATATATACTAACAAATAAAACAAAATAAAGATTAGGATATATTATATAATCGTATTTTACTTATTTTTGTTACGAAAAACATAGATTTTTTCATAGTTAAGGTTTAGGTTAAAAAAGATAAGGGGGAGACAGCTGAGAAGCTCTCTCCCTTTTTAGCATCCGTAACAATTTTCATTTTATTGATTGTCCACTCAACTCCTTTTTCTTGTACTCCCATCAAACTGGTTCTTTCCTCAAAAAAGAACTATAGTTAACGACTGCATCCCGAATGAGATAAAGTCTGTTCATATTTATGAACATCTTTGTTCATTTATTTGCTGCAAGTTTATCAAACTAATGACAGACTGAAGACAGACCGTAAAATCTTTTCCACACAGAAATCCCCACCGGTACACATTTGTTTTCCTTCGTACATTTGATATTTTAAACGAAAGCTTTTCAACAATTTATAAAATAATTTTTATCTTTGGAAATCACATATACGATATATCATTATGGAAATAGTACAAATTATCATATTTATCATTGCGGTATCATTTGCTGTTGTGATTGAAATGAAAAAACAGGCCCGAAAAAATGAAGTTTCTGATTCTATAGAACCAGACGTACAAATATCGGACGATACTCCCCAAAAAGAGTGGATATATGCAGACAAAAAAGAAAACCCATCGAATACATACATCCAAAAAGCTGAAGAAAAAAGCGCACCTCAACAGAAAACAGAAAAAATATCTGTACGCCTAAAGAGTAAAAATGATGCTCGCAAAGCTTTTATCTATTCGGAAATATTCCAAAGAAAATATTGAAATACTAACTTGATAAACACATTTTTAATACTATGAGCTATTGTTACATCACAGCAGAAGAAGCTGCTTCTTTTATCAAAAATGGGGAAATAATTGGTTTAAGCGGATTTACACCGGCAGGTAGCCCGAAAGCTGTCACAGCCGCACTGGCACGCATTGCAGAAAAAGAACATGCCGAAGGCCGCCCCTTCCAGATAGGACTTATTACAGGTGCTTCGACTGGCGACTCTTGCGACGGTGAGCTGACTAGAGCCAAAGCCATTCATTTCCGCGCTCCTTATACAACAAACAACGATTTTAGAAAAGCTGTAAATGCCGGGGAAATCAACTATACAGATATTCATCTTTCACAGGTAGCACAGCGTATCCGTTCCGGATTCCTGGGACATATCAATACCGCGATTATCGAAGCTTGCGAAATAACAGAAGACGGACGGATTTATCTGACAGCCGGCGTGGGTATTACACCTACTGTAGCACGTCTGGCAGACAAAATTATCATCGAACTGAACGAAGCTCACAGCAAATCACTTATCGGCATTCACGATTTATACGAAATGGAAAGACCTCCTTTCCGCCGTCCTGTCCCGATTGTGCATCCCAGCGACCGTATCGGCTTGCCTTACATACAAGTAGACCCGGCAAAAATTGTAGGTATCGTTAAAACAAATATGAAAGATGAAGCCCGAGGTTTCCACGACCCAGACCCGATTACTGACAAAATCGGTCAGAACGTAGCCGACTTCCTGGCTGCCAACTTAAAAAGCGGTGTCATCCCTTCTACCTTCCTTCCTCTTCAGTCTGGTGTAGGAAATATCGCCAATGCCGTATTAAGTGCCTTGGGAAAAGATACAAGCATTCCGCCTTTCGAAATGTATACGGAAGTTATCCAGAATTCGGTTATCAAGCTGATTAAAGAAGGACGCATCAAATTTGGAAGTACTTGTTCACTGAGCGTAACCAACGACTGCCTGGACGACATTTACGAAAATATGGACTTTTTCCGCCACAAGCTGATATTGAGACCCTCCGAAATATCAAACTGTCCGGAAGTTGTGCGCCGCATCGGTGTCATTACTATGAATACTGCCATCGAAGCTGATATCTACGGCAACGTAAACTCTACTCACATTTGTGGTACGAAGATGATGAACGGTATCGGAGGTTCGGGCGACTTTACCCGCAGTGCATACATTTCGATATTCTCGTGTCCGTCGACCGCTAAGGGAGGTTGCATCAGCTCTATCGTACCGATGGTTTCTCATCTGGACCACAGCGAACACTCAGTGAATGTAATCATTACCGAACAAGGTATTGCCGACCTGAGAGGCAAGAGTCCGATGGAACGTGCACAAGCTATTATTGAAAACTGTGCTCATCCGGATTATAAAAATCTGTTATGGGATTACCTCAAAATATCCAATAAGGGACAGACCAGCCACTGCCTGTCGGCTGCATTGGGCATGCATCAGGTGTTCCTGAAAGACGGAGATATGCGACTCACTAACTGGGGCGACTTTACCCGATAAGTGACGTACATACTAGCACAAAATACGAAAGCGGAAGACTTGTTTCAACAACTGAAGTTATAAACAAGTCTTCCGCTTTTGTTATTAACATTGGTGATAACTTTATCAATAATATCCCTTTATATTAACTTTTCGTTGTAAAAAAAAGCGGTATCCTATTAACTTTCACTATCTTTGTAGGCCTATATATAATAGTATAAACTTATAAACAATATATTAACAATTTAGCATCGCTATGGAGTATAATTTCAGGGAGATCGAAAAGAAATGGCAACAAAGATGGGTAGAAAACAAAACCTATCAGGTGACCGAAGATGAATCGAAAAAGAAATTCTATGTACTTAACATGTTCCCTTACCCTTCGGGAGCCGGACTACATGTAGGACATCCGCTAGGATATATAGCAAGCGACATTTATGCACGCTACAAACGCTTGAACGGCTATAATGTGTTGAATCCGATGGGGTACGATGCATACGGACTGCCAGCAGAACAGTATGCTATCCAGACAGGACAGCACCCGGCTATTACAACGGTAAACAATATCAACCGTTATCGTGAACAGCTGGATAAAATTGGCTTCTGCTTTGACTGGAACCGCGAAATCCGTACTTGCGACCCGGAATATTATCACTGGACACAGTGGGCATTCCAGAAAATGTTCAACAGCTTCTATTGCAACACTTGTGCAAAAGCAAAACCTATTTCGGAACTGATAAAAGCCTTTGAAACAAAAGGTACAGAAGGTTTGGATGTAGCCTGCGGTGAGGAACTTTCGTTCACAGCTGAAGAGTGGAACAGCAAATCGGAAAAAGAACAGCAGGAAATCCTGATGAACTACCGTATTGCCTATTTGGGTGAAACAATGGTAAACTGGTGTCCGGCTTTGGGTACTGTTCTGGCTAACGATGAAGTTGTAGACGGTGTTTCCGAACGTGGCGGTTATCCTGTAGTACAGAAGAAAATGCGTCAGTGGTGCTTGCGTGTTTCGGCTTATGCACAGCGCTTGCTGGACGGGCTGGACAACATCGACTGGACCGATTCACTGAAAGAAACTCAGCGCAACTGGATTGGCCGTTCGGAAGGTACTGAAGTACACTTCAAGGTAAAAGACAGTGATTTGGAATTCACCATCTTCACTACCCGTGCCGATACAATGTTTGGTGTAACATTCATGGTACTGGCTCCGGAAAGCGAACTGGTTCCGGCACTGACAACAGAAGCTCAGAAAGCTGAAGTAGAAGCTTATCTGGACCGCACCAAGAAACGTACTGAGCGCGAACGTATCTCAGACCGCCGCGTAACAGGTGTATTCAGTGGCTCGTATGCTATCAATCCTTTCACAGGCGAAGCTGTTCCTGTTTGGATTAGCGACTATGTACTGGCTGGTTATGGTACAGGTGCCATCATGGCTGTTCCTGCTCACGATAGCCGCGACTACGCTTTTGCCAAACATTTTAACCTGCCTATCGTACCGCTGGTAGAAGGTTGCGACGTGAGCGAAGAAAGTTTCGATGCTAAAGAAGGTATCGTATGCAACTCTCCAAAGGCCGGTGTAACACCTTATTGCGACCTGACTCTGAACGGATTGACTATCAAGGAAGCAATTGCCGCAACCAAGAAATATGTGAAAGAGCACAACATGGGACGTGTGAAAGTGAACTACCGTCTGCGTGATGCTATTTTCAGCCGTCAGCGTTATTGGGGAGAACCGTTCCCAGTATATTACAAAGACGGTATGCCTTACATGATTGACGAAAGCAAGCTTCCTCTGGAGTTGCCTGAAGTAGCTAAATTCTTGCCAACCGAAACGGGTGAGCCACCATTGGGACATGCTACTAAATGGGCTTGGGACGTAGAAAAAGGTGAAGTTGTAGAAAACTCTCTTATCAACAATACTACAATCTTCCCGCTCGAACTGAATACAATGCCTGGTTTCGCCGGCTCTAGTGCTTACTACTTGCGCTATATGGACCCACGCAACCACAACGCGCTGGTTTCTGAAAAAGCTGACCAGTACTGGCAGAATGTAGACTTGTATGTGGGAGGTACAGAACATGCTACAGGTCACTTGATTTATTCGCGTTTCTGGAATAAATTCTTGTTCGACTTGGGTGTAAGTGTAAAAGAAGAACCGTTCCAGAAACTGGTAAACCAAGGTATGATTCAAGGTAGAAGTAACTTTGTTTACCGTATCAAAGATACCAATACATTCGTATCATTGGGACTGAAAGACCAGTATGAAGTAACTCCGCTCCACGTAGACGTAAATATCGTATCGAACGATATTCTGGATGTGGAAGCATTTAAGAACTGGAGACCGGAATACAACAATGCCGAATTTATCCTGGAAGACGGTAAATACATCTGTGGATGGGCTGTTGAAAAGATGAGTAAATCTATGTATAACGTAGTGAACCCCGACATGATTGTAGACCGTTACGGTGCTGATACACTCCGTATGTACGAAATGTTCCTGGGTCCGGTTGAACAGTCTAAGCCATGGGATACCAACGGTATAGACGGTGTACACCGCTTCCTGAAGAAACTGTGGTCATTGTTCTACAGTCGTACAGATGAATTCCTTCCTGTAGATGCTGAGCCATCAAAAGAAGAACTCAAGGCACTGCACAAACTGATTAAGAAAGTAACAGGAGATATTGAAACATTCTCTTATAACACTTCTATCAGTGCATTCATGATTTGTGTGAACGAACTGACCAGCCTGAAATGCAATAAAAAAGCTATTCTGAATGAGCTGATTGTACTGATTGCTCCTTTTGCACCTCACTTGGCCGAAGAACTGTGGGAAGCTTTAGGAAACAACGGTTCGGTTTGCGATGCACAATGGCCGGTTTACAACGAAGCTTATCTGGTGGAAGACAGCGTAAAATATACCATTTCATTCAACGGAAAAGCACGTTTTACTTTGGAATTCCCTGCTGATGCTGACAATGAAACCATTCAGAACACTGTTATGAATGACGAGCAGGCTCAGAAATGGATAGAAGGTAAAACTCCGAAGAAAGTTATTATCGTTCCGAAGAAGATTGTGAACATCGTACTTTAAATGTCTGCTGAATGGAAGCGCTTTTAAAGAAAAAGTTAGGCCGGGAGTCGAGAGACTACCTGGCCATTACTTTCGGACTCATCTGTTATGCAATTGGCTGGGCTGCTTTCTTACTGCCTTACCAAATTACAACAGGAGGAGTAACAGGTATTGCAGCTATTATTTATTATGCAACAGGACTGGAAATACAGATTTCGTATTTCATCATTAATGCCATATTTATGGGATTTGCCCTGAAAATACTGGGTCCGAAATTCAGCATAAAGACCATTTATGCCATATTCATGCTTACGTTCCTGCTCTGGTTATTCCAGATGATTCTCAAAGACAGCGAAGGCAACCTTCCTCAACTGCTGGGCCCCGGACAAGACTTTATGGCCTGCGTGATAGGTGCCGGTTTATTGGGATTTGGAATCGGTATCGTATTCTGCAACAATGGAAGTACTGGCGGTACAGACATCATAGCCTGGATTATCAATAAATATAAAGATATTACGCTGGGACGGATGATGATGTATTGCGATATTATTATTATTTCATCCTGCTATTTTATTTTTCAAGACTGGCGTCGTGTCTTGTTCGGCTTCTGCGTACTGTTTATTATGAGTATCGTTATCGACTATGTTATCAACAGTACCCGACAATCGGTTCAATTCCTTATCTTTTCAAAAAAGTATAATGAAATTGCCGAAGGAATTGCCACACAGGTAAACCGTGGTGTGACTCTTCTGGACGGACAAGGCTGGTATAGCAAACAAGAAATCAAAGTAGTAGTGGTGCTAGCCAAAAAGAGCGAGATGCTGGATATTTTCCGCCTGGTGAAAGATATCGACCCTAATGCGTTTATTTCGCAAAGCAACGTTGTTGGTGTTTATGGAGAAGGATTTGATAAACTAAAAGTTAAATAACTGGAGATACTAAAAATAGTTAAAAAAGAGGTTGCAAAAGTTTTTGCAACCTCTTTTTTATATTGATATAAAAAAATTATTACCTTACGCAGTAAATCCGTAATTTACTCATTTATAGAATAGAAACCTTAAAAAAACAATATTATGAAAAGAAAAGTGGTTGAAAGTTTTCAACAGTCTTCTCTCTTCTATATTGGCTTTATTAGGATATGCTTCCTGCGATTCATCAGGCGAAATTCCTTTAGAAGAATCATGAGAACACCGGTAGAGCGACTTTCTTTACGTAGACGACTGCCTTGGAGGTATTCCGGCAGATACGCCAGAATCAAAAGAAAATACATCCGCTGAAACAGCTATTCTGGGAGTGCACGCAGCGTTGTAACGTTCACTGCAAGCATTGTGGCAGCGATTGTAAAAGTACAACTGATATTCCTGATATGCCTGCAGCCGACTTCCTGCGTGTAATAGATAGTATAACTCCTCATGAAGTAAGTATCGTTATCACAAGAGGTGAACCTTTGGTACGCAAGGACTTAGAGAAGGTAGGACTGGCACTATACCAACGAGGATATCCGTGGGGAATGGTAACAAACGGCCTTTATCTGACTGCCTCATGCCTGCAAAGCTTACTGGAAGCTGTTATGAAGCCGAAGTACGTGATAGTTTCTATACATGTAACGCAGGCATCAGTGTGGCTTCCGTACTAGCTGACGGTTCCATTTCTGCATGCCCAAGTATACGTTCTGATTATTCACAAGGTAATATCTATCAGGATGATTTTATTCATGTATGGGAACATCGTTTCAAATCTTTCAGAGATCGTGCCTGGATGAAGAAAGGAAGCTGTGCCTCATGCACATTCTTCCGCTATTGTGAAGGAAACGGTATGCATTTACACGATAACAATGGAGACTTACTGTTCTGTCATTTAGAGCGTCTTAAAAGGGCTGCCGAGTGCAAATCATAATCAGGTAATATATGTTTGGACTATTTGGCCTTCAGGATTAATTCTTTATTTTTGTATAATCGATTTTTAAAGAAATACATTTTATGAAGAAATTAGTTTTTGCAACCAATAACGCTCATAAATTGGAGGAAATTAGAGCTATATTGGGTGATAAAGTAGAAATCCTGAGTCTGAATGATATTAACTGCCATGCAGATATTCCAGAAACAGCCGATACACTGGAAGGCAATGCAGAATTAAAAGCAGCGTATATCTATACAAACTATGGTTTGGACTGCTTTGCCGACGATACAGGCTTGGAGGTTGAAGCACTAAATGGCGCACCAGGTATTTATTCGGCCCGATATGCGGGTGGTCAAGGCCATGATTCGGAAGCGAATATGAAGAAGTTGCTGACTGAAATGGCTGGAAAAATAAATCGTAATGCACAGTTTAGAACAGCTATCTGCTTAATAGAGAAAGGAAATAAACATTTGTTCGAAGGAATCGTAAAAGGTCGGATTATTGAAGCCAAACGTGGTAATTCTGGTTTTGGATACGATCCTGTATTTATTCCCGAAGGATACAATGAAACATTTGCTGAAATGGGAAATGCGGAAAAGAATAAAATCAGCCACCGTGCCCGTGCTGTAGCTGCACTGTGTGAATATCTGCAAAACGAAGAACAAACGGCATAAAATAAAAAAGGAGTACCGCTGTACTCCAACCTTTGTTAACCTTAAATCTAATACTATGAAAAACACGATGCAAAGGTACGTAATTTATGGAAACTACCAAACATTCCGTACCTTTTCTTATGCTTTATAACATAATTTAAAAATTTTCTTTACAAACCTAAACGTGCTGAAATTTCAAGCATCTTCTTGATAGGTTTAACGGCTTCGCGTGCTATATTTTCGTCGACTTGAATTTCCGGCCACTCGTATTTTAATGTATTGTAAAGTTTTTCCAAGGTATTGAGGCGCATGAAATTACATTCATTGCATGCACAAGTGCTGTCTTCCGGAGGAGCTGGAATGAAATTCTTTTCAGGGCACTGTTTGCGCATCTCGTGCAAAATACCACTTTCTGTCGCTACAATAAAATCTTTCTTTTCACTCGCTATAGCATATTTCAGCAATCCAGCTGTCGAACCGACTTTATTGGCCAACTTGGCTACACTACCCTTACATTCAGGATGTACGAGTACGGCAGCATCTGGATATTGTTTCTTCAGTTCTATGATTTTTTCAACAGAGAACTGTTCGTGAACATGGCAGGCTCCATTCCATAACAGCATATTTCTGCCTGTTATAGAGTTGATATAATTACCTAAGTTTCTGTCAGGACCGAAAATTATTTTTTCATTCTCTGGAAAGCTTTCTACTATTTGTTTTGCATTTGTAGAAGTCACAACAACATCTGTAACAGCTTTTACAGCAGCTGTCGTGTTTACGTAAGAGATAACAGTGTGGTCTGGATGGCTTTTTACGAATTCTGTAAACTTGTCTGCAGGACAACTGTCGGCCAAAGAACAGCCTGCATTCAAGTCCGGAACCAGTACTTTTTTGTCAGGGCATAGGATTTTGGCCGTTTCTCCCATAAAGTGTACACCACACATCACAATAATGTCAGCATCTGTTTTGGCAGCCCATTGTGCCAAAGCCAGACTGTCACCAATAAAATCGGCTATATCCTGAATTTCCTCAGATTGGTAGTAGTGTCCAAGAATGACTGCATTCTTTTCTTTACGTAATCGGTTTATCTCACTTTTTAGATCGATACTCTTATCTATAGGTTCACTTACAAAACCTTTATTCAACCATTCTTCTTTCATACTATAATTAATATTTTATTTTTTCAAAAAAGAGAATTTATGATATTAATAATAGGAGGTTAATAGTGTTTGTAAAAATCAGTCAATTTATTTGCACTTTAACTTATCAATGTATGAATACTTGATTTTAAGATTCTGTAAACAGGCTTATATGCTGATAATACAAACTTTAGCTCCTCTATCAACAAAACGTTGATAATATACAAAGTTAAAAACTTTCTGATTATTTATGCTTAATTTCTTATTGAATTTGTGTTTATATAAGTGGGGTATTTTAGGTTTATCTTTTTTGGAGGTGTGTATAATCAATTTGCTATAATAGATTATTTCAAAAAAGCAAAATCTTTTTTTCATTTTCTTTTCTCAGCTTTTATACACCTTTTCCACTGTTTTTAACAGGGTTATGAGTATAGTTTTTATCTTTGCAAACGGATATTCTATTATAATTGTATTATGTCTGAATTACGGAAATTAAAAATAACGGAAATGAACCGTCTTACGGTTGATGAATTTAAGAAGGCCGATAAATTGCCATTGGCGGTTGTTTTGGACGAAGTTCGAAGCTTGCATAATATTGGAGCTGTGTTCAGAACTTCGGATGCTTTCTTAGTAAATCGTATTTATTTGTGTGGTATTACAGCCACTCCTCCTCATCCAGAGATGCATAAAACAGCTTTAGGGGCTGAAAATACTGTCGATTGGAGTTATTTTAAAGATACTAAAGATGCTGTAAATGAGCTACATGCTAGTGGATATACTATTCTGGCAATAGAGCAGTGTGAAGGTAGCTGCATGTTAAACAATCTTCAGTTAGATTCTGATAAAAAGTATGCTATCGTAATGGGAAATGAGGTGAAAGGTGTAAAACAGGAAATTGTTGATATGTGCGATGGTTGTATAGAAATTCCACAATATGGTACAAAACATTCTTTGAACGTATCTATTACCGCAGGGATTGTGCTATGGGAGTTTGCGAATAAGCTTATAGCTTTTAAAGAGCAGAAATAGTATTAAAACAATGAATTAACAGTGTTGTTGATAAACTGATAATAACACGTTAATTCATTGTTTTTCTGATGATTATATATACGGTGTTTTTATAATTGTCCGTTTTCTACTAATATAATAATACGCTCGGTCATTTTATCATCATCTTCTGGATGGTATTCTTTTTTCAAGCTGGCTCCGAATAGTGCAGCAAATGTTTGATAGAATCCGGCTTTCAATGGTCCCATAAAAGCTTTGACAAGTTCGTATGAAGAACTGTTTGTTTCTCTGTTTACTAACTTTATCAACAATTTTCCCTGGGAGAATGTTAGTTTCTTCATAACAGGTGTATATTGTTGCTTTAAGCCTTTTTCAACCATTTTTAAATGAGCTTCTCTGGACTTCTTGTCGGGAAGAGTTTGAAGATATTCATAAGTTTCTATTACGGCCCGGTTTATTTCTTTTGCTAATGGAAGTGTTTTTTTAACATCCCTGACTAGCTTATTATATCTTGTTCTTTGCCTTTTGCTTTTAAATCTTATTTCCGGGAAAATAATAACCTCTCTAAGCGTTATAGTAGGTATAGTATCATTCTTATATACCGTTACAGGTACCTTATAACCATTTTTACAGGTACTAATACGTTGCTGTCCATTAGCAGCCAAACTGCCAAGCAGCAAAGTTGTGAGTATGAAAAGATATTTTTTCATATTAGCAAAAGTATAAAGAATAGATTGAATAACAATGTATTACATAACATTTAACGTTAGATAGGATGTTAAGAAATTGTTTATTGTATTTAGGGATATGCTGTTTTTTTGCTTCGTCGGTTACAGCTCAGAGTTTGACTAATGAAGATTGGATAATGGATAATATCTTTTTAGAAGATGATGTAGAAGCAGACTGGGCATCATGGGTAGAAAAAATGGAGGAATTAAAAGTTAATCCACTTGATGTGAATGCACTTACAAAGGAGCAGCTGGAACAGTTCCCGTTTTTATCAGATCGAATCATAGAAAATATTCTTTATTATGTTTATAAACATGGTCCGTTGGTAAGTTTAAAAGAGTTGGCTATGGTTCAAGATATGGATTACAGGGTGTTAAAACTTCTAACTCCTTTTTTATATATTGGGAAAGGTAATGATAAAAAAGATGTTTTGTCATGGAAATCTGTATTAAAGTACAACAAACAGGAGTTATCAACACGTGTAGATATGCCAATGTATGTTCGTGCCGGTTATGCTTCGTATACTGATGAAGTTTTGACTGAAAGTCCTAATAAGCGTTATCTCGGTACTCCTCTTTATTATAACTTGCGCTATTCGTTTCGGTATAAAGATAAAATTTATGCTGGAATTACTATGGAAAAAGATGCAGGAGAACAGTGGTTTGGAAAATATAATAAAAAGGGAGCAGACTTTTATTCACCTTATTTATTGATAAAAGATTTAGGGAAAGTTCAGACGTTAGTTTTAGGTAATTATCGTGCTTCTTTTGGATATGGACTTGTATTAAATACTGGCTTTAGTTTAGGAAAAACGATTACTGCTTCCCAATCCAACCGACAAGGATTCAGCAAACATTCTTCGTGTGACGAATATAATTTCTTTCAAGGTGCAGGGATAAGTTATCAAGTGTCGAAAAGATGGTTAATATCAGCTTTATATTCGTACAGAAATATGGATGGTGTTGTTGATAACTCTTTTATAACCTCAATCAAGAAAGATGGTTATCACCGGTTGATAAGAGATTTTGAGAAATATAAAACCTTTAATAATCAGGTAATTGGAACGAATGTTAATTATAATGGTAAGCAATATGAATTTGGAGTAACAGCTGTTTATAATGTTTTCAACAAGATATTAAATCCTGACTTCAGGAAGTATAATAAGTATTATCCCAGAGGACGGTTTTTTTATAATATAGGTGCCAACTATAAAGTATTCTTGAAAAAGGCTGTGATAGGTGGTGAAGTAGCTGTAGATAAATGTGGAAAGATTGCTTGGATAAATAGAATTGATTATCGATTTATCAACAATTGGAATCTTTTGTTTATTAACAGGTATTACGACAAGAGCTACCAGTCTATTTATGGTAAATCTATGTCAGAATCAAGTATACTTCAAAATGAATATGGAGTATTTATAGGATTGGAAACCAGCTTTTTGAAAAATATTATTTTGGCTAATTATACAGATGTATTTTATTTTCCTTATCAGAAATATGGGATTTCAGCTTCCGGGACTTCTGGGATAGAAAATACTTTTCAACTTACTTATTCACCACTTCATTCACTTTCATTGTTTATAAAATATCGTTATAAAAACAAGGCAGAAGATATAAGAGATTCTGAAGAAAATAAGATTACAGCTCCAGGTAATCAGCATAAATTGAATATGTATCTCTCATATCAGCCGTTTCCAAAATTTAAATTGAAAACAGCTGTTTATGGTAATCAGAAAAAAACATGGAATCAACAGGTGTATAGGGGATTCTTAATAAATCAGCAAGTCAGTATAGCTCCATTGAAATTTCCATGTCAGTTGGACTTGTCTGCAGCCTGGTTTCAAACAGATAATTATGATACAAGAATTACAATGTACGAGAAAAGTGTACTATATGCTTTTTCGATGCCATCTTTTTATGGTAAGGGAACTCGCTTTGCTGTGAATGTACGTTATAGTTTTCGCAACTGGCTTGTTTTGCAGGCTAAATACGGTTTGACTTATTACTTCGATCGGGAAAAGATTAGTTCGGGAACAGAAGAAATACAGGATTGTAAGAAAGGAGATATTTATTTACAGTTACGTATCAAGTGGTGAATAAAACTGTATCTTTGTGTCCTAACAAAATGAATTGTATAGTATGGCAACAATTATTTATCCCTCTCCTATTTTCGGGCCTGTTCACAGTCGCCGTCTTGGAGTTTCTTTAGGAATTAATCTGCTTCCTGCTGATGGGAAGTTTTGTTCGTTTGATTGTATTTATTGCGAATGCGGATTTAATAAAGACCATCGCCCCCAAAAAGGATTACCTTCACGTGAAGATGTAAGTAAAGCATTGGAGCAGCAATTGTTGAAAATGAAAACAGATGGACCTGTTCCTGATGTGCTTACTTTTGCCGGTAATGGAGAACCGACCTTGCACCCTGATTTCTCTGGAATCATAGACGATACAATTGCATTGCGCGATAAATATTTTCCGAATGCAAAAATCAGTGTACTCAGCAATGCTACAATGATTCATAAACCTTCTGTATTTACAGCTTTAAATAAAGTTGATAATAACATTTTGAAGTTGGATACAGTAAAAATGGACTATATAAACCGGGTGGACAGACCAACGGGACATTACGAAGTAGAGGGTATTATTGAAGGACTTAAAGCTTTCCAGGGTAAGCTGATTATCCAGACACTTTTTATGAAAGGTGAAAGTAATGGTATTTCAGTAGATAATACTTCGGATGATTTTGTTCTTCCTTGGCTTGATATAGTAAAGCAAATTGCACCTCAGAAAGTTATGATTTATACAATAGACCGTGAAACTCCTGATCACGGATTACTGAAAGCTTCTCATCAGGAATTAGACCGTATTGTAGACATGATTGAAGCCGTGGGAATATCTGCTTCTGCTTCTTATTAAACGTATAGGCATAAAAAAAAAAGGAGTACCGCTGTACTCCAACCTTTGTTAACCTTAAATCTAATACTATGAAAAACACATTGCAAAGGTACGCTTTTTGGGGTAAACTCCAAATTTTATAGCGTAAAAAATGTGTTTTATAACACAGATTAAGAGATCTGTTTCAGTATTAGCATTTGTTTGTTATTTAATAGGGTAAACTAACCCGTTTTATTCGTCACGGGTTAGCTCTTTTATTTCTTTGTCAGCTACAGCAAGCGCTTCGTTAATATTGCTGCAGATATTTTCTTTTCCAAGCAATTCATAGAAGCCTGATTTTTCAAGTACATTATGCACCTTTTCATTCACACCAGACAGAATGATATGAATATTCTCTTTTTGCGACATCTGGCATAAGTTAGTAAGGTTGTGGATACCTGTTGAATCAATAAATGGAACTTTACGCATACGTATAATACGTATTTTCGGACGGTCGCCTAACTGTGCCATGGTTTCTTCGAACTTTGTTGCGATACCAAAGAAGTACGGCCCGTTTATTTCGTATACCTCTACTCCTTTCGGAATTGTCAGGCGTTCTTCGTGCACTTCCAGGTCTGATTCTTTGTTTGGATCTATTTCATCTTTGATAACAGATATTTCTGTCGTTTCCATTACACGTTTCATAAATAGAACACAGGCAATAACCAAACCAATTTCTATAGCTACAGTCAAATCGAAAATAACTGTCAGGAAGAATGTTATTAACAATACAGCTACATCCGATTTTGGGTTTTTGAGCAACGCTTTGAATGTACGCCATCCACTCATGTTATACGATACGATAACCAACACGCCGGCAAGACATGCCATTGGGATATATTGTGCCAGCGGCATTAAAATAAGGAAGATCAGAAGTAATACTACAGCGTGAATAATACCGGCAATAGGCGAACGTCCTCCGTTGTTGATATTGGTCATTGTTCTGGCAATAGCACCTGTAGCAGGAATACCTCCGAAAATAGGTGAAACTACATTGGCGATCCCTTGTGCTATCAGCTCTGTATTTGAATCATGGCGATCACCTATCACACCATCAGCTACTGCTGCTGAAAGCAAAGATTCAATGGCGCCCAGTACTGCGATGGTAATAGCTACAGGAAATAAATTTCTTATCTCTTCCCATCCGATGGCAGGTACTACCATTTCAGGTAGTTTGGCTTCAATAGCAAACCGGTCTCCAATAGTATCAATGTTTGTAATTCCCAGATACATCTTTAAATAGTATACCACTACTGTTACTAAAACGATAGCAATTAATGAGCCAGGTATTTTTTTAGAGAAACGAGGAATGATGGCAATAATCAGAATGCTGATGATACTAATTAATGTGTTCCACCAGTTTACAGTGTCAAAGTGTTTAAAGTAAACCATCCACTTTCCTATAAAATCACCTGGAACTTTGTCGCTGCCGAAATTCAGACCAAATATGTCTGCAATCTGTGTAGTAAAGATTGTTACAGCAATACCGCTGGTAAATCCGACAATAATAGGATAAGGAATAAATTTTATGACTGTTCCGAGTTTAAATATGCCTAAAAGAATGAGAAGGACACCAGCCATTAAGGTTGCAATCATCAATCCTTCCAGTCCGTATTGCTGAATGATACCGTAGATAATAACGATAAAAGCTCCGGTCGGACCGCCAATCTGGACTTTACTTCCCCCTAAAAAGGAAATAATAAATCCGGCTACAATTGCAGTAATAATTCCTTTTTCTGGAGTTACACCAGATGCAATACCAAATGCAATAGCCAAAGGTAATGCTACAATACCTACAATGATGCCCGCCATGATATCGGTCATCAAGTTTGCCCGTGAGTAGTTCTTTAATGTAGAAAATAACTTGGGCTGAAAATTTAATCCTTTCATGAAATATCTATTTGTTATAAACTATTAAAATTGGTGCAAATGTATAAAATAAAATAGATATATAGGCAGATACTTCCTATAAATATTAATATATTTACGAAAATAACCTCAGTATAGAATAAACATGTAGAAAAATATAATTATCTAGTTGTAATAATTACAAATTAAAAATAAATACTTATCTTTGTATCAGTAAAAAATAACACTCAACTAAAAACTAACGATTATGGAAAAAAGTCTTAAAGGTACCCGTACAGAGAAAAATTTGATGACTTCATTTGCAGGAGAATCTCAGGCAAGAATGCGTTATACATATTTTGCTAGCGTTGCTAAGAAAGAAGGTTATGAGCAGATTGCTGCTATCTTTACTGAAACTGCAGATCAGGAAAAAGAACATGCAAAACGTATGTTTAAATGGTTAGAAGGTGGTATGGTTGAAATTACTGCTTCTTATCCGGCTGGTGTAATTGGTAGTACACTTGAAAACTTGAAAGCTGCGGCTGCAGGCGAACATGAAGAATGGTCTTTGGACTATCCTAAGTTTGCTGATATCGCAGACGAAGAAGGTTTCCCTGCAATTGCAGTTATGTATAGAAATATCGCTGTTGCAGAAAAGGGACACGAAGAAAGATATCAGGCTTTTGTAAACAACATCGAAAACGGAACAGTATTTAAGAAAGATATCGAAGTTGTATGGCAGTGCCGTAACTGTGGTTACTTGACCATCGGTAAAGAAGCTCCAGAACTTTGTCCGGCTTGTTTGCATCCACAGGCTTTCTTTGAAGTAAAAAAAGAAAACTATTAATTTAGTAATAAATTGTAAAAATCCGGGATTCCCTAAAAAACAGGGAATTCCGGATTTTTTTTATTATGGTTATTATTCACTACCCTACAATCAAATTTTCTTTATAATTAATTCTGATTAATAATTAGAAAAGAATGTAGATTGATGGATATTGTAAATGCTAAAGTGCTTTTTTAATATTTATAATTTTTATCGTTTGCAACGACTTTGAACCCTTTTAGTAAATTTAATAACATGAAGAAGCATCCATTATTTTCTTTATTTCTGATGGGGACAGCTTTAAGTTCTCCTGTTTTTGCTCAAAAATCACCGCATATTATTTTGATTATGACCGATTAGCAGCGTGCTGATGCATTAGGATGCATGGGTAATGAAGCTGTTGTATCACCTGCTATAGACGAACTGGCTGCAGAAGGAACTTTGTTTGTCAATGCTTACTCTTCTTGTCCCAGCAGTACGCCTGCGCGTGCTGGTTTGCTTACAGGCTTTGCTCCTTGGAAGCATGGTATGTTGGGATATGGTCAGGTAGCAGAAAAGTATTCTGTCGAGATGCCTCAGTTATTGCGAGACAACGGGTATTATACATTTGGTATCGGAAAGATGCATTGGCATCCGCAGAGAGCTAAGCATGGATTTCATGGAACTTTACTCGACGAAAGCGGTCGTATAGAAGATCCTAATTTTACAAGTGATTATCGCCAGTGGTTCCAGGTTCAGGCTCCGTCAAAAGACCCAGACTTGACTGGTATCGGATGGAATGACCACGGTGCATCACAGTATAAACTGGATGAAAAACTTCATCCTACCTATTGGACAGGCGAAATGGCTTGTGAGCTGATTCAGAATTACGATAACAATGAGCAGCCTCTTTTTCTGAAAGTTTCTTTTGCACGGCCGCACAGTCCGTACGACCCGCCCCAGCGTTTTGCCGAAATGTATAAAGATAAAAAGATACCGGCACCTGCCGTAGGTGACTGGTGTGGAAAATACAGTGAACTTCGTGACCCTGCACATACTGCCAGTGATGCAGCCTTTGCCAATTTCGGTCCGGAATATGCAATAAACTCACTTCGTTATTATTATGCCAATATTACATTTATTGATGAACAGATAGGTCGGATTATTCAGACCTTGAAAGATAAAGGAATGTATGACGATGCGCTTATTTTGTTTACTTCCGACCATGGAGATATGATGGGCGATCATTATCACTGGAGAAAAACATATCCTTACGAGGGTTCTACCCATATACCATTTATTGTAAAATGGCCATCTTCTGCACAGGTTAAGCCCGGTTCTAAACTCGAACAGCCGGTAGAATTGCGTGATGTCTTGCCGACTTTCCTCGATGTAGCAAATATAGCTGTACCCGAAGCTGTAGATGGAGCTTCTGTTTTATCTTTGGCTAAAGATGCAGCAGCACCTTGGAGAAAGTATATAGATTTGGAACATGCTACTTGTTACGATGCCGATAATTACTGGTGTGCTTTGACCGACGGTAAGATAAAGTATATCTACCTGAGTTCGGGATAAGTTTAGAATAAGGCCAGTTGTTTTGAGTCCTCAAT
>UncleJesse_p2__coassemble_515_pt1 | contig 39116 bp, 32 predicted proteins | sample UncleJesse_p2__metabat2_low_PE_025 | metagenome-assembled genome bin UncleJesse_p2 | reverse complement strand
TTTTACCCTGTTCGTTCAAGAATTTCTTCAAGAATTCAGGATCTTTGTAGTCGATATACTTAATACCACTCTTTTTGAAACGGCAGTATTTTTTCTTTTTAACGTCTACTGAAGGCGGAGTCAAATATCTGATTTCTGATTGTTGCTGTGCCATGATTAATTCTCCTTTTTAGTTGATTTTACATTTCTTCTCTTTGCAGCATATTCTGCAGCATACTTATCCATCTTGAAAGTCAAGAAACGGATAACACGTTCATCACGACGGTAGTTTACTTCCAACTTTTCGATTACAGTTGGTTCTGCTTTGAATTCAATCAGCTGATAGAAACCTGTAGATTTTTTCTGAATTGGGTAAGCCAATTTCTTCAATCCCCAGTTTTCTTCGTTGATAATCTCCGCACCTTCCTGAGTCAGGATAGCTTTGAATTTCTCTACCGCTTCCTTCATCTGTGCATCAGACAAAACGGGAGTTAAAATGAAAACGGTTTCGTATTGATTCATACTATTCGTTAATTATAATTAGTTAATAAAATTATTTTTGCGCGGCAAAGATACGAACATTTCCTTATAAAACAAAGATTTACAGACTTTTTATTTCTAAAAAAACATAAACAGCATATTATCTGGCATCATCTAAGCACAAAATAGCGCTTTAAATCCCGGACTATCTCTGCATTACATTTAAAATAAATAAAAAAAGAATCCACACAGAATTACCATGCTACAAAAGAACGTATATTTGCATGGTTGCTTGAACAATAATTATATGATAGAACAATTTAATTTTGATATCCAATTGATTTTTGCCATTCTGAACGGAAAAGTTTCAGCTGCAATCAACCGAAAATTAATCAGAAATTTCCGACAAAACGGCATGGAGATAACCCCAGAGCAATGGACGGTCCTATTGTTTTTATGGGAAAAAGACGGAGTTACACAACAAGAATTATGCAATGCCACATTCAAAGACAAACCCAGCATGACAAGATTGATAGACAATATGGAGAGGCAACATCTTGTTGTACGTATATCAGACAAGAAGGACCGACGTACAAACCTGATTCATCTTACCAAAACAGGGAAAGAACTGGAGGAGGGAGCACGATTCATTGCAAACAAGACACTTAAACAAGCTTTACAGGGACTTACACTGGAAGAATTGAGAGTCAGTCAAAATGTACTCCGCAAAATATTCACTAACATAAAAGACTGACACTTATATAGATTTGAAAAATACAAGTAGTAATTTACTGCATATCTGTATTTTTTTCTAAAATAATTTTCTTGATTTAAGAATTATGCTTTAATTTGTAACCACTAAAGATTAATCCATTAAATTAAAGACACACATGAAAAGCTTATTACAGAATTTAGGAGTTTTATTGATTGTGATTGGAGCAGTTATTTTGATTGCTTGCTTTGCAACAGGCAATGCAAACGACAACTTAGTATTAGGTGGCTCTTTGGCTCTTATCATCATCGGCCTGGTTAGTTACATCCAACTTAACAAACGTATTACAGACTGATTCAAATCTTAACAATCCGAAATAAAAAATTCCATATTCACACAGATGAATATGGAATTTTTTATTTTAAAAGCCATCAAATTATCATTCAGCTTCCGGAGCAATTAACTTATATCCTTTACCATGTATATTGATAATTTCAATTGAATCATCCTCTTTCAAATGCTTACGCAATTTCGTGATATACACATCCATACTTCTCGCATTGAAATAGTTGTCATCAATCCAAATTGTCTTCAAAGCAAAATCACGCTGCAAAATTTCGTTTGCATGGGCACACAACAAGCCAAGCAGTTCTGATTCTTTTGTTGTAAGCTTAGTCTGTTTTTCACCAATTGACAAAATCTGCTTCTGAGTATCGAAAGTAAAGCGGCCAATTCTGTACACGCTATTTTCTTTTGTACGTTTACCACGTACACGGCGCAAAATTGCTTCAATACGGAAAGTCAGCTCTTCCATACTAAAGGGCTTCGTGATATAATCATCGGCACCAATTTTAAAGCCTTCCAATATATCTTCTTTCAATGTTTTTGCAGTCAAGAAGATAATAGGAATTTCTGCATTCACCTGACGGATTTCCTGAGCAAGTGTAAAACCATCCTTTTTAGGCATCATTACGTCTAAAACGCACAAATCATACTTATTCTTCAGAAAAGCTTTGTAACCTGCATCACCGTCAGGACACAACTCTGCTGAATAGCCTTTTGCCTGTAAGTATTCTCTTAATAACATACCCAGGTTTTCATCATCCTCACACAACAGTATACGCAAATTTTCTTCCATAATTATTCTATTTTAAATGTATTAATCATTATTAAACAACGGTATTGATATTATAAACTTGGTTCCAACATTCAGTTCACTTTCAGCACGGATTGCTCCCTTATGATCCATGATTATCTTTTTCACATAAGCCAAACCTAAACCAAACCCTTTCACATCATGCAAATTGCCGGTATGAACCCGATAGAATTTATCGAAAATCTTCTTCAAATTTTCTTTTTTGATACCTATTCCATTATCCTCGATGGAAATTAGAAGCTTACCTTGTTCATTCCATGTGCGGACTTTCAGCGACAATTCACCTTCTGGTTTCCTATACTTCACGGCATTATCCAACAGATTAAAAATAACATTTGTAAAATGCATTTCATCTACAAATACAATAGGATCTGCAGCGTTAAGGTCCGACTCTATAGTTCCATTATATTTTTCCACTTTAAGGCGGAAAGTATTAACCACACCGTTAATCAACTCGTTTGCATCAAGTTCCTTTTTCTTCAGAGTAGCCTTCTGACGTTCAAACATTGACATTTGCAACACCTTTTCTACCTGGAACCGTAAACGCTTGGTCTCATCATTGATAACCCCTGAGATATGTTTGAACATAACAGGTGATTTTCCAACAGCAGGGTCATTCAACATCTGTGCAGCCAATGATATCGTAGAAATAGGAGTTTTAAACTCGTGGGTCATATTGTTTATAAAGTCGTTCTTTATTTCTGTAAGCTTTTTCTGCCTGAAGATTACATAAATAGTAAAGATAAATGTAACAAGCAAAACCAGCGTGAAAATAATAGACGGTATCATGAATTTAACTGAGCTGAAAATATAATCTCCCATAGTGGGGAAAAAGATATTCACAAACCCCATCCGTGCAGGCGGATCGTTTTTAAACAATATCTGTGAGTAAATCGGCTCACTTCCTTCCCTTACATAATCAGAACATCTGTATACTTCCTTTCCGTCACGATCTGTTACTGAAAAATGATAAGGAATATCAATACCATTATTGAGTAACTCCTGTTTAAGAAAATGATCCAGCTGTTTGAAGTTTACCCGTTGAGCCAAAGGCTTGTCACTTGCCGTATATAAAATATTATAAATCACTTCATCCAGTAAAGCACGCTGATAAACATAGCGTTCTTTTAGTATCTCCTGCAATGTTTTAGAAGTTTGAGGGATATTCTTACCTGTAGAAATAATTACCTTCGGCACCATAGCCGGCCGTGTCGTAATGGTCTTCAGCTCAAATGTAGAAAAGCCATCCGAAGAAGAGAATCTGTAATGTTGAGTCTGTTGAACTATATTCTCATCTGTTTCTTCATGAGGCACAGCACCTTCTTGCATCTGGCGAGACAAAATTGCCGCATGCTCTGTAGCAGCAACATCTTTCTCCAGATATTTCTTAGTTTCAACCAACTCCAAATTACGCACAGCTTGAGACAAGCTGCGTGAAACATTTTCTTCAAACTGCTCTTTCCGCATCTTCGCCATCTCCTCAATATAGCTTACCTGCAAATAAAGCAAACTTAAGAAAGACAGCCCCATTACAATACCTAATATCCAAATCGTTGACTTTTTCATATCGGCAAATATAATAGAGTAAATCTGTCGATGTATATCACTTAACAAGATTTAATCTGCAATTGTTAATCATTAACTTAAAGCATTTATTAAATTAAGATTTTGACATCTTGCAGACAGTTCGAGATTCACCTGATGCGAAAATAATTAAAATTTGAGAATTTAACAAATCAGGAATTACTTTTTTGTATAGATAAACAAACGGCCGCCTTCTACAACGTAGAAAAGCGGCCGAAAAAACTATGAAAACAACAACTAGAGTTAATCTTCTTTGTTCTCTTCTTCGAATTCTTTCATCAATTTATTCTGAACATCAGTTGGTACAAGTTCATAACTTGCGAACTTCATAATGAAAGAAGCACGTCCACCCGTCAATGAGCTTAGCGATGTTGAGTAATTCGACATTTCCTTCAAAGGTACTTTTGCCATAATTTTTTCGTATCCTTTTTCGCTGGACATTCCCATAATCATACCTCTTCTGCCTTGCATATCACTCATCACATCTCCCATCTTATCACTCGGAACGAAAACTTCGACATCATAAATAGGTTCCAGAATCTTAGGGCCAGCATTCTTAAAGGCTTCACTAAACGCATTACGTCCTGCCAGCATAAATGAAATTTCGTTTGAGTCTACTGGATGCATTTTTCCATCGTAAACAATTACACGAACATCACGGGCATACGAACCAGTCAGTGGTCCTTGCTCCATACGACTCATAATACCTTTCAGAATGGCCGGCATAAACCGTGCATCAATTGCACCACCTACAACACTGTTTACAAATACAAGTTTACCTCCCCATTCCAAATCAACAGTCTCGGTACCTTTTACGTTAATCTTAAATTCCTGACCATTAAATTTGTAAGTTTCCGGCAACGGCATACCTTCATAATAAGGTTCCACAATCAGATGCACTTCACCAAACTGGCCGGCACCACCCGACTGTTTCTTGTGACGGTAATCGGCACGCGCTGCCTTAGTGATAGTTTCTCTATATGGAATTTTCGGTTCAAAGAACTGAATCTGCAACTTTTCGTTATTTTCAAGACGCCATTTCAAAGTACGCAAGTGAAACTCACCCTGACCGTGTACCAAAATCTGACGCAATTCTTTAGACTGCTCTACTACCCAAGTAGGATCTTCTTCACGCATACGGTTCAAGATGGCCATCATCTTTTCTGTATCAGCTTCATTTACCGGCTTAATAGCGCGTGAATATTTAGGATTAGGATATTTTATAAAGTTAAATCTGTTCTCACAGTCTTTACTATTCAATGTATTGCCTGTTTTTACATCTTTCAGTTTCACTGTACAACCGATATCACCAGCTCTCAGTTCATCAACTTTTTCACGATTTGCACCGGCACATACATAGAGCTGAGCCATACGTTCTTTCGAACCTCTGTCTGCGTTATTCAAGTCATCACCTTCGTGTACCACACCGCTCATTACTTTAAAATATTGTACATCACCAATGTGTGGTTCTACCGCTGTCTTAAAGAAATACAAAGAAGTAGGACCATTAGCATCCGGTGCAACAGGCACACCACGTGTATTATGCACAGTCGGCATTTCGTCTACAAACGGAACTACATTACCCAAGAATTCCATCAAACGGCGAACACCCATGTCTTTACCTGCACATACGCAGAATACCGGGAACATACCACGGGCAGCCAGTCCCTTACGAATACCTTCACGCATTTCATCTTCTGTAAGCGATTCGGATTCGAAGAATTTTTCCATCAAAGTTTCGTCGTGTTCTGCAGCAGCCTCAACCAAGGTCTTGTGCCATTCCATTGCCTTTTCCATTTCATCTTCAGGAATCGGCTCAATAGTTGGTTCACCACCTTCGGGGCCCCATGAATATTTTTTCATTAAAAGTACATCAATCAACGAATTAAATTCTGGTCCAGTAGTCAGCGGATATTGTACAGGGACTACTTTCGAGCCATAATTTTCTTTCAACTGTTCTAAAACATGGTCGAAATCACATTTTTCGCTATCCAGCTGGTTAACCAGGAAAATAACCGGCTTACCAAGTTTTTCTGTATAGCGGAAGTGGTTCTGTGTTCCTACTTCAGGACCATATTGCCCGTTCAGTAACAGAACAGCTGTATCTGTAACATTCAAGGCTGTAATGGCAGCTCCTACAAAATCATCACTACCCGGACAGTCAATAATATTCAGTTTTTTACCATTCCATTCTACATGATAAACAGTTGAAAAAACAGAATAACCATATTCCTGCTCAACTGGGAAATAATCACTAACTGTATTTTTTGCTGTAATTCTTCCGCGACGTTTTATAATACCACTCTCATAGAGCAAAGCTTCTGTGAGGGTGGTTTTACCTGAGCCATCATTGCCAAGCAGCGCAATGTTCTTGATTTCGTTAGTCTGATATACTTTCATAGTACTCTAGTTTTAATGTGTTTAACATATACCATGTGTTTCGTTTCACATAGCGATGCGCAAATTAGAAATTTATGTTCAGAAAAACAATAAGATTTGCGCTGTTACTAAACTATGTTCTGCGACATAGGAACAAAAACAAACTTATTTACAGACATGCATAATTCTAAGTTTATTTATACTTTTGCACTGAAAATTATAAACTTAATCATGGCTGGAATCTATCTGCATATCCCTTTTTGCAAAAAACGTTGTATATATTGTGATTTTTTTTCAACTACACAAAGTGAAAAAAAAGACAACTACGTACAAGCATTATGTAATGAGCTCAAGTTACGTAAAGATTATCTGGAAACTGAATGTATAGAAACAGTTTATCTGGGAGGAGGAACACCTTCACAATTGGCCCCCAAAGATTTTGAACTAATATTTCAAACACTAACAGATAACTTTCAGATTAGTGAAAAAGCCGAAATCACTCTTGAAGCAAACCCTGACGACCTGACCACTACTTATATTGCCGATTTACGAAATTTCCCTTTCAACAGGTTGAGTATGGGTATCCAGACATTCAATGAGTACACCTTAAAACTCCTCAACAGAAGACATACGGCTATTCAGGCCATTCAAGCATACGATAATTGCCGAAAAGCCGGTTTCCAAAATATCAGCATTGATTTAATCTACGGTTTACCCGGTGAAGACAAAGCAGTGTGGCAAAAAGACCTTGAGCAAGCTACAAGTATGCAGCCGGAGCATATTTCAGCCTACCATCTCATTTACGAAGAAAATACCCCTTTATGGAATCTGCGTGAACAGCATAAAGTGCACGAAGCAGATGAAGACTTAAGTCTTTCTCTTTTTTCGTTATTAATCGAACATTTATCAAACCATGGATACCAGCACTACGAAATATCCAATTTTTGTCTGCCAGGCAAACATTCACGCCACAATTCCAGCTACTGGAAAGAAGAAAAGTATCTGGGATGTGGTCCGTCTGCACACTCATACAATGGCACTGCACGAGAATGGAATATATCCTCACTCGATGACTATATAGCAGGTATCCAAAATGGCAACAGACTTTTTGAAGCAGAGGCATTAGATCTTTATACACGATACAACGATTATGTCATAACGTCTTTACGTACTTGCTGGGGAATGAACCTAGAACACTTAAAACAAAAATATGGAGAAAAACTATATCACTACTGCATGAAACTGGCTCATCCTTATCTGGAACAAGACAAACTGAAAATAGAAAAAGATCACCTCATACTTACACGTGAAGGAATCTTTTTGTCCGACGGTATCATGAGTGACCTTTTATGGGTGGAATAATAGTAGTCTATTTCTTCTTTTCACGTTCTTCTTCCTGAGGGATGCGAAAAGCGGTATACAATTCTATGACTGCAGCAGCCGAAAGGCATACAATCCATTCATTTCTTTTCATACACAGCATCATAACTCCAGCAACAACAAGCAACATCGCTCCTAAAATTTGCTGTCTGCGCAACCGCCTGATTATAAAATTACTGCCATTATAACCATATTTCACCTGCTCGTATGCAAACGCCACTGCTCCAACCAAATAAATATAAGGAGCAGCCACCCAACCTGTTATCTGCAACACAGCCCCGACAAGCAGCAAAATTCCTCCTACCCCCGAAATCCACGTATCACTTTTCCTCATTCTTCAAATATATAAATATCTTCGTTATGTTTTTTCATCAGATACTTCTCGCGAGCTACTTTCTCTAATACTTCCGAATTGCTAGTCAGTTCTTTCAATGTCTTGCTATCTTCTTCATATTGTTTTTTATACTTGGCAATCTCTGATTTAAGTGCATTAATTTCACGCTGATGCGAAAACCGACGTATCAGACTATTTTCATCCAACACACCGATAATCAGCAAAAAAGCCACAATTGTAATCGTATATTTGTGCAAGCGAATATAGTCCCATGCCCTGCGTAATTTCTCCATAATTTGTCTCTGTTTAGTTCCTTGCAAATATAGAAATATTTCCATAACCCTCATAAACAAACCGATTATTTATGTAAATTTGCATAAACTATCAATGCAAAAACAAATATCCCTTTATGGAAAACTATATTGTATCGGCACGAAAATATCGCCCCAGTACATTCGATACTGTTGTCGGACAACGTGCACTCACTACTACGCTGAAAAATGCCATTGCCAACAAAAAACTGGCACATGCCTACCTGTTCTGTGGTCCACGCGGAGTTGGTAAAACTACGTGTGCACGTATTTTTGCAAAAACCATCAATTGCCTCCACCCTAACGAAGAGGGGGAAGCATGCAATCAGTGTGAATCATGCGTAGCTTTCAATGAGCAACGTTCTTATAATATACATGAACTTGATGCTGCATCAAACAACTCTGTAGACGATATACGTCTTCTTATTGAGCAAGTGCGTATTCCACCTCAAATTGGAAAATACAAAGTATATATCATCGACGAGGTCCACATGCTTTCACCATCTGCATTCAATGCTTTCCTGAAAACATTGGAAGAACCCCCTCAGCATGCCATTTTTATCTTGGCCACGACCGAGAAACATAAAATTTTACCTACTATTCTCAGCCGATGCCAGATTTATGACTTTAACCGTATTGGAATACAAGACATTGTAGAGCACTTGTGTAATGTAGCCAAGAAAGAACATATAGAAGCTGAACCTGAAGCTTTCCACATCATCGCTCAAAAGGCAGATGGAGGTATGCGTGATGCCCTTTCTATTTTCGACCAGGTCGTAAGCTTTACAAATGGACACATCACTTACAAAAGTGTTATCGAAAACCTGAATGTCCTCGACTACGAATACTATTTTAAGCTGACAGATTTTTTCCTGAAAAATCAGGTACAAGAGTGCATGCTGCTTTTCAACGAAGTTCTCAAAAAAGGATTCGACGGCAGCCACTTCATTACCGGACTGGCGTCACATTTCCGCGACTTGCTGGTAAGTAAAGATGCTTCTACCCTGTGCCTGCTCGAAGTCGGTGCTTCTATCCGGGAACGCTATCAGGAACAAGCCAAACGTTGTCCGTTGCCGTTTCTATATAAAGCTCTCAAGCTATGCAACGAATGCGACCTCAACTATCGCACCAGTAAAAACAAGCGCCTGCAAGTTGAACTCACGCTCATACAAACGGCACAACTCACTGCAGATAACAATGAACCGGATGGGGGGCATAGCCCTAAAAAAGTAATTTCCCCCGTCTTCAATCAGGCTGCAAACCAAGCAGTGCAGCCTCAGCAAGCACAGGCTGTGAAACCGGCTCCATCTGCTCAAGCACAAACCGTGCCGTCTCCTGCACCCGTTCAACAGCAGGCTGCCCCTACGCAACCAAGCAGTATACCGAACCGCCCATCCACCGATACCGGAAAAAAGATTCCGGTTATGAAAATGGGCAGTATCGGCATCTCTATCAAGAATGCCGGCAAGCAGACTGATACAAAAACTCAACAGCAAGCTACGGTTACAACTACTGCTACTCAAGAAAATTACGAAGATTATATCTTCAACGAAAAAGATTTGGACTACTACTGGAGGGCATTTACCAATACGTTACCAAAGAAAGAGACAGCCAATGCAGCCCGTATGATGAATATGAAACCGCATCTGCTGAATGATACCGACTTCGAAGTAGCGGTGGATAATGACATGGTAGAAAAAAACATGCTCCAGCTAAAATCTCAGATTGAAAACTATCTGCGTGAAAATCTGCATAACCGGAAAATAAACATGCAAGTACGTGTCAGTGCTCCCAATGAGATAGTCAGAGCTTACAGCCATGTAGAACGCTTCCAGATGATGAGCCAAAAAAATCCCAGCCTGCTGAAGCTGAAAGAAGAACTCGGACTGGAACTTTCTTAAGATTCTTATAACAAGAAAAATCCTCTTGCACGGAAATGTTAAACCATGCAAGAGGATTTTTTATGACGAATAACAATCGTTATTTTGATACAATTTTCAATACCCCTTTCTTCAAGCCTTTGGCTGTTGCTTCAAGAGTTATCTCGCCAGCTTCTTCTTCAGACTGAACAATAGCAGTCATCATTCCATAAAAAGCTTTCATGGTTGGTTTATGGAACAATTCAAGTGAAGTAGGGTCACCATTGGCACCCGCACGATACCATCCCTTTCCTTTGACTTTAAACGACAACTGGTTATCAGCCATCGGACAAAGATTGCCATCCTTATCTACAATCTTTACCGTAACAAAAGCCAAATCTTTACCATTTGCCGAAATTTCACTCCGGTCTGCTTCCAGCACAATACGATATGGGTCTCCTGCTGTATGAACTTCTTTTTCGGCTACTGCCTTACCATCTTTATCGTATGCTACAACCTTAAGCGTACCCGGCTCATACTTGGTATCCATCCACATCAGACGATAACGCTGCTGTCTTTTCAGCTGAGCCATCGAAACAGAATCAGCACTGTTGAATACGGTCACACTTAAATCCTTAGTACGTTTACCCTGACTCTTTCCATTAATAAACAACTCTGTCGTCGGATAATTCGTATACACAAACACCGGAGTAACTTCTCCTTCACGACCTTTCCAAGTCCAATGTGGCAATATATGCAGAGTTTCAGCCTCCTTGTTCCAATGACTGCGATACAGATAATAACGGTCCTTAGGCAAACCAGCCAAGTCGATAATACCAAACAATGAAGAATGGCTGGGCCAATCCGTATAATAAGGGGTAGGTTCACCCAGATAATCAAATCCTGTCCAAACAAATTCTCCCATGCAATAAGGCAAATCCTCATGTTGGATAAAGTCATCCTCCGGCAAATTCGACCAACCACAATGCTCTACATCATACGATGAAGCCTGATGGTCATCGTATTTCTGCATTGAGCGGCGTTCTACTGGAAATTTATATACCCCTCTTGAACTGACAGTAGAAGCCGTTTCACTACCCAAAATCAACTCCTGTGGAAGTTTCTTATAATTTTCCTGATACTTATGCGGGCGATAATTAAATCCCGGAACATCCAATACAGCAGCCATATTATTATTCACTACTGCATCCGGAGCATCCATGCCCAATGTTACCGGACGTGTCGGGTCTTCACGGTGACAGATATCCTGCAACCAGCGAGTCAATTTCGGACCACGGTCACCATTCCATTGGTCGGGTACTTCATTACCTATACACCACATTACCACACTCGAACTGTTGCGGAAATGACGAACCAAATTTACCAAGTCTTTTTCTGCCCATTCATCAAAATACTTATGATATCCGTTCTGTACTTTTGAGGCTTTCCATTCATCAAACGATTCAGCCATCACCATCATGCCCATCTCATCACAGATTGTAATCAATTCTGTAGAAGGCATATTATGAGAGGTTCGGATAGCATTACATCCCATATCTTTCAGCATACGAATCTGACGACGTATAGCCGCTTCATTTGATGCAGCTCCCAACGGTCCCAAATCATGATGGTTACAAACCCCTTTGAATAAAACTCGCTCACCGTTCAAATAAAAACCTTTGCCGGCTATTACCTCAACCGAACGGATACCAAACGATGTCGTATATTCATCTTTCAAAATATCTCCTTCATAAATTTTCGATTCAGCACGATATAACACGGGGGTTTCAGGTGACCAAAGACCAGGGTTCTTTACAACAAAGTCCTGTTCAAACTGCTTACCAGTCTCCACATATTCCGAACCTTTCGCCTCATTGCTAGCTACAACATTACCTTTGGCGTCCTTCAGTTCTGTTACAATCCGGTAGTCAGATATCTGCTTCCCTGCAGGAATCTCCAATTCAGTAAGCAAATTCACCTTAGCAAACTCACGATTTACCACCGGAGTAGTCAAATGTGTACCCCATACAGGTACATGCGCATCCTCCGTTACAACCAGCCGCACATTACGATATAGTCCGGCACCCGGATACCATCTAGATGACTCGGCCTCGTTTTCCAAACGTACAGCCAATACATTCTTACTGTTTTCCTTTAAATAAGGAGTTACATCTACTTCAAAAGCATTATAGCCATACACCCAGTTCCCGGCCTTCTCGCCATTTACATATACTATCGCATGACTCATCGCTCCGTCAAAAAGTAAAACACACTTTTTCCCTTTGGCATATTGCGGAACTTCAAAATCCAGACGATACCATCCAGCCCCCACAAAAGGCAATCCTCCCGTACGGCCGGCATGTTCCATAGCCTCTTTCTGTCCGTCTTGAGCAATAGCTGTCAGCTGCTTATCATTATTAATACTGAAAGGTCCATAAATCGCCCAATCGTGCGGAACAGTTACACTCTGCCATTTCCGGTCGTCCAAATCAGAATTACAGAATATCTTTTCATCCTGCCTTGTAAATTTCCACCCTTTTTCCAGCAATTGCTCCGTTCGTACCTGTGCACTGCTGTACAAAGGCCACATCAAGGGAAGCAGCAGCATGTACTTTACTTGAGATAACTTCATATTCTTTTTTTAAAATTCCACAGTACAAATATAAGCCAAAAAACAAAGAATAAAAAAGACTTATATACAAATAAAAAAGTTTCTGTCTATTCCTTATTATTTATAAGGAAATAAGACAGAAACTTTTTTTAATAAGATATATTTTTACAAACTATAATTCCACTGCTCCAGTGCAAACGACCAATTCTTCTCTACCAGCTCCACCGTTTCAGGCTTATATTGATATTTGTTTTTCTTATAACCTTTCTTCTTGTTGACATAAGCCTCTATAGCTGGGCGAGCTTCATCAAATCCCGGAATAGACAGCTTCCGGTAGATTTCCTGTGTCATGTCGAAGGCATTAGTTTCGTAATCTTCAAACTTCACTTCCACTAGATTACCCTCCGGGATACACGACTTATCCGCCTCGTACTTATGATACAACTTGGCATACACCGACAAAATATTTGCCTGCAAATCTACATCACTAATATCTTCCAGCATCAATGGCTTGATGGTATTAGTAAAGAAACTACGAGTCGACTCAAAAACCGTATACGGATTACGCATCAAATAAATGAACTTGGCATTCGGGAACATCTTTACCAGTTCCTTTACACGTCCGGTATGAGGCGGATTCTTACTCAGGAACTGAGTTCCATGCGTATTCCAAAGTGAAATCTTTATCAGCTTCACGAAGGTTTCCTCAAACTCTTTCAATTCAGCTTCCGAAATATCGTTAAAGAGTAAATACTTATCAGCATATTCCTGCATATACTTCGGAAAAAACCAGAAATTATAATAAGTAAAAGGCATCATGTTTGCCAACGCAAACTCTTCCTCCTGCGGCAAGTCTACAGCCAGCTCCATATTATCAGTCGGACGCTTATCCGGCATCAGCCAACTCATATTCTTTTTAAAGAACGGTTGTCCCCACATCATCAGGTGCGGGAATACAGTCTGATAAGTCGTATTGTATCCAAAATGCTTGTCGCACGAAAAGACATTATGCATAAACGTCGTACCGCTTCTCCAGTGCCCCAAAATAAATACAGGGTCATGCTCCAGCGGTTTTTTAGCCAGCAACTTTTCGTATCTGCGGTCCTGTAGCGGTTTCAAAACCGAAAGCAGACGACCTACAGCTTTGGTCAAGCGATACTTTCCTTCGTAAGAAGCATCAATTATCCTTCCAGCAGTTATCCGGTCGAACGTTTTCGCATCAGCACCTACCAGCGTATTGATAGGTAATTTACTGAATTCTAACAATCCCATAAACCTAAATTTATATCCTTTTCTTGTTATTTTCTAATTTCAACAGCAATACCCTGACGGGCCAATTCCTTGACAACCTTCTCTACAGCCTCATACTGTTCAGGCAAAATACCCAGTTTCGGCAAATCAAGAACCGGCAACTGCATGGTATTGTTCATCTCCTTATCTTCCACCCGGTTGATAATCATACCCACAGCACTGGTGTTATTGGTTATCGGGTCAATCAGAATAAAAGCACCTGTAGCCTTATTCTTTGCATAAGCATCGAAGAACAATTCTTTGGAAGAAGACATCACTACATGAGCTATCTGATTCAGCTCCAAAGGCAATTCTTCTGCTTTAAGTCTGCCATTTTCGACACTCAGATGCTCCATCGTATTAATATCTACCTTATAATCAATGCGGTCAATACGCGTACGACTTGTGTTGGTAGTCTGCTTCAAGAAGAAAGATTTCTCCAGATCCATCTTTTCCTCGTCCATCCATACCATCATTGCCTCAAAGTTACGGCCTACCATCGGCACATTATCCGGATGAACCAGCATCTCGCCTCTAGAAACATCAATCTCATCCTCCAGCGTAAGCGTTACCGACATTGGTGGGAAAGCATAATCTATCTCTCCTTCATAAGTCACAATACTCTTGATGTGTGAACGCTTACCCGAAGGTAATGCCATTACTTCATCTCCCTTACGTACGATACCCGAAGCTACTTTACCGCAAAATCCTCTGAAATCCAGATTCGGACGCAGTACATACTGCACCGGATAACGGAAATCATTCAAGTTATGGTCATTACCAATATGTACGGTTTCCAGGAACTCCAGCAAAGAAACGCCTTCGTACCAAGGTGTACGATCCGATTTTTCTACAACATTGTCACCTTCCAATGCCGACAAAGGAATGCACTGTACATCCGGAATACCCAACGGTTCTACAAAAGCACGATAGGTAGCTACAATTTCATTGAAACGTTCTTGCGAATAATCTACCAAGTCCATCTTATTCACTGCCAGTACCACATGCTTGATTCCCAGCAATGAGACCAGATAAGTATGCCGGCGTGTTTGTGTAATTACTCCGGTACGGGCATCTACCAGAATAATTGCCAGATTAGCAGTCGAACCACCCGTAATCATATTACGCGTATACTGTTCGTGTCCCGGAGTATCAGCAATAATAAACTTACGGTTATTTGTAGAGAAATATCTGTAAGCTACGTCAATCGTAATTCCCTGCTCACGTTCAGCTTTCAACCCGTCCAACAACAAAGCATAGTCAATATGTTCGCCTGCATTTCCTACGCGCTTACTGTCGCGTTCCAGCGCATCCAACTGGTCTTCGTATAATTTTTTGCTGTCATACAGCAATCGTCCAATCAATGTTGATTTACCGTCGTCTACCGAACCTGCAGTCAGAAAACGAAGCAAATCCTTCTGCTCGTCCTTCTGCAAAAACTCCTCGATAGACATCGTACCACGGGCTTCTCCCTCCATCGGGTTACCCGATTTCATTTTATTCAGTTCTTCCATCGTTCTTCACCCTTTAAAAATAACCTTCACGTTTTTTCTGTTCCATGCTGGCTTCCTGGTCAAAGTCAATCACACGTGTCGTACGTTCACTCTTCGTAGTCGTCATCATCTCCTCTACGATTTTTTCAATCGTATCAGCTTCACTCTCGATAGCACCGGTCAGCGGCCAGCAACCCAACGTACGGAAACGAATTTTCTTCATCTCTATCTTATCCTTATACTTTTCAGGCAAACGGTCATCATCCGGCATAATCAGCTGTCCGTCAATATTCACCACCGGTCTTTCCTTGGCAAAATACAAGGGTACAATAGGAATATTCTCCAAACGGATGTACTGCCAGATATCCAGCTCCGTCCAGTTGCTCAACGGGAACACACGGATACTTTCCCCTTTTCGTACACGGGCATTGTAGATATCCCACAATTCCGGACGCTGGTTCTTAGGGTCCCACTGATGAAATGCATTTCGGAATGAGAAGATACGTTCTTTGGCACGCGATTTTTCTTCATCACGGCGTGCACCGCCAAAAGCTGCATCAAATTTGTATTTATCCAATGCATGCAACAGAGCCTGCGTTTTCATCAAGTCCGTATGTACTTTACTGCCATGCGTAAAAGGTCCCACACCGGCATTGAATGCCTCCATATTACTTTCTACAATCAGATTCCATCCATACTTCTTGGCATATTCGTCACGAAACTGAATCATTTCCTTAAACTTCCATTTCGAGTCAATATGCATCAATGGGAAAGGTACTTTTCCCGGAGCAAACGCTTTTTCGGCCAAACGGACCATTACAGACGAATCCTTACCAATACTATACAGCATTACCGGATTCTCAAATTCGGCAGCCACTTCCCGAATGATATGGATTGATTCAGCTTCCAGCTCTTTCAAGTGGCTCAGCTTATATTCTTCTTTCATATTGTTTTTTATTTTGCAGCTGTCTGGCAAGTCACTCTGGGCAATACCAGTTCCAGCAATTTGTTTACAGATTCTTCTACAGAAAGGATTGAGGTATCCAGTGACAAGGCTGGATGCAACGGAGCTTCAAACGGAGCCGATACCCCCGTAAAGTTACGGATTTCTCCACGACGTGCCTTTGCATAAAGGCCTTTCACATCACGCTTTTCGCAAGCTTCGATAGGTGTGCTTACAAAGACTTCCATAAAATTCTCCTTACCTATAATATTGGCAGCCATTTCACGGATGTCATTGTTCGGACTGATAAATGCAGCAATCGTAATGATACCTGTATCTACAAAAAGCTTGCCGATTTCGGCAATTCTCCGGATATTTTCCACACGATCTTCTTCCGAGAAACCCAGGTTATTGTTGATACCACTACGTATGTTGTCACCATCCAGTATCCGGCACAACAACCCTCTTTGCTGCAACTCACGCTCCAGCGCAATGGCCAGTGTACTTTTCCCCGAGCCGCTCAGACCGGTAAACCAAATCATCACGCTGTGTTGCTTCAGCAAGTCCTCCTTATCCTTCCGGGTCAGCATCCGGTCAAATATCGGATAAATATGGTTTTGTTCGTTCATATATATTATATGTTTATTTTATAATCAAATTACTCATTCTTAAGAAAATGGCCATATCTGTGGAACAAGAAAAACAGAAATCAAAAAAGCAATGATATTCAGTGGAAGTCCCACACGTACAAAGTCCGTAAACTTATAATTACCGATACCCTGTACAATCAGATTGGTCTGATAACCGATTGGAGTCGAAAAACTGGCCGACGCCGCCATACAGATAACCACAAAGAAAGGCATCGGGTTGACTCCCAACTGCTGCGAAAGCGACAAAGCCAGCGGAAACGACAAAGCCGCAGCCGCATTATTGGTAATCAGTTCCGTAAACAGATTGGTTATTATAAACATGGCAGCCAGCAATACATACGGTCCATAGTTCCGGCTCAGTCCGATTATGTATTCAGCTATCAAATCAGCCACACCCGAATTGACCATCGCCTTACTGATGGCAAAAGCACAAGCAATGGTTATCAGCACATCCCAAGAAATGTATTTCGTATATTTCCGCGGAGGAAAAATTTTCGTCCATGCCATGATGACAGTCGTTACCGAAACAAAGAAAAACATATCCAGTTTCATGCCTTCAGGAAGCATAGCCTGCACTTGAGGCAACTCTCCGATTGTAGCTCCCACAATCATAATGACCAACAGAATGAGAGCCAGCCAGCGTTTTTTCTTTCCGGCCGGTTCACGGTCTTTTCCGTTTGCCAGCATGATAAATACAGAAGAATCTCCCCAGGTCTGAATAAAGCTGTCATCTGCCTGGAGCACCAGCGTATCATTTTCCCTGAAACGTAAAGAAGACAAGTCGGTATACGTCTGTCCCATACGTCGCAATTCAACCACTTCAGCTCCATAATGGCGCATAAAGTCAAAATCGCTTACCTTTTTATTAATACCCGGGAAACGTGAGCCAATAACGGCCTCAACCGGATGCAGCAGTCCGCCCTCTTCTTCACTTTCCGGAGCATCAGGACGCTGCTCGGGCAAAAGATATTTTGAGAAAGCCAACAGATAAATAATTCCGGCCAATGCAATAAAAATACCCACTTTCCCCAGTTCGAACATACCGAAACCTTTCATTCCGGCATCCTGTATCATACTATGTACCACCAGATTGGTAGAAGTACCTATCAGCGTACAAATACCTCCCAGAATCGTTACATACGAAAGCGGAATCAAAAAATAAGTAGCAGGGATTTTCACATAATTGGCCCAACGCTTGATGATAGGGGCAAAAATAACCACTACAGGAGTATTGTTGAGGAAAGCCGATATAAATGCCACCACCGGCAGCATACGTATCTGCGCTTTAAACACCGTCGTTTTCTTTTGCGGAAGCATCTTCTTAATCAGCTGGGTAAGCGCCCCACTCTGCCGCACTCCCTCGCTCACCAAAAACAGCAAAGCCACCGTTATCATTCCCTTGTTACTGAATCCCTCCAGCATTTCTTTCGGAGTCAGAATTCCCGTACACAGAAAGACAACGATAACAGAAAAAAGAATCATTCCCGGCCGCATCTTGTCCATAATCAGAAGCACCAGCATCACCACCAGCGCTACCAATACTACAGCAACATCAAAGGTCATATCCGTCAGCGTACTATAAACCAGGGATTCAACAAATCTTCCTTATTATAAGTCAGCGGTACATCCGGACAATCCGCACACACCATTTCCTTTCCGGCAGCACGTGCGATAGCATGTCCTGCCGCTGTATCCCATTCCATAGTAGGCGCAAAGCGGGGATAAACATCGGCACTGCCTTCTGCTACTCTACATATTTTAATTGAGCTGCCGCTCGATACACACTCCACCTGCTTGTACTGTTTCCGCAAGTCATTGATATAAGCTTCTGTTTCCGGTGAAAGATGCGAACGTGAAGCTACAACCACCAGCGTATCAGCACCGTGCACACGTTTCTGAGGCAAATGGTCAGCCTGTGCTTCCAGTTCCTCCAGCGTAAACATTCCACGTTCCGAAATACCGGTCAAGCGAAAAGCTCCCATACCATAGCATCCCCAATACAAGGTTTGCTTTACCGGTAAATAAATCACTCCCAACATGGGTACTCCGTTTTCAACCAGTGCAATATTCACGGTAAACTCACCATTCTTCTTGATGAACTCCTTCGTACCATCCAAGGGATCAACAATCCAAAGCTGCTTCCAACCGGCACGCTGCGCATATGGCAAATGCTTACCTTCTTCACTCAACAATGGAAAAGGTGTTTTGGCCAGCATAGTGGCAATCACCTCATGCGCTTTCCGGTCGGCAATTGTCAGCGGAGAATTATCCGCCTTCCGTTCCACCTCAAAATCAGCATTCGGATCCTCATACACTTCCATTATTTTCTTTCCGGCAGCCATTGCTGCATCTACAGCCAGTAATATATATTCCTTTTTTAACGTTTCCATTTTTTAGAAAGCTTCTGTCATATTAAAATAAAACAAGTTTTGTTTGTCTACAAAATTCCGTCCGAAATCCAGTCGGACATTCATACGAGGTTGCACTTCTATACGCAATCCTACTCCTGCATTAGGCAATACCCCCTCTACTTTTACCGGATTCGGTCCCATAAAGCCACATCCGCCCCAGGCAACAAAGCCCAGATGATACAGCATTTTCTTAAACCAGTTACTCTTATCGGTATTAAACATATGCCGGTATTCGGCCAGCAATACATGCGATGTCTTATCCTTGTACTGTCCCATATAATACCCACGCAAGTCAAAAGGAGTACCACTCAGCACATACTTATTAATCGGTACATCTCCAAATACATTTTTTGTCTGTACCGTCCAGGCAAGTACCCTTCTGTTTCCTACACTCTTATACTGCCGGTAATCCAGTTCCAGACGATAAAAGTTATCACCCCCTCCTAAAAACTTCTGGTACATCACTCCCCTGAAATCAAAGTAAAGGCCCTTATATGCGTTTGCTGGAACATCTCTACTATCATACGTCAACAGGAAACCCAGTCCCGAACTAAAGTTACTGAAACCATCAGCAGTACCTCCTCCGGCCACGTAATCCGGCTGCGTTTGCAGATACTTGGCAGGTTCTTTCATTTTATCATATGTCAAGTCTACCTGCACACCGCCAAACCAATTCGATTCTCCAAGTCGGAACAGAAACCACGGATTCACCTGTATACCACTGTAACGGTACTGGCTGGTCGTATCACTCCTCACATAATTATGATTCGTATCATATCCTATACCATAAAAGTTATCCATGGTATTTTTATAAGAAAACTGACCGAAAATTCGGAAATTATCTTTGCCAAAGAAAAGCTGCGGTTTCGATATCAAGTTCAATCCCCCTTTAAACATAAAGGCAATGGCAACCGGAACTACCGAGCGTTTCTGCTCCATATCCGAAGGATTCATTCTGAACGTCATCAGTGCACTACCGCCTACCAGTAAACCAAAGTCAGGCGAAAAGCTTGGACCTCCCAAGATATTATAATGAAAGTTTCGATCTTTCTTCACTTCCTCGTTTACAGCAGGTACGGTATCCGGTTTCAAACTTTCTGCCACACAGTTGCCCACTGTAAACCAAACCAGCAACAATGTTGCTAAAATAGATTTCATCATATAATATTGTATATACAGCCTATAAACGCACACCCAATGTGTGCAAATTAAGTTTAAAAGTAATCATTCTTTTCTTTTCCCAAGAAAAAGAAGCATTAAAGGTTTCTAAAATCTTTATATCTGAACAGAAAATCAACTATTTATACTATATTTGTATACATAAATTACCCAAAAGTAAAAGACTTCATGACCAAAAAAGAACTTTACCAAAAAGTCATCGAATACTTTCAGGCTACCATGCCTGTAGCCGAAACCGAGCTGCACTACACGACTCCTTTCGAACTCCTTGTAGCAGTAATCCTCAGTGCTCAATGCACCGATAAGCGTGTCAATCAGATAACTCCGGCACTTTTTCGCGATTACCCCACAGCCGAAGCTATGGCTGCAGCCACTCCGGAAACCCTTTATGAGTATATCAAGAGCGTCAGCTATCCCAACAACAAGGCACGCCATCTGGCAGGCATGGCCCGTATGCTCACCGAAGAGTTTCATGGTATCATGCCCGATACACTTGAAGAGCTCACCCGCCTTCCCGGTGTAGGCCGAAAAACAGCCAACGTCATCCAAAGCGTACTGTTCAACAAAGCCGCCATGGCTGTCGATACACATGTATTCCGTGTCAGCCACCGTATCGGCCTTGTACCTAAGAGCTGCACCACTCCTCTTGCAACCGAAAAACACTTGATGAAATACTTTCCCGAAGCCATTATCCCAACCGCCCATCACTGGCTTATTTTGCACGGACGTTACGTATGTACAGCCCGTTCACCCCATTGTGACACATGCGGCCTGAAGGGTATCTGCAAAGCCTCCCTCAAAAGTATTGTCATTTAAAAAACAACCTGCAGGCCGTCGTATGCCAGCTTCACCCCTTGCGGCAAAGCTGCATCCACCTCGGCATGCAGTCCCATCTGGTGACTCATGTGTATAAAAAAGGTCTGAGTCGCCCCGATACGTTTTACCCTTTCCAATGCCTGTTCCAGATTCTGGTGCGTCCAATGCGGTTCAATACGCAAGGCATTCATAAACAGTAAATCCACCCCATGCAACATATTGTATGTTTCATCCGTCATTTCCGACATATCAGTAATCCAGGCCACCGGTCCAAATCTAAATCCTAAAATAGGCAATTTCCCATGCATCACACGCAATGGTAAAACTTCAGCCACCTTCCCTTCTGCATTCTGCACACAAAACACCTTCCCCGGCTCTACCGGCATTAACGGAATACGAGGAACTCCCGGATAAGGATTTTCCGCAAAACAGTAAGGCATCCGCTGCATCAGTCGCCCGCAAGTACCTTCTTCAGCAAAAACAGGAACATCCTTGAATGCACAAAACGGCCGTAAATCATCCAGTCCTCCCACATGGTCATAATGCTCATGCGATATCAGCACCCCATCTATCGGAGCAAAGTCATCCAAACGAATCATCTGCTCCCTGAAATCAGGTCCACAATCTATCAGCAGACGCACGCCATTTATCTCCACCAATGCCGAACAACGCAACCTGCGGTCACGTTCATCCGCACTGGTACAAACCTTACATCTACATCCGATTTGCGGCACACCGGTAGAGGTTCCGCTGCCAAGCACTACAATTTTCCCCATAATATTTACAGCCTATACTTAAATAAAATTCACCTCAGGATGCAGTTCAATACCAAACAACTCCTGCACCGACTTCACAACCGCCATAGCCAGCTCCATCACTTCACGGCCCGATGCTCCTCCCAAGTTCACCAGGACCAACGCCTGACGGTCGTGCACCGCAGCACGCCCCAAGGCTTTTCCTTTCCATCCACTACGTTCAACAAGCCATCCCGCAGGAACTTTCACACGATTATCATCAACCACATAATGCGGCATATCCGGATATTTAACCAGCAAATCCTCATATTTTTCCTTACTTATCACCGGATTCATAAAAAAACTACCCGCATTTCCCTGTACAATAGGGTCAGGCAACTTCTCCTTACGCACCTCAATAATAACATCACGAACCCGACGAAGTGAAATCTCCTCACCCGTTTTTTCCAGCCGGGCACGGATATTACCATATTCCAGATTAAAAGCAGGATGTTTACTCAGCTTGTAAGTAACATACGTCACCACAAACTTTCCCTTCAATTCTTTTTTAAAAACGCTCTTCCGATAAGCATAACCACATTCCTCGTTACAGAACACCCTCGGCTCCGCAGTTTCCACCTCCACCGTTTCCACTTTATCAATCAGATCCTTGGCTTCAGCCCCGTAAGCACCGATATTCTGTACAGCCGAAGCTCCCACCTCACCAGGGATGTAGGATAAGTTCTCGGCACCATACCACTCATGCTCTACAGCATAGGCCACAAAGTCATCCCATACAACTCCGGCACCTACACGCACCCATACACACGAATCATCCTCAGCAGTCACCTCAATCCCCTTGATGCCAGAGTGCAGCACTGTCCCCTTAAAATCTCCCGAGAACAGCAAATTACTTCCCGCGCCCATATGCAACAAAGGCAAGCACCATCTTTCCTTATGTAACAAAAGCTCGCAGAGTTCTTCCTGCGAGCTGTATTCTATCCAACGGTCGGCCTTGACATCCATGCCAAAGGTATTCTTTCCCACCATCGGGCAATTCAAAATCTCCTTCATAAATCAGTCACTTAAATCTTCAAAACGCACCAGTTTCCAGATTCCCTTCCGACGTTCAAAATACAAAGTATTGCAAAATCCATTTCCAAACCCTTTGAATTCCATCACTTTGGTAGACGAATCCAAGTCTTCATTCTGTCCGTAGGTTATATTGGCAATGCGTACTTTTGGCATCGGAGGCTGAAAAGCAAACCACTGTCCCTCCTCCAGCACTGTCTCCAATATCTGAAACTCATCCTCAGGGTCAGCCGTCACAAAATACAGCGGACGCGCCAATCTTTCCCTTTGAAACGTCGAGTCATTGGCAAAACGATAAAAGAAATCAAAAAAATCCTCCTTATCCTTTTCTTTAGACGAGGGCAAATCAGACAAATTTATAGCTTCCAGGAACCATGCATCCTGCTTCCGCTCAAAATAATAGCGCTTCATTTTCCTTTTCTTCAGATAGATCCACTCAACCCGCACACTATGCAGACTGGTATCTTCTTCCAGCTCCATATCTTCCTCCTTGTCAAAAAGAAACGTATAAATCCCCTCTTTACTGAACAGCGGATCATACTTCCACCCGTCTTTCTGAATACGGAACACTTTTGTTTCCTTATAATAAGAGAGTGGAAAAAGAATACGCTTCAACTGAAAGTCAGCATCCGAAGCAAAATTATAGAAAAAATCAGTAAAGCTTTCATCTGCAGTAGCAGGAATTATTTCCTCTGCATCCGGTGCCTCGCAAATAGAATCTACCTCCAATGCCGCCGAATCCACCACCTCTACACTCTCTGTCGCTTCACCCTTTTGTCCGGCTCCACTGTTACATGCCACCATTAAAAGGAGCATCACATACGCAACAACAAACTTTTTCATTTCATTTCACAAAAAAAACGCATACAAAAGTAGGGATTTTTTCTGTACTCCCTACATCCGGAATACAGAATTAACACCCCAAATCTCTAAAATATCTTTGAAAATAAAAGATATTTATTTTTAATTCTTAACTTTGCAGACAATTAAAAACAAAACGTACATTATATGTTAGCAAAAATAGAAGCATTGCTGCAGGAAATAAACGGATTACAGGCAGCCAGCGCAGAAGAACTGGAAGCTCTCCGTATCAAATACCTGAGTAAAAAAGGTGCCATCAACGCCCTGATGGCCGATTTCCGTAACGTACCGGCCGAACAGAAGAAAGAAGTCGGTATGAAACTCAACGAGCTGAAGAACCTTGCCCAGGAACGTATCGCTTCTTTGAAAGAAACTTTCGAGAACCAGGACAACAGCGCCGCCGAAATGGACCTTACCCGCACAGCCTATCCGGTAAAACTGGGTACCCGCCATCCATTGAGCATTGTAAAAAGCGAAATCATCGATATTTTCAGCCGTCTGGGATTCAGTATTGCCGACGGCCCTGAAGTAGAAGACGACTGGCATGTATTTTCTTCTATGAACTTTGCAGAAGACCATCCGGCACGTGATATGCAGGACACCTTCTTCATCGAAGCACACCCTGACATTATTCTTCGCACCCATACATCATCCGTACAGAGCCGTGTCATGGAAGTTGCACAGCCTCCTATCCGTGTCATCTGTCCGGGACGTGTATACCGTAACGAAGCCATCAGCTACCGTGCACACTGTTTCTTCCACCAGGTAGAAGCACTTTACATAGACAAGAATGTATCGTTCACCGACCTGAAACAAGTCCTGCTTCTTTTCGCCAAGGAAATGTTTGGTCCTGAAACCAAAATCCGTCTGCGTCCGTCATACTTCCCATTTACAGAACCTAGTGCCGAGATGGACATCAGCTGTAACATTTGCGGCGGTAAAGGCTGTCCGTTCTGCAAGCACACCGGTTGGGTAGAAATTCTGGGATGCGGTATGGTAGACCCGAACGTACTCGAAGCAAACGGTATCGACAGCAAAGTCTACAGCGGTTACGCTTTGGGTATGGGAGTTGAACGAATCACCAACCTTAAATACCAGGTTAAAGACCTTCGCCTCTTCTCAGAAAACGACACCCGCTTCCTGAAAGAGTTCGAATCGGCCAACTAGTTCACAACAATCCCCCTTATAACATAATTAATCTAACAAGCTGTCTTATCGAAGCCTTTCCGGCCTGCGTTAAGACAGCTTTTTTACCATTCAAGTGTTCCACATGGCAAAAGACCGTCTCATCACCCCCAGTTACTGCTGTATTCTGGCAGCCAACTTTCTACTGTACTTCGGATTCTGGCTGCTCATCCCCGTACTGCCCTTCTACTTGTCCGAAGAGTTTCAGGTCAGCCACACCACCATCGGCATTGTTCTGTCCTGTTATACAATAGCCGCCTTATGTGTACGCCCGTTCTCCGGCTATCTGCTCGACACTTTTGCCCGAAAACCACTATACCTCGTGGCCTATACCGTATTTACCGCCATTTTTGCCGGATACATGGTAGCCGGATTATTAAGTTTTTTCATCCTGCTACGCATCATCCATGGCCTTGCATTCGGCATGGTAACAGTCGGTGGAAATACAATTGTAATTGATATTATGCCTTCTTCCCGACGTGGAGAAGGCTTGGGATATTACGGCCTGACCAACAACACCGCTATGTCTGTAGGCCCCATGTTCGGACTATTTCTCCACAATGCCGGTGTATCCTACCCCGTTATCTTTGCATACGCACTGGGAGCAGGCATACTAGGCCTCATCGCGGCCCTGCTTGTCAAGACACCCTACAAAGCACCCGTACGCCGTGAACCCATCTCACTGGACCGTTTTATTCTGCTCAAAGGATTGCCGGCAGGTTTCAGTCTGCTGCTTCTCTCCATTCCTTACGGCATGACCACCAACTACGTAGCCATGTATGCCCGCCAGATAGGAATTACAGCAGAAACCGGATTCTTTTTTACCCTCATGGCTGTCGGTATGGCAGTAAGCCGGCTTTTCAGCGGACGTATGGTAGACAAAGGCCACATTACAGAAACCATCCGTTATGGCCTTTATCTGGTATGCATCTGCTACTTCTGCCTTAGCGCCTGCGGATGGCTCACCTCCTGGAACCTAACCATAACCACATACCTGTTTTTTCTGATAGCACTATTGCTGGGCATCGGTTTCGGAACCATGTTCCCTGCCTACAACACCCTCTTTGTCAATCTTGCCCCCAACAGTCAGCGAGGCACAGCCACCAGCACCTACCTCACCTCCTGGGACGTAGGCATCGGGATAGGCATGCTTACCGGCGGATACATATCCGAAATATCCACTTTCCGTGCCGCCTATCTTTTCGGCGCTCTGCTCACAGTAGTATCTCTATTCTACTTCCGCTTTAAGGCAAGCCCACACTTCCAGAGCAACCGTCTGAGGTAAGCCACACTATTTCTTATAGGTAAAAATAAAAATATGAGAAATTTTCCCGTCCACAGGCTTTAACTGGACAGACATAATGAACGAACGGAAAAGGTGCATATTTTCACGGATAAAGCGCGGCAAATAAGCAGCATAACGCTGTGGTTCACGCGCCACCTTATCCATATCGGCCACCATCATAAATGCCGCATCCCTAGACATCCCCTTCACGCACTCCGCAAACAAAGAAGAGTCTGTGCCAAGCATAAAATCTGTGATACACGAATCCACCTTCTGTTCTCCCGAAACCATCAGCAAGCTATCCTTCTCATAACATACAGGCATACTATAAAGACGCTCCAACACCCCATCTTTGCAAGAATCAGGAGTATGCATGGCACCGCTCAGATAAAACACCTCCGAGTTCATATAAAAATCAAATTCACTCCAACAGTGTTCGTGCTTCTCTTTTTCCAGAAAAGGCATCGAAGCCGTATGCGCCGTAAGTCCCATAAAGAAATTAGAAGTTTTCTTTTTGTCTACAACCTTATAGTCAAACGAAGAACTGTCCATCAGAGAATGTCCATCCTTCATAGCATCAATCACTTTTTCAATCAGGCGCTTATGCACGCTTACAGCGAAAAAACCAGGACCGGCAAACGATGCCACAAACTGATTTCCTCCAACCGGATAAATCAAAATTTCCTTTCCCCTGTAAACCTCAACTTTAGGATCAAAAGCCACCCCCGTTTTAGCATACAGCAATTTCCGCATCAGCTCCCTGTCTTCCCGGTTCACCTTAAAATAAAGTATCTGGTTCATTTCTGATACCGGCTCGTGAAAACTCACCAGCATATAGCTCAGTCCACGACTCAATCCATGCTCATTTCCTTCTGCATAAGCAACCATTTCCCGCAAAACAGTATTCACCAGTCCGGGAACCTTCAACGAATCAAAACGGTCGGCATATGCTACCTGCCCCATTTCATTAAAGAAATAATTTATATTGTTCGACTCCAGTACAGCAATACAGTCGTCCGGAACCATTGCATATAGATTTACATATTCTCCTTTTTCTGCTTCCGACAAACGTGCAAAACTATAGTAAGCCACACCTACAGCAAAAAGCACGACAGAAATCAGGACTCCTATTTTAGCTATTGTTCGTAATCTCATCGGATAAATTATATTATTTTTGCAAATATACACACTACATTATAAAAAAGCAATTAAAACGGAAGTCTATTGCAAAAAAAATCCTACAAAGCAAAGCCTTGCAGGATTTCACAACTCAACTAAAGAGGGTGACTAGTGGGATTCGAACCCACGACATTCAGAACCACAATCTGACGCTCTAACCGACTGAACTATAGTCACCATATTTGGGGTGGCAGATGGGACTCGAACCCACGACATTCAGAACCACAATCTGACGCTCTAACCAACTGAACTACAGCCACCATTTTTATTTATTTTACTTCCTTTCCGAAAGCGAGTGCAAAGTTGCAGTTTTTTTTTGAATTATCCAAATATTAGAGCAACTTTTTGCAAAAATATTTTCATTTTTTATTTTTCCCCGGATAGGAGCCTCTACACGAATCGCCCTATCCGGAGCATTAAAACGCTAATACACAGCTTTTTTACCAGCCAAAAGCGTATTCCGCATCAATGACACGATTGTCATCGGCCCCACACCGCCCGGCACAGGCGTAATAAACGAACACTTCGGAGCCACCTCGTCAAACTCCACATCACCCGTCAGCTTGAATCCTGATTTTTTCGACGCATCCGGCACACGGGTAGTACCCACATCAATTACTACGGCTCCTTCCTTCACCATATCTGCTTTTACGAAATTAGGCTGTCCCAGCGCCGCAATAATGATATCCGCTTCACGACACTCTTCCACCAGATTCTTGCTCCGGCTGTGGCACACTGTCACCGTAGCATCCCCCGGATACGCCTTCTGCATCATCAGCATTGCCATCGGCTTACCCACAATGTTACTACGACCCAATACCACGCACTTCTTGCCGCTCGTCTCGATATTATAACGCTTCAGCAACTCCAGAATACCATTTGGCGTTGCCGAAATGTAACATGGCAATCCGATAGACAGACGTCCCACATTGATAGGATGAAAACCATCCACATCCTTTCTGTAGTCGATAGCCTCCGTCACCTTCTGCTCCGAAATATGCTTCGGCAGCGGCAACTGTACGATAAAACCATCCACATCCGGATCTTCATTCAATTCGTGCACCTTGGCCAGCAACTCTTCCTCCGTCACATCCGCTTCATAGCGAATCAAAGTAGAAGTAAATCCACACACCTCACAAGCCTTTACTTTCGCAGCCACATAGGTTTCACTACCTCCGTCATGCCCCACCAATATAGCGGCCAGATGCGGACGTTTGCCGCCACTTGCCACAATCTGCTGTACTTCCGCAGCAATTTCCTGTTTAATCTGCTCGGCCACAGCCTTTCCATCTATCAATGTCATATTAAACCTCCTTTATTAACTTCTCCAGAAACTTATTTTACTCACACGTCTTTATGTGCCTTTTTTTTGTCAGTAACAAAAAAATAAGCTACACCTACTATAGCAATAATAGAAACAAGCCCAAACATAACCATTGCACCCATATATCCATTTACCTAATTCTTTTCTCATATCGCAAATATAAGCTTTTCTTTCAGAAAATCAATAAGCGAATCACTGCATGCCCACGATTTCCTGCAAAATCTTCACAGCCGTTTCCACACATGCCACATCCTTCACCACCATACTGCGCCGCCCGTTCTGCTCACGCAAATTACAGTTACGAGGATACCTTGCCATATAGTCAATAACCTTTCCGAAAGCCTCACTCTGATAGTACAGGCTCTCCAGGTTACTCACAAAGAACAGCACCATCCGTCCCTGCTTCAGCACCGCCTTTTCTACGCCCAACCTCTTCGCCATACGGCGCAACGGTACAATATAAAGCAACTCCTCCGTTTCAGGCGGCAACTTGCCAAAGCGGTCCAGCAGACGGGCCCTGAAAGCTTCTACATCCTTATCCAGTTCCAGTCCGTCCAGTTCCCGATACAAAAGCATACGCTCACTGCTGCTCGGGATATACTCATTCGGAAACAGCAACTCCAGATCACTTTCCACCGTACACTCGTCCACAAACTCCTCACCACTAATCTTGCTGCCATCCGCTTTCACCTCTTCCGCATACAAGTCGGCAAACTCTTCATTCTTCAACTCGCTCACCGCTTCGTTCAAAATCTTCTGATACGTCTCATAACCCAAGTCAGCAATAAAACCGCTCTGTTCTGCCCCCAGCATATTACCGGCTCCCCGAATATCCAAGTCCTGCATGGCAATGTGAATACCACTGCCCAAGTCACTGAAATTTTCGATAGCCTGCAACCTGCGCTTGGCCTCCGGCGTAAGCGAAGCCAGCGGCGGCGCCAGCAAGTAACAGAAAGCCTTCCGGTTACCACGTCCCACACGACCTCTCATCTGATGCAAGTCGCTCAAGCCGAAGTTCTGCGCCTGATTGATGATAATCGTATTCGCATTCGGAATATCAATACCACTTTCGATAATCGTCGTAGCCAGCAGCACATCATAGTCGTAGTTCATAAAATCAAAAATCACCTTTTCCAGTTCCTCCGGCTGCATCTGACCATGCCCGATACATACCCGGCAATCCGGAATATTGCGCTGAATCATCGCCTTCAGCTCCACCAGATTTTGGATACGGTTATTCACAAAATACACCTGACCGTTTCGGCTCATCTCAAAGTTGACAGCTTCCGTTATCACTTCCTCGTTAAACGTATGCACCTCCGTCTGAATCGGATAACGGTTAGGCGGCGGTGTCTGAATCACCGACAAGTCGCGTGCTCCAATCAGCGAGAACTGCAGCGTACGCGGAATCGGTGTAGCCGTCATGGTAAGCGTATCCACATTCACCTTCAGCTGGCGTAATTTCTCTTTCACACCCACACCAAACTTCTGCTCCTCATCAATAATCAGCAGCCCCAAGTCCTTAAACTTCACCGTCTTACCGATAATCTTATGCGTACCAATCAGAATATTCACTTCTCCCTCGGCCAGCTCGCGCAAAATCCGGCTCGTATCCCGTGCCGTACGCGCACGACTCAGATAATCCACCCTGCAAGGCAATCCCTGCAGACGCTTCTTGAAAGTCTGATAATGCTGATACGCCAATACCGTAGTAGGAACCAGTACCGCCACCTGCTTATTGTCGGCCACCGCCTTGAATGCCGCACGAATAGCCACTTCCGTCTTACCGAAACCTACATCCCCGCACACCAGGCGGTCCATCGGCCGGTCACTTTCCATATCCCGTTTCACATCCTGTGTCGCCTTCAGCTGGTCCGGTGTATCCTCATACAAGAAACTCGCCTCCAGTTCCTGCTGCAGGAAGCTGTCCGGACTGTAAGAAAATCCCTTCTCCTGCTTCCGTTTGGAGTACAGCTTAATCAAGTCGCGTGCAATATCCTTCAACTTCGATTTTGTACGCTCCTTCATCTTCTCCCAGGCGCCCGTACCCAATTTACTAATCCGGGGCGGTTCCCCGTCCTTGCCTTTATATTTTGAAATCTTATGCAGCGAATGAATCGAAACAAACACCACATCCTCATTCTGATACACCAGTTTGATCACCTCCTGCGTAGTATCTCCATTCGGGATACGTACCAAACCCGCAAACCGGCCGATACCATGGTCAATATGCACCACATAGTCCCCCGGTTCAAACATATTCAGCTCCTTCAGCGACAAAGCCACCTTACCACTACGTGCCTTGTCACTACGCAGGCTATATTTATGGAAACGGTCGAAAATCTGATGGTCCGTAAACACACAGCAACGCAACGCATTATCCGTAAAACCCTCATGCAGCGTTCTATCCACCGGAGTAAACACCACCCTATCTCCCCTTTCTTCAAAAATATCCTTCAGACGGTCCGTCTGCTTTACACTGTCCGAGCATATATATAAGGTGTACCCCTTCTCCAGATAATCCGTCAGCGCCCCAGCCACCAGGTCAAAATTCTTATGAAATACCGGTTGCGCCACCGTGTCGAACACCAACGAAGCATCCGGAGTCACCGAAGGTTTTACCCCCATTTCCACCCGTCTGAAGTCCAGTACCTCACGCATAAAATCCGCGCCATCCGTCAAACGGATTTCCTGCCGCACATTCTCCATTTCCTCACGCAGCTCCTCCGCACGCACAGCCACCGCCTGCGGGGCCATCGCTTCATCATGTACCGCCTGTATCCGGTCCTTCACCCAAAGCAAATCATGAAAAGCCAGTATTGTATCCTCCGGAAGGAAATGCAGAAAATCCACAGCATCCGTATCCGTGGCATGCAGCTCCGGCACCACCGCAATCCGCTCCAGCCGTTCTTTCGAAAGCTGTGATTCCACTTCAAACGTACGAATACTGTCGATTTCCTCTCCGAAAAAGTCCACACGGTACGGAAACTCCGAAGCGAACGAAAAAATATCCAGAATACTTCCCCGAAGTGCAAACTGCCCCGGCTCGTACACATAATCCACCCGCTCAAATCCAAAATCCGTCAATGTACGCAGCACCACATCCGTTTCTATCTGCTGCCCCACTTCCAGCATCAGCGTCTTGCGGTCCATTTCCTGCAACGAAACCACCTGTTCGGCCAATGCCTCCGGATACGTCACTACCGTAATCCGTTCTCCTTTTTGCAAACAGCTCAGCACCTCTGTACGCAGCACTTCATTGGCAGCATCCTTCTGTCCGTATTTAACGGCACGACGGTACGACGAAGGGAAAAACAGCACCTTGCCACTGCCCACCTGCATCAAGTCGTGATAGAAATAGCCGGCCGCCTCCATATCGTCCAGTATAAAAACAAAACTTCTATTCTCCTGCGCTACCAGCACCGAAGCAAAAAGAGAAACCGCCGAAGCATGCAGTCCGCTCCAGAAAACCGTTTTCACCTCTTTCTTTTTCATCAGCTCTGCCCATCCCTTCACATTCGGATGCGCCGCATATACCCGTTGCAATTCCTTAATATCCATGTATACTTTATTCGTTGAATAGCGCAAAAATACAAAAAATAGCTTATTTTTGCACCTTAACAAAAATCAAATCACAAATGAGCACCATTAACAAATCAGAGCACACCCGACTTCTGAAACAACTGTATGCATACCGTCTGAAAGACACCCTTTCACGTTTAAGCAGGGAAGCTACAGCCCTGTCCGACTGGAATCTTCAGACCCAAATAGATAGTCTGAGTCAGACTTACGATGCCCTGTTGAGCTACACAGCCACCGGAGCAACCGACCCGGAACGTGACAGAATCCTGCTGAACATACAGCGTACCGCAGCCGAAATCATCGACCGGTTTTACCTTTACCACGAAGCTAAAAACGGCTATGGAGACTTTTGGAACCGTATCCAGAGCCAATTACAAATGCCGGGACAACAGCCGGACTACACCAAGCAGTTCGAACAACTGAGAGCCAAGCTTCGCAAGGAAGAACTGATACCCGATACAACAGATTCCACCGGAAACGAAGAAAAAGACCGCGTGGTACGCGAAGAGCACGAGCAGCAGCTGGACCAGCTTTTTTACGCAATATGGTGCAGCCTGCACTGGAGCGAATCCGAATACAACATCGTATGCGAGAATCTGTTGCATACCCCCCTTCCCGAGCACGACACTGCAGTACTGACCAGTGCCATAGCCCAGTCTGTACAGATTTGTTTCGACCCTTATAAATTCCGCCTGCTCACCGAGCTTTACCACTACCGCACAGAAGTACAAATCAACCAGCGTGCCCTCATCGGTATCGCCCTGGGCGTATACTATCACGAAGAGCGTCTCAGCCTCTACCCGGCCTGTCAGGATGCCCTGCAAGATTTGCTGGACGATGAGACTTTCGCCCAACAACTTGGCAAACTGCAATTACAGCTCCTCATGAGCCGTGAGACCGAAAAGATCAGCACCAGGATGCATCAGGAAATCTTCCCGGACCTGCTGAACTACAAGCTCGGAAATCCCGATTCCAAAATCACCAGTCTGGAAGAACTGGAAGAATACATCGACGAAAATCCGGAATGGAAAAGCCGGATGAACAAACTCACCGACAAGATGCGCGAACTGGGCGAAATGCAACAGGAAGGAGCCGACACCAACATGTATACCTTCACCACCTTGAAGAGCTACCCGTTCTTCCGTCGTGCTCCCCACTGGTTCTACCCCTTCAGTACCCGCCAGTCGGATATTGCCTCCATACTGAACAAATACCCGCAGGCCGGACAATTCCTCCGCCTCATCAACAACAGCGGCATGTATTGTAACTCCGACCTTTACTCCCTGCTTCTCACCCTGCAGCAAGTAAGCGGCATACAGGAAGGCAAATCCATTCTTCCCGCAGGAAATTGGGACGAAATCAGCGAACAGCTTGAAAACACTCAGCCCCAACAGGTTACACCTGATTCCATCCGCCGTCAATACCTGCAAGACCTTTACCGCTTTTATAAGCTCTGGCAATTCAAAAGCTATCAGGATGACATCTTCAAGGACGACCTCGCCCTTTGGCGCCGTCATAGTCTCGACAAGGTTCTTCAACAGCCGGAACAGCAAGAACACATTGCCCATTTCCTGTTCAGCAAAGGCTACTACGACGAAGCAGCCGAACTCTATACCCGGTTGGCCAACCGTCCCGACACCAAGACAGAATATCTGCAAAAGCTGGGATTCTGCTACCAGAAACAGGGTCACTATAAAGAAGCGCTTCAAGCGTATCAGAAAGCAGAGCTTCTGCAATCTGGGAGTAACGCTTGGAACAACCTGCACATAGCCCAGTGCCACCGACAACTACATCAGTACAAAGAAGCCCTGAAATATTACCGGAAAGTAACCGAAGCTAATCCTGACAACCTTAACGCAGTCCTGCAGACCGGTCATTGCTTGGCAGCCCTGCGCCGTTATCAGGAAGCCTTGAAATACTATTTCAAAGTGGAGTTCCTAGGCAAGACCCCGGCCAACGCCCACCGTGCCATCGGCTGGTGCTACTTCATGACCGGACAACCCCAAAAGGCCGAAGAGTACTACCGGAAAGTCCTCGACAACGAAAGCAAATTGCTGGCTTCCGACTACATGAATATGGGCCATGCCCTGCTGATACAGAAACGCATGGCCGATGCTATCAACTATTATCACCGCGCTTATGCTGTGAGTAAAGACGATTTTCAACAGACACTGGAAACAGACACTCCGGCCCTGTTGGAACAAGGCGCTACGGCCTCCGACCTCTGTTTATTGCCCGACCTTGTAATGTAAATGAATACATCGACAAGTAGTTTTTTACTTTATCATTAAAAAGATGAGCTTTTGTCACAAAAACGACGAAAGCTCATCTTTTTTGTGACAAACATCCATCTTATAAGTGATAAACTTCTTACATACGGTCAAACTCAAAGTCCACACCACTCCCCTGACTATTCCTTTTTCAAGAAAAAGAAAGCGTGAAAAAATGTTAACAAATTATTTTATTGACACTCAACTCCACCTTAAATACTAGAATAAAGCGTATATTTGTAACACAATAAGTTACAGACATACAGCCGTGGGGCAACCTAGACGGAGGTTTACTGTAAAAGATTGTATTTATGGAGTTTATTTTTTGCCTTGCACACCTCCGTGTAAGGGAAAGAGAGAACACCCTGAACCCCAATAATAACTAAATAAAGAAAATCATGGATAAACAGGAGGATGTAACAACCGAATGGATGCCCCTTAAAACCATTTACAATAAAGAAATGCAGGTAGCTGCCTACCTTAAAGAGCAACACATTGAGTATTACATCCCCATGTCCTACCAACTGAAAGAGAATCCCCACGAACCCGGCCGGTGCGACCGTATACTGGTTCCCGCCATCCACAATTTGATTTTCATACATCGTTCTTATGATAAGAACTGGTGCAGTCAATTTCAACGCGAGATACCTTGCCCGGTCTATTTCCTTAAAAAGGAGCGAAACGGCCAAGAGTATTGTACCATCAGCGATAAGGAGATGCAGAACTTCATCCACGCTACCGACCCCGACATCGAAGGTACACGTTTCATCGACCCGGAGTTGCTTCGGGCCAAGAAAGGAGAGCCGGTGCGCGTCATTAAGGAAGGTCCACTGTACGGAGTAACCGGAAAATTCCTGCGTTATGGCAACCGTCACTACGTAGCTATCGAGTTAAGTGGAACCACCGCCCTTATGAAAGTAAGCTATACGTGGTGCGAACGAATCAACGAACAAGACAAATAACTTTTTTTACACTAAACCCAATATGGAGAATATTCTCATCATTGCGGCAGGTTTTATTACTGCCATTCTGTTGGGACGTATTATCATTCCCAGCATTCTGATAATTTCTTTACGCAAGCGCCTTTTCGACGTTCCAGATGAACGTAAGGTACATAAGCGTCCCATTCCCCGACTGGGAGGAGTTACTTTCTTTCCGGTTATCGTGTTTACTGTATGCACCTATACAGCAGCACGCCTGCTTACCGGTCAAATGAATTTAGGAGAGCTTAGTATCAATATGATTTCCGAGCTGCTGTTTCTTATAGCAGGTCTTACTCTACTCTACATTGTCGGTATTGCCGATGACATGATTGGTGTACGCTACCGCAAAAAATTTGTGGTACAGATTCTTTCGGCTGCCTTATTTCCACTTGCCGGCTTATACATCAACAATTTCTATGGCCTTTTTGGTATTTACGAAATTCCTTCCTTTATCGGTATTCCCCTCACCATGCTCCTCGTTGTGTTTATCACCAATGCCATCAATCTGATTGACGGCATCGATGGGTTGGCATCCGGCTTAAGTATGGTAGCTCTCAGTGTATTCGGAGTTATCTTTACCCACCATCAGGAATGGATACTTGCGCTGCTGGCATTTGTCTGTGTTGGTGTAATCATTCCTTTTTTTGCCTACAATGTATTCGGCAATGCAGACCGAGGACGCAAAATCTTTATGGGCGATACCGGAAGTTTGACATTGGGATATATCTTGAGTTTCTTTGCCATCCAGTATTGTATGTATCGGGGTGACACACCATGGGAAGCAACTGGCTCCCCTATCCTTACGGCATTTAGCGTACTGATGGTGCCATGCCTGGATGTAGTACGTGTCGTATTAAAGAGAGCACGTCAAGGTAAAGGCTTATTCATGCCTGACCGAAACCATATTCATCATAAATTTTTGGATATGGGATTTACTCCTCGTAAAGCTCTAGTTACAATCCAGATTATGTCTGCTTGTTTTTGTATATTTACAATGTTGGCTGTACATTATGGTATTAATAATACACTGGTATTTGTAATTGATATAGTGCTATGGAGCGGGTTAAATTTATGGTTTGACAAGCTAATTAATAAAATGAAATATAATAACTATAAATGATAAATCAATCACAAGATAATAAGCGAATAGCATACAATACTATCTTGTTATATATCCGTATGCTATTTTTAGTTCTCATCAGCTTATATACATCTCGAATAACTCTTCAAGTTCTAGGTATAGAAGATTACGGAATCAACAATGTAGTAGGAGGTATTATTACATTTCTAGGATTCATGACAAATTCCTTAGCTGGTGCATCCTCCAGATTCATAACCTTTGCGTTAGGCAAGGGGGACTTCCATGAGTTAAAAAAGGTATTCAATAATATAGTAAGTATACATCTTTTATTTGCCATTATCATTTTTATAATTGGTGAAACCATTGGACTGTGGTTTGTCCTCTGCAAACTTAATATACCTGAAAGCAGAGAAATAGCTGCATTTTGGGTATTTCAATTTTCTATACTCACATCAATGGGAAGTTTCATAAGTATGCCATATAATGCAGCAATAATAGCCCATGAAAAAATGTCAGCATTTGCATACATGTCAATTGGTGATGCTATACTAAAATTAATAGCAGTTTTTTTTCTAACAATATCTCCTTATGATAAATTAATTCTATATGCCAGTTTTATTTTATTAATACAGTTTTTTGATTTTATCATTTACATAATATATTGCAATAAAAAATTCAAAGAAACTCATCTGTCAAAATTCAAAATAGATAAACCTCTATTCAAAGAAATATTCTATTACGCAGGATGGACAATGAATGGAAATCTTGCAATATTCGGATACACCCAAGGATTAAATATCCTTTTAAATATATTTTTTAATCCTATTATAAATGCAGCTAGAGGCATTGCAGTGCAAGTACAGAATGTTATTAACAATTTTAGCTATAACTTTCAAATGGCAATAAACCCACAAATAACAAAAAGTTATGCTAAAAATGATTTTTCAAGAATGCACGAACTATTAATTGTTAGTTCTAAATTTTCTGTTTTACTTATATATCTACTCTGCTTGCCATTAATTTTTGAAGCAAGAAGCATTCTTTATTTATGGCTTGGAGAATATCCAGAACATACAATTTCATTTTTAAGATTAATCCTTATTACCAGTATATTATTTACATTATCCAACCCAATATTAACCGCACTCCACGCAACAGGTAAATTAAAAAAATTTCAATTAATAGAAGGTAGTATGCTTCTATCCATTGTCCCTATTTCATTTTTATTTCTTAAATATGGAAAAGTTGAACCAGAGATTGTTTTTGTAATACACATAATTATTGAGATATGTACGCAAATAGTAAGAGTTAAAATTGTATTACCAATGATTAATCTACAATTTTATATATACTTAAATCAAGTAATTAAGCCTATTATATACTCAATAACAACATCATTGGTTATGCCAACTATTTTATCTTTGTATCTACAAAAGGGATTTACCAGCTTTATTATTATGTCTATAACTTGTTTAATATCAACGACTGTTTGTACTTATGTCTTTGGATGTAACAAAGATGAAAAACGCATATTACTTAATAAAATAAGCCACATTATTTCAAAAGAAAAAATAAAAAAATGAAAATTATATACTACACACACCCGTATTTTGCAGATTGCGATTTTCCATTAATTCGTGAATTAAGAAATCAAGGGCACAAAATTATTTGTATTCTTGTCATTACGCAAGATTCACTAAAATCAACTCTAATAAACATAAAAAATCCATTTCCAAAAAATGGTTTTTTTAATACTAAAATTTATCCAGAAATTGAATTTTACAAAGACTATATTGGTAGTGAAGATACATATATACTCAACAATGTCACTCCCAAGAAAAATTTTATAGAAAAATTGAAATTTATGGTCCAAACTAGAAATTTCATTAACCAGTTTAAAGCTGATTACATATGGACAACACTACCATTCAAGCAAAATGAATGGATACTTTATTCATTTAAAAATATAGCAA
>UncleJesse_p2__coassemble_489_pt1 | contig 41289 bp, 37 predicted proteins | sample UncleJesse_p2__metabat2_low_PE_025 | metagenome-assembled genome bin UncleJesse_p2 | reverse complement strand
CATCGATTTCCGACCGTAAGATATAGGTGTATTTCCCCACCTTCTTCTTGCGGAGTCCGTGGTACTTTACATAACTGTAGATTTGGCGTATGAACGAGTATGAACATCATCCACTCCATTCGCAGAGCGACTGGCGAAGAAGGTGGACGTGCAGCAAATGTGGTTCAAAAAAGGGGCAAAAAACAGGCAAAAAACAGGTAGAAATGGGTTATACCAATGAAAAAGGAAATGAATAGATACAATAAAAGGCACTCAAAATGAGCGCCTTTACTGCTTGTTGATACTTATTGTAACTTGTCTTTAACAGCCTGTCATTTTCCGATGCAGAATCATCAATAAGCAAAAATAGGATAATTCTTCATGGTTTCGTTTACACGCTTGCGGACAGAAGCAATTACCTCTTCGTTGTCTACGTTCGACAATACAGTCTCAATCATTTCGGCAATTTCGTACATCAAGTCTTCCTTGGCACCACGTGTTGTGATAGCTGGAGTACCCAGACGGATTCCCGAAGTCTGGAAAGCCGAACGGCTGTCGAACGGAACCATGTTCTTGTTTACGGTGATGTCGGCTGATACCAGTGCTTTTTCGGCAACCTTACCAGTCAGGTCAGGATATTTGCTACGCAGGTCTACCAGCATAGAGTGGTTGTCTGTACCTCCAGAAACAATGGTAAATCCGCGGTCTATCAAAGCCTGTGCCAGTACGGCAGCATTCTTTTTCACTTGTTTCTGATATTCCACATATTCCGGTTGCAGACATTCGCCGAATGCCACAGCCTTGGCAGCGATGACATGTTCAAGCGGACCTCCCTGGATACCCGGGAATACGGCAGAATCCAGCAACTGAGACATCATCTTGATTTCGCCTTTCGGAGTTTTCTTGCCCCAAGGGTTAGGGAAGTCTTTGCCCATCAGGATAACACCACCGCGAGGTCCGCGCAGTGTCTTGTGGGTAGTCGAGGTCACGATATGTGCATATTTCACAGGGTTATCCAGCAAACCGGCTGCAATCAGTCCTGCCGGATGTGCCATGTCTACCATAAAGATAGCGCCTACTTTGTCGGCAATTTCGCGCATACGCTTATAGTCCCATTCGCGTGAGTAAGCAGAGCCACCGCCGATAATCAATTTCGGATGTTCGCGCAGGGCAATTTCTTCCATCTGGTCGTAGTCAACACGGCCGGTTTCCTTATTCAGGTTATATTCGCAAGGAGTGTAGATGATGCCAGAAGTGTTTACCAGCGAACCGTGTGACAGGTGTCCGCCGTGAGCCAGGTTCAGTCCCATAAATTTATCGCCCGGATTCAGCACAGCCAGGAATACTGCTGCATTGGCCTGAGCGCCTGAGTGCGGCTGTACGTTGGCCCATTCGGCACCGAAAATCTGTTTCAGCCGGTCGATGGCAATCTGTTCACTCTGGTCTACTACTTCACAACCTCCATAATATCTTTTTCCAGGATAACCTTCAGCATATTTGTTGGTCAGGCATGATCCCATGGCTTCCATCACCTGGTCGCTTACAAAGTTTTCCGAAGCGATAAGTTCAATACCCTTCAGCTGGCGCTGATGTTCTTTTTCGATAATGTCGAAAATCAAGTCATCTCTTTTCATACTCGTAATGGTTTAATGTTGTTAACAATATATCTGTTCGGGAGTCATGCCCTGTTTTTATCAGAACATAACACCCAGTGAAAAGCTCAGCACATTTTTATGCCGGTCGGCAATCAAGTTATGCTCTGTGGTTGTAATACCGTTGACCTTGCTGGTATACGTAATGGATTTTGAAATGTTGTGCAGGCCTATTTCGTAGCGGAAATCAAAAAATATATTCGAAATATTGACACCTAATCCCAGTACGGCGCTATAGTGTAAAGGATATAAATCTTCCGAAATGTTACTCTGGGTGAATTCGCTGAATTCTGTGTCCGACTTTTGGCTCCATACGTACGAAAGTTTCGGCCCGATGAAGAACGACATGCCATATTCGTCTTTTTTTATGAAGTTATATCCATAAAGAACAGGAAGGTCAAAAGACCGTATGGTTGTATTGATGTCTGCCCGGGCATTTTCGCTATCCGGATGATTCTGGTTACGGTTGAAAAAAATGGAACCTTTTGAAACGCTGAAAGTAAGCTCTGGCTGGATGAAGTGTCTTTTCATGTTGTAACGGAAAAACACAGCCCCCCAATAACCCACTTTATACCAGTTTTCGGTCGTGTTCATCACTTCTCCTTCCACTTCCAGATGGCTGGAGAAATACATGGACGAGTTGAATCCGCCCTTTATTCCCACGTTGGTGCGCTTCTCCTTTTTCTCCGTCGCGGTTCCGTCGGAAGGAGCGGCATAGGTTTGAAGTGGGAGCGAGGCAGTAAGCAAACCCGTAATCAAGATAACAGAGAGGCTGTGTTTTTTCATAAGACAAAGGGGTTAAGTCATTTCTTTTTTTCTACCGACCATCCGAACTTGCCGATTTTGGGTCCCAGCTCGAAATAGCCTCCGTGTGTATACACGAGCAGGTTGGATGCTGCCAGCTCAAACTTTCCGGTTTCCTTGTTCAGGTATTTGTCGTCGGCTTTTACGTTTACCACATCGGCAATGAACATGTCGTGCGAACCGAGCGAGACAATCTCCTTCACGCGGCATTCGATGCACAGCGGCGATTCTTCGATGATGGGAGCTTTCACCATGCTGGCCTTGCCTGGGGTCAGTCCCATTTCCTTGAACTTGTTGAAGTTCTTGCCCGAGCGTACTCCGCACCAGTCTGTAGCGAAAGCCATGTCCTTGGTGGTGAGGTTAATCACGAACTCCATGTTTTTCTTCAGAATCGGATAGGAGTGCCGTTCCGGTCTTACGGAGATGTAACACATAGGCGGGTTGGTACAGATTGTACCAGCCCACGCTACGGTTATAATGTTGTACTCTTCTTCATGGCTGCCGCAGCTTACGAGCAATGCTGGCAGTGGATAAATCATTGTACCCGGTTTCCAATCTTGCTTCATACCCGCTGTCAGATCAGTTTGATGTTATCGCGGTTCTGTTCCTTTTCGCAATAATGGCATTTCAGCAATCCGTGTTCCTTGTCTACTACATGGAACCATGTAGCCATCGGCTCGTTGTTGGTTATGCATTTCGGGTTATTGCATTTTACGATGCCTCTTACTTCATCGGGCAATGCCAGAACAGTTTTCTCTACTACTTTGTAGTCGCGGATAATGTTCAGTTTGATATTAGGTGCCACTACAGAAAAGCGGCTTATTTCGTTGTCGGTGAAGAAGCGGTCTGCAATCTTGATAATTCCCTTTTTACCCAGCTTCTTGCTTACCAGGTTATTACCGATGGTGATGTTGGTGTCCATTTCTTCTACACCCAGTAATGAAACCACTTTAAAAAGTTTGTCAGAAGGAATGTGGTCTATTACCGTACCATTTTTCAGTGCAGCTACCTGCAATTCGTTTGTTTCGCTCATATATATAAGGAATATTTAAAAGGTCCTACATCAGTTATTTCAAGGTATCTGCTTTCACTTCGTTCAGGGTGATTCCCAATACGTCGCACAAGATGGCTTCGCGGGCATACAAGCCGTTTTTAGCCTGCTGGAAGTAGTAAGCCTTTTCACTGTCGTCCACGTCGTACGTAATTTCGTTTACGCGGGGCAGCGGATGCAGGATGCGCAGGTTGTCGCGCGTTTTGTCCAGCATTTTACTGTTCAGTATATAGATGTCTTTTACTCGTTCATACTCCATCAGGTCTGTAAAACGCTCGCGCTGTACACGTGTCATGTACAGGATGTCGGCATCGGCGATGGTGTCTTCGGTGAAGTCGGAGTGCTCGTAATACTTGATGTTGTGCTGCTTGCAGTACAGCTTGTATTCTTCCGGCATCTTGAGTTCATCGGGTGCTATAAAATGGAAGGTAGGATTGAAATGACGCATGGCCATCAGCAGCGAGTGCACGGTACGTCCGTATTTCAGGTCGCCCACCATATAGATATTCAGATTTTCCAGTGTGCCCTGTGTCTTGTAGATGGAATAGAGGTCAAGCATGGTCTGGCTGGGATGCTGGTTGGCACCGTCGCCTGCATTTACGATAGGCACGGGAGCTACTTCGCTTGCATAGCGTGCTGCTCCTTCCAGGTAGTGGCGCATAACGATGATATCGGCATAGTTGCTCACCATCATGATGGTATCTTTCAGCGTCTCACCTTTCGACGAGCTGGTAACCTTGGGGTCTGTAAAACCGATAACTCTTGCACCCAGACGGTTCGCGGCTGTTTCAAAGCTCAGGCGGGTACGGGTAGACGGCTCAAAAAACAAAGTTGCAACAACTTTTTCGGCCAGTAACCGGCGGTTAGGTTTCTTCTCAAACTCTTTTGCCATTTCCAACAGATAAAGAATCTTTTCTTTGGAGTGGTTGGCAATTGTAACTAAACTTCTATTTTCCATTTTTGTGCAATTATTGTTACATCTAATACGATGTAAAGGTAGAGAAAAAAAAATAAAAATCCACCCTTTTAAAGATATTTCAGCGAAGTTTCTGTTTACTAGTTATTATTACAAACTTTTTTCCGTACATTTGCGCTCAGTTTATTAAAATGGAATAGTGTTTTTATACTATGAGGAAGAAATTTATATACGTATTATGGTTTCTGCTGGTGCTTTTCATCTTGGCAGTAGCCGCTGTGTTTACAGCCATTGCCCGTGGATGGGTGGGATACGTGCCTCCGGTAGAAGAGCTGGAGAATCCGCAGTTGAAATTTGCCTCCGAAATCATTTCGGCCGACGGCAAGACTTTGGGAACCTGGTCGCTGAGTAAGGAAAACCGCGTGTTTGCACATTACGAAGAGCTTTCGCCACACCTTATTAATGCGCTTATTGCAACGGAAGACGTACGTTTTGCCGACCACTCGGGTATCGACGAACGGGCTTTTTTCCGTGCGCTTATCAAGCGAGGTATTCTGATGCAGAAGCATGCCGGTGGCGGTAGTACCATTACGCAGCAGCTTGCCAAGTTGCTTTATTCGCCGACGGCAGACAATATTCAGGAGCGTCTGCTGCAGAAACCTATCGAATGGGTGATTGCCGTGAAGCTGGAGCGTTACTATACGAAAGAAGAAATTATCACAATGTACCTCAACAAGTTCGATTTTCTTTACAATGCGGTAGGTATCAAGACAGCAGCTGCTACTTATTTCTCGAAGACTCCAAAGAATCTGAAGATAGAAGAGGCTGCTACGCTTATCGGTATGTGCAAGAATCCGTCGCTGTACAATCCGCGCCGCTTTAACGAGCGTTGCCGTGGCCGACGCAATACGGTGCTCGACCAGATGCGCAAAGCTGGTTATATTACGCAGGCCGAATGTGATTCGCTGCAGGCGCTTCCGCTTACGCTTAAATTCCGCAAGGTGGACCACAAGGACGGGTTGGCAACTTACTTCCGCGAATATTTACGTGGGGTGATGAATGCCAAGAAACCTGAAAAGAAGAAATACCGTGGATGGCAGATGCAGAAGTATTATGAGGACTCGCTGGCATGGGAAACTGACCCATTGTACGGCTGGTGTGCCAAGAATAAAAAGAAAGACGGCAGCAACTATAATCTGTATACCGACGGTCTGAAGATTTATACGACTATCGACTCGCGCATGCAGGCTTATGCCGAAGAAGCCGTGTACGAGCATGTGGCAAAATACTTGCAGCCCCGTTTCTTTAAGGAAAAGAAACGCAGTAAGACAGCTCCTTTCACCAGTCAGCTGACGGCAGAAGAGGTGAATACCATCATGACACGTGCCATGCGTCAGAGCGACCGTTACCGTTTCATGAAGGCGGATGGATATTCTGAAGCTGAAATCCGCAAGGCATTTGATACTCCGCACGAAATGACGGTATTCTCTTATGAAGGTGACAAGGATACCATCATGACTCCGATGGATTCGTTGCGTTATTACAAGCATTTCTTGCGTACTGGCTTTATGTCGATGGACCCGTCGAACGGGCATGTCAAGGCGTATGTGGGTGGACCTAACTATAACTACTTCCAGTATGACATGGCTATGGTGGGACGCCGTCAGGTGGGTTCTACCATTAAACCTTATTTATATACACTAGCTATGGAAAATGGTTTCTCGCCATGCGACCAGGCGCGTAACGTAGAATATACGCTGGTAGACGAGAATGGTATTCCATGGACACCACGAAACAGCAGCAACAAACGCTATGGCGAAATGGTTACGCTGAAATGGGGACTTGCCAACTCGAACAACTGGATTTCGGCTTATCTGATGAGTAAGCTTAACCCATATGCGCTGGTTCGCCTTATCCACTCGTTCGGTGTTCTGAATAAGGATATCCAGCCTACTGTATCGCTCTGTTTGGGTCCTTGTGAAATTTCTGTGGGCGAGATGGTAAGCGCTTATACGGCTTTTGCCAACAAGGGTATCCGTACGGCACCACTCTTTGTTACGCGTATTGAGGATAATGAAGGAAACGAGATTGCTATATTCAATACGCATGTGGATGAAGTTATCAGTGAAACCAGTGCTTACAAGATGTTGGTAATGCTTCGTGCCGTAATCAATGAGGGTACGGGTGGACGCTGCCGCCGTCTGTATGGTATCACTGCTGATATGGGTGGTAAGACCGGTACAACCAACAACAACTCCGACGGATGGTTCATGGGTTTTATGCCTAATCTGGTATCAGGATGCTGGGTAGGAGGTGAGGAACGTGATATTCACTTCGACCGCATGACCGACGGACAGGGTGCTGCTATGGCATTGCCGGTGTGGGGACTCTTTATGCAGAAGGTCTATGCAGACAAGTCGCTGGGCTACTCGCAGAAAGACACCTTCAATATTCCGAAGGATTTTGATCCTTGTAAAGATGTTCTGGAAGAATCAGAGCCTATGGATAATGTGGGGCTGGATGCCTTGTTTAATTGATTCTTTTACCAGATAAATTTATTGTATATAGAAAAGAGTCGTATCGTCTGATACGGCTCTTTTTTGTTTAATTATAGTGCAACTTACTGCGTAAAAGAAGAATAAAAACTGCGAATAAATACACTTTTCGATAGTAAAAACTTATAATTATTTGCATAACTGGAGGAGAATGTCTAAATTGTATGACAGAAACAAGAAAATCCCTTTCCGCTATGGACTCACATATTCAGTTTTTTCAGTTGGAACCCGATGCGGCAGCCCGTATACTTGAACGCATTGCAGAGTTTAATACAGGCAGGACTGATGCCCAGGGAACGTATGCCATCAGTGTAGCTACAGCTTATCGCTCTTATTACGCATTGTGGCGTCTTTTCCCTGGTGAGGGCCAGCCGCTCTTTGTCCGTACACTTGGAATTACTTTCGAAGGAGCTGCAGACCGTGCATTCGACTTGCTGCAGAACTGTAATACGCTTCTCGAAGTCAAGGATAACAGTTATTTTGAATCTTGTTACGGACAGATGCATGATATCATGCCTTTTGGGCGTTATCGGGGAAAACGGATGGCGGAGATCTATTATGTGGATCCTGCATATATGTTGTGGCTGGCCAATAAGTTCGAGCCTCATAATCGCATTTATTTTAAGGTGCAAGAAATGGCAAGGCAGTTTGCTCAAGTTCATTTTGAACTGACTGTCCAGAAACGCAATATCTCGTCTGTCAGTCATTTTGTAGGCAGTCCGGGGGATAAGCTTACAGGATTACAGCTTAATGTGCTGAATGTACGTTTGCAGGTTGATAATTACAAGCCCGATTTTTATGTAGACCAGAATGTGCTGGCTGCCGACAGAGATGGTAACCGCTTTGTGTTTCTGGTTAAGGCTGCGGCGGCCAGTCTTTCGCCTTACAGTCTGAGCAGCCATAGCCGTGTTATTACGGTCCGGCAGTCTCTTTCCCTCCGTTCTGCCAAGGTAATGGGTCATTACGAAAGTAGGGGCGTACGTTATACGCGATTGGGGTATGTTAAGTTTAACGAGTGACCTTCTGTTTCAAATCAGCCAGTCCCATTTGGATGTAGTCACGTTCCAAGTCGGTCGGTTTTAGGATTGTTTCATCGTAATACAGCAGGTCTACGTCTGCTGTGATGATGCCGGCAGCTTTTCCTTCGGGAGTACGTCCCAGTGCCTTTTCAAGGGTTTTGAATTGTGCGGTAATAGCATCTGCAGTCATACTGGTAGTAAAGCAACCTACTTGATTCAGAAAATCGGCAGCAGGCCCCATAGAGTGTGGAGTCGTCTGTCTGATATCCGACCAGCGGATGTCGGGAAATATCTTTTCGAGTGCAGTACGCACCTTTTTCAGGTTTTCGGCAGCATTGCAGTTCGAACCTAACCCGACGGCACAATAGTGGCTATTTTGTATAAATGTTTTATTCATACTACAAAAGTATGAAAAATCTTTTGTATTTTTGCGAAGATAAAACTGTATAAATACCATGAAATTTATTGGAATTATTCCTGCAAGATATGCATCAACACGCTTTCCGGCCAAACCGTTGGCGCTTTTGGGAGGCAAACCTGTCATTCAACGAGTATACGAACAGGTAGCGGGCATCTTGGATGATGCCTGGGTAGCTACGGATGACGAACGCATCGAACAAGCGGTAAAGGCTTTTGGCGGTAAAGTCGTGATGACTTCTACAGCACACAAGAGTGGGACTGACCGCTGCTATGAAGCTTACACGAAAGTGGGACAGGGCTTCGATGTCGTTGTAAACATTCAGGGTGACGAGCCTTTTATCCAGCGCTCGCAACTGGAGGCTGTTAAGGCTTGTTTCGACGATGCTTCTACACAGATTGCTACTTTGGTAAAACCTTTCAGCGCTGATGATGCGTTTGAGGTGTTGGAAAATGCCAATTCGCCAAAGGTTGTAGTCAACAAGAATTTCCAGGCCCTTTATTTCAGTCGCTCCATCATTCCTTACCAGCGCAATGTCGGCAAGCAAGACTGGCTGAAGGGGCATACTTATTACAAGCACATCGGCTTGTATGCTTATCGTGCTGCTGTATTGCAGGAAATCACTGCATTGCCACAATCGTTTCTCGAACTGGCTGAATCGCTAGAACAGTTGCGCTGGCTGGAGAATGGTTATACCATCAAGGTCGGCCTCAGTGATGTTGAGACTATCGGAATCGACACCCCTCAGGATTTGGAGCGTGCGGAATTGTTTCTTAAAGAACATTACGGAGCAAAATGACGGCAGTAATCGATAGGACAAAGGCACCACAGAACAAGCCGATGGAACACTTTGCGATACCTGTTCCTGAACGAAGAATTCTGAATAATGGTACCCCTCTGAATATTCTCAGAGTAGGCTCGGAAGATGTGATACGTTTTGACATTCTGGTACGTGGCGGTCAGTGGCAGCAGGAGCTTCCGCTGCAGGCAATGTTTACCAATCGCATGTTGCGCGAAGGCACTGCCAGTTACACTTCGCAGCAGATAGCTTCGAAACTGGATTATTACGGAGCATGGCTCGACCTTTCTTCGTCGGTCAATTACGGATTTATTACCCTATATTCGCTGGTGAAGTATTTCCCCCAGACGCTTGAAATCGTGGCGTCGATGATTAAGGAACCGTTGTTTCCGGAGAAGGAGCTCGATGTTGTACGTAATGTCAATCGCCAGCAGTTTCTGGTTAATGCCGACCGTGTGGAAGTTCTTGCGCGCAAGGAACTGAACCGTTCGCTGTTCGGTACGGCGCATCCTCTTGGAAAGTATGCTGCCCTGCAGGATTATGACACCATTACAGCTGCACACTTGCGCAATTTTTATACTACTTATTATACCTCGGCCAACTCTACTCTTTACGTATCGGGTAAAGTTACTGATGATATTCTGCGCTGTGTAGAACAGCATTTCGGTCAGGAAAGCTGGGGCAGTCTTTCTTCTATTCCTGCAGACCGCAATTATGAAGCAAAGACTATAGCAGACCGTCGTGTTTTTATCGAACGTCCTGATGCGCTTCAAAGCTCTATTAAAATGGGATGCTTCACACTGGACCGTTTGCATCCCGATTTTCTGAAGTTCAAGGTTTTGGTAACACTGTTCGGCGGATACTTTGGGAGCCGTCTCATGTCGAATATCCGCGAAGACAAGGGATATACATATGGCATTGCTTCGGGTGTAGTTTCTTATCCCGGGACGGGTATGCTTATTGTCAGTACAGAGGCTGCCAACGAGTATGTGCGTCCGCTTATCGCAGAAGTCTATACGGAAATAGACCGCCTGCAGCAAGACCTTGTACCGGCTGAAGAACTGGAGATGGTGAAAAACTATATGTTGGGCGATTTATGCCGTGCTTACGAAGGACCTTTGTCGGTTACTGAAGCGTGGATATTTACCCAGACAGCCGACTTGCCCGACAGTTTCTATGGCCAATCCGTACAGGCTATCCGTACGGTAACTGCCGAAGAATTACGTCGTTTGGCTCAGCTATATTTCGATAAAGAACGTTTAATAGAGGTGGTTGCAGGTAAAAAAATGCTATAAAGCAGCAGGCAGAAAAATAATTCCATTAAATTGGGGACACAAAAAATATTGATTAAGGCGAATGAATTCTAGAAAATTATACTTGACATGTGGCCTGTTGGCCTTTACCGCAGTGCATGCATGGGCACAAATCAACATCGGCTTTTACAAATTCAAGAACGGTGCCGAGTATACCGGCGAACTGAAAGGCAAGAAGCCTAATGGCAAAGGAAAAACCCTTTTTAAAAACGGTGACGTGTATGAAGGGGAGTATCTTAAAGGAAAGCGCCAGGGTGAAGGTACCTATTTATATAAGGAGGGAGAAAAGTACGTTGGCGAGTGGTATCAGGACCAGAAGCATGGCAAGGGTACGTATTATTTTATGAACAATAACCGTTACGAAGGTATGTGGTCGGCCGATTTCCAGCAGGGAAAAGGTGTGATGTATTATTATAACGGTGATGTGTACGACGGTGAATGGACCGAAAGTAAACGTAACGGTGAAGGAACTTACTCGTGGAAAGGTGGTGCCAGCTACACCGGTCAGTGGGTAAACGATTCGAAGACCGGAAAGGGCGTGATGATATGGGGCGACCAGTCTAAATACGATGGTGAGTGGCAAAGCGACATGCGTCACGGAAAGGGCACTTTCTATTATACCAACGGCGACAAGTATGTGGGCGACTGGAGCGAAGACGTGCAGGATGGAAAAGGTATTTACTATTTCCAGAACGGCGAACGCTACGAAGGTGATTACGTAAACGGTGAACGGACTGGGCAAGGTATTTATGTATATACCAATGGAGATAAGTATGTTGGCCAGTTCAGCAACGGTATGCAGCAGGGTGAAGGTACATTCACTTGGGCCAACGGTGCCGAATATACCGGCCATTGGAAATGTAACCAGCGCTCTGGCAAGGGGCACTATAAATGGGCCAACGGAGATGAATACGAAGGTACATGGAAAAACAACATGGCCGATGGCGAAGGTGTATTGCGCACGGCCGATGGCTCTGTATATACCGGACAATTTAAAAACGGAAAGGAAGACGGTAAAGGGGTACTCATCAATAAAGATGGTGTCCGTTACGAGGGAACCTTTAAGGATGGCAAGAAGGATGGCAGTTTTGTAGAGACTGACAATACCGGCAAGGTTATCCGCCGTGGTACTTATAAGTTTGGCCATCTGGAACAATAACCCTCTGTTATGATTACATTTGATTTGGAACAGTTAGCAGGTCAGGTATGTAATCTGGCCAAAGAAACCGGCGACTTTATCCGCCAGGAACGGAAAAAATTCCGCCGTGAACAAGTAGAAAAAAAACATGCACACGATTATGTGTCGTATGTTGACAAAGAATCGGAAAAGCGAATTGTAGCAACACTCTCCCAACTTCTTCCTGAAGCCGGCTTTATCGCCGAGGAAGGGTCGGGGAGCTTGACCGATGAAAATCTTTATTGGGTAGTAGACCCATTGGATGGAACGACCAATTTCATCCACGACAACCCTCCTTATTGTATCAGCATTGCTTTACGTAGCCGGCAGGAAATTCTGCTAGGTGTGGTGTACGAAATTTGCCGCGATGAATGTTACTGGACATGGAAAGGCGCAGCATCATATCTGAATGGAAATCCGATAACCGTATCGTCGGTATCCGAGTGTACAGATGCTTTCATTGCATTGGGCTTTCCGTATGATTCGGTCCGTTACAGACCTGTTGCCACTCATCTGGTAGAAAGCTTGTATGGTCGTGTTGGCGGATTACGTCTGCAAGGTGCTGCAGCTGCCGAACTCTGTTATGTGGCAGCCGGACGCTTTGAAGGACGTATTGAAGCTTTTTTGGGACCTTGGGACATTACCGCAGGAGCGCTTATCCTGCAAAATGCAGGTGGCTGTCTGACAGACTTTAACGGCGGCAGCAGCTGGGAGTCTGGACATGAGGTCGTAGCTTCGAATGGGAAAATACACAGCTTTCTTTTAAGCACCCTCCAAAATGCAAAATAATTACGTTTTTATTAGTTTAATAAAAATTAATTTCTTAAGTTTGTTGGGAGATAAGTCTTTCCCAGTCATGCCTTTGCGGTTACAATAGTCTGTTTTTGCTTGAGGCATTCTGAGTTGACTTAGATTTTGCTTTGGAGATTTTAATTGTTTTATCTTAAAAAAATAAATTCATTAGTTTACTATGGAAGAAACGTTGAATATTATAAAGAACGATCCATGGCTTGAACCGTTTGCAAAAGCCATCGAAGGTCGTCATTTGCATGCTATTGCCAAGGAAAAAGAACTGGTAGGCAAGAAATCCTTGAGCGAATTTGCCGGCGGACACCTTTACTACGGATTGCATTTCGAAAGTCCTGAATGGGTATTCCGTGAATGGGCTCCCAATGCTAAGGAAATCTATCTTATCGGAGATTTTTCTGACTGGAAACCAACACCACGCTATAAACTGAAACGTCTGAGAGGCACCGGCAACTGGGAAATCCGTCTTCCTAAAGATGCGTTGCATCATGGAGACCTTTATAAGATGCTGGTACGTTGGAATGGCGGTGAAGGCGAAAGAATCCCAGCCTGGGCCAATCGCGTAGTGCAAGACGAGCAGACCAAGATATTCAGCGCACAGGTATGGAATCCTGTAAAACCTTATAAATTCAAGAAGAAAGTATTCAACCCCAACATAGGCCCTCTTATGATTTACGAATGCCATGTAGGTATGGCGCAGGATGCCGAAAAGGTGGGTACTTATAATGAATTCCGCGAAAACGTACTGCCACGGGTAGCTGCCGATGGTTACAACTGTATCCAGATTATGGCTATTCAGGAACATCCTTATTACGGAAGTTTCGGCTATCACGTTTCAAGTTTCTTTGCTCCATCGTCTCGGTTTGGAACTCCTGAGGAGCTTAAGGCTCTGATTGATGCTGCTCACCAGATGGGTATTGCCGTGATTATGGATATTGTTCACTCGCATGCTGTGAAGAATGAGGTCGAAGGTTTAGGAAATCTGGCCGGTGACCCTTGTCAGTATTTCTATCAGGGTGACCGTCGTGAACATCCGGCATGGGATTCATTGTGCTTCGATTACGGAAAGAACGAAGTATTGCACTTCTTGCTTTCTAACTGCCGCTACTGGCTCGAAGAATTCAAGTTTGATGGATTCCGCTTCGATGGCGTAACTTCTATGCTGTACTACAGCCACGGATTGGGAGAAGCATTCTGCAATTACGAAGATTACTTTAACGGTCATCAGGATGATAACGCTATCTGTTACCTTACACTGGCCAACCGTCTCATCCATCAGTTGAATCCGCGTGCCATCACCATCGCCGAAGAAGTTTCCGGTATGCCGGGACTGGCTGCTCCGTTTGAAAACGGCGGTTATGGATTCGATTACCGCATGGCAATGAACATTCCTGATTACTGGATTAAGACTATCAAGGAAAAGAAAGACGAAGACTGGAAACCATCCAGCTTGTTCTGGGAAGTAACCAACCGCCGTAAGGACGAAAAGACAATCTCTTATGCCGAAAGCCACGATCAGGCACTAGTAGGCGACAAGACCATCATCTTCCGCCTGATTGATGCCGATATGTACTGGCACTTTAAGAAAGGCGACGAGAATATGACCGTGCAGCGCGGTATCGCCTTGCACAAGATGATTCGTCTGCTTACTGCATCTACCATCAACGGTGGTTACCTGAACTTTATGGGTAATGAATTCGGTCATCCAGAATGGATTGACTTCCCGCGCGATGGTAACGGCTGGTCGCACAAATATGCACGTCGTCAGTGGAATTTAGTAGACAATAAAGAATTGTGCTATCATTACTTGGGCGACTTTGACAGCGCAATGGTACATTTGCTCACCAAGACCCGCAACATCCAGAAAACAGATGTAATAGAGGTATGGCATAACGATGGCGACCAGGTGCTGGCATATCGCCGTAAGGACTTGGTATTTGTATTCAATTTCAATCCTACCCAGTCGTTCACAGACTATGGCTTCCTGGTTCCTAACGGAGCATACGATGTAGTATTGAATACCGATGCCAAAGAATTTGGTGGTTTTGGATTCTCGGACGATAGTATCCGTCATTTCACTTGCGCCGATCAGCTTTACAAAAAAGAGCGCAAGGAGTGGCTTAAACTATACATCCCGGCCCGTTCGGCTGTGGTATTAAAAAGAGTGAAGTAACGTTTATGAGTGAATATACACACCCTGCTTACAAGAAGACCGCCCGCATCATGACCGTTGTGTGCGGTCTTCTTTTCTTTTCGTTCAGTTTTGTTTACTTGTACGTGTTCCAGAAGGACGTACTCGAAGCTTATCACTACACACTGGCTCATGGCAAGACCCATTACGTAGCCCAGAATGCAGCCCTTATTATTACCATCGTGCTGCTTTTGCTGCGATGGGGTGTCAACTGCCTGCTGGGTTTAAAGGGAGCAGTGCGCAGTTTGTCGTATTTCCCTTCATGCCTGTTGCTTGGGGCGTTGACCGATATCAGTTGCAGCGTGTATCATACTGCCGATAGCAGTGGCTGGCAATGGTGGGTTCCTGTTACACTGCTTGTGTTTGTAGGAGCGGCTTTCGGACTGCGCCGTCTGTTTCGTGTGCAGCTTGACAATGAAATTCCGCTCATGCAGCTGGTAAACGGAAATCTGCTTATCCTTTTCCTGCTTTGCCTGATGACTGTGATGATTGGTAATCAGAATACATCCTTCCATCACGAGCTGGCAGTAGAACGCTGCATCCGTAATGGAGACTACAGCCAGGCTGCGCGCATCGGTGAACAGTCGCTTCAAACCACCCGTACACTCAATGTGCTGCGTGCTTATGCACTGTCACTCGAAGGGCGCATGGGCGACCGACTGTTCTACTACCCGCAGCCATACGGCGTGCAAGGACTGTTGTTTGATACCGGCAGCACAGAAACCCAGCGTATCACAGCCGACAGCCTTTATCATTACTTGGGCGACCGTCCTGCTGTAGGCGAAGACCTGACCGGTTTCCTGCGCAACAGTTGCCGGCAGGAGCGGGGAACGCATGCTACACTGGACTATTATATGTCGGCATTGCTGCTCGACAAGAATCTGGATGAATTCAGTACAGCCGTAGCCGAGTATTATGCTCCCGAAGATACCCTGCCCGTACACTACCGTGAAGCCTTGCTGCTTTACCAGGCCGAGCATCCTGCTTACGAGAAACAGCATACCGACAGCCTGATGCAGAACGCACTGGAACAATACAACACCTTGCGTGCCGGCTATACCGATGTTGTGGAGCAGAAGAACCAGATGCGCCGCACGTACGGACACACCTATTGGTGGTACTATCACTATCAGTAACAAAATCAAAACCCGTAAATCTTTTTTGCCCCACTGCTAGCGTATAATATACATTTTTACTAATTTTGCAGTCCGGTAGCAAGAAAAGAACAAAAATAACATATACAATTATGGCAAAAGAATTAAAAGACCTTACCAAAAGAAGTGAAAACTATTCACAATGGTATAACGACCTCGTTGTAAAAGCCGACTTGGCCGAGCAATCACCGGTGCGTGGATGTATGGTGATCAAGCCTTACGGATACGCTATCTGGGAAAAAATGCAGCGCATCTTGGACGATATGTTCAAGGCAACTGGACACGTTAATGCTTATTTCCCGCTGCTTATCCCGAAGTCATACCTGAGCCGTGAAGCAGAACACGTGGAAGGCTTCGCTAAAGAATGTGCCGTAGTAACTCACTATCGACTGAAAAATGCAGAAGATGGTTCGGGCGTGATTGTAGACCCTGCTGCCAAGCTGGAAGAAGAGCTTATCATCCGTCCTACTTCTGAAACCATCATCTGGAGTACTTATAAAAACTGGATTAACTCATACCGCGACCTGCCTATCCTGTGCAACCAGTGGGCTAACGTAATGCGTTGGGAAATGCGTACCCGTCTGTTCTTGCGTACTGCCGAATTCTTGTGGCAGGAGGGACATACTGCACACGCTTCCCGCGAAGAAGCTGAAGCAGAAGCACAGAAGATGTTGCACGTATACGGCGACTTTGCTGAAAAATACATGGCAGTGCCAGTTGTCAAAGGTGTGAAGTCTGCTAACGAGCGTTTTGCAGGTGCATTGGATACTTACACCATCGAAGGTTTGATGCAGGATGGTAAAGCACTTCAGTGCGGTACTTCTCACTTCCTGGGTCAGAACTTTGCCAAGGCATTCAACGTGCAGTTTGTTGACAAGAATAACAAACTGGATTATGTATGGGCAACATCATGGGGTGTATCAACTCGTCTGATGGGAGCGCTTATCATGACACACTCAGACGACAACGGTCTGGTACTTCCTCCACACTTGGCACCTATCCAGGTAGTTATCGTTCCTATCTACAAGAACGACGAACAGCTTAAACAGATTGACGCTAAGGTAGAAGGTATCGTAGCCAACTTGCGTGCTATGGGTATCTCTGTGAAGTACGACAATGCTGACAACAAGCGTCCGGGCTTCAAGTTCGCTGATTATGAATTGAAAGGTGTACCTGTACGTCTGGTTATGGGTGGTCGCGACTTGGAAAACAATACTATGGAAGTTATGCGTCGTGATACCCTTGAAAAAGAAACAGTATCTTGCGAAGGTATCGAAGAATACGTTAAGAATTTGTTGGAAGAAATCCAGAACAACATCTACCAGAAAGCGCTTGACTATCGTAACGCACACATCACCAAGGTGGATACATACGAAGAGTTCAAGGAACAGATTGAAAAAGGTGGATTTATCCTGGCTCACTGGGACGGAACAACAGAAACAGAAGAACGCATCAAGGAAGAAACCAAGGCGACTATCCGCTGTCTGCCTTTCGATGCAGACGAGGAAAGCCTTACTCCGGGCGTAGACATGGTTACTGGAAAACCGTCTGCTCGCCGCGTACTCTTTGCTCGTGCTTATTAATAGCATAACTACAGATCATCCTTAAAATAGAAGAAAGAACCGGCATGCGCTTTTGCAATAATGAAAGCGTTGCCGGTTCTTTTATTTTTTTCCGAAGATTCGATTCGCCGTTTATGGGATATTTCGGGGGAATATCTTACCTTTGTATCTGGACGCTTGTCCCGACAGAAAAACTGATATAATAAAAACGAAAAGCAAAAACTTAAATCTATGAAAACTAAATTCTTACTGGCCGGCATGCTGGCATGTATGCTGGGCTTTTCTTCCTGCTCCAATGAGTCTGTAAAAACCATTCCTGTATACGGATGGCAAGGCGAAGGCGGCAATGCCACCGAAGCATCTATCCAGTCTGATTTCAAGAAATGGAAAGAACACGGTCTGACAGGTATGTGCTATAACGCCGGAGGCTTCAACGTCGAGAAGCATGCGCGTGCGGCCAAAATTGCTCATGCCAACGGACTGGAATACCACGCATGGATTCCGGCTATGCTGAAAGGGGATGCCGATTCTACCTGGTATGCCGTAAACCGCAAAGGCGAGTCGGCCTACAACGTACAGGCATACGTTCCTTATTACAAATGCATGTGTCCCAACAATCCGGCTGTAATCGACTATCTTGTTTCTGAATATACCAAAATAGCCGAGATTCCTGATGTAGACTATGTACATCTGGATTACATCCGTTATGTAGACGTAATTCTGGCACGCGGCTTGTGGGAGAAGTACGGACTAGTAATGAACGAAGAATATCCTACTGCCGATTACTGCTACTGTGACAAATGCGTGGCCGATTTTAAAGCAGAGAGCGGAATCGACATCAAAGCGATGGAAGACCCGTCAACTTGCGAAGAGTGGAAACAGTTCCGCTATAACCGTATTACCAATCTGGTAAATAAAATCGCCGATGCAGTTCATGCTAAAGGCAAGAAGGTAAGTGCTGCCGTATTCCCGGGCCCGGACTCATATGCCAAGAAGCTGGTTCGTCAGGAATGGAACAAGTGGAACATCGATGCTTTCTTCCCGATGAACTATAACGACTTCTATCTGGAACCTGCATCATGGGTAGGCAAGGTGACGCAGGAAGAAGTGGCTTCAGTAGGCGGCAAGAAACCTGTTTACAGTGGATTGTTCATTTGTCGCGACTGGCAGAACAAAGCCAATATCAAAGACCCGGAAGGTCACGGACTGATTCCTTCTGAAATTGGTGAAGCTGTACGTGGTTCTATCGAAGCCGGTGCTGCGGGTGTGGCATTGTTCGTTCCGGGTAACATGACCGACGAACATTGGGCTGAATTCGAAAAGGCTATTCAGGTGAAATAATTTCTTTTAGTTTCCTGTAGAAACGGTTTATCCCTTTCTGTATCTGTATTTTAACAGATGCGGAAAGGGATTTTTTTGTCAGCATTTTTTTTGTGAAATATTGTTGTAAAAACGATGTGTTCCCTTTTCCTTACACATGAGATGAGCCTTTCTCATTTTTAAGATAAAAGTTCGGCTTACCTGTGCCGTATGTTTGTCTTTTCAATGAGGAAGGATGAAGGTATGGATTTTCCAGCTGACTGTCTTCATCGGGTAATCCTTTAAGTAAAAATAGTTTTCGTCTTGTATTTAATCCTATTTGCATTATCTTTGAATATCCGTAAAATAAAAACTTACTTGTATGAAATACCCTATAGGAATCCAGAGTTTTGACCGTATCATAGACGAAGGTAAGCTGGACGATTTCCGTATGAGTCTGACGGCTTTTCTGGCAAGCATTCCCTATACGAAGCGCCGCAAGGAGAACGAGCGAGAAAGAGAGCATTACTTCCATTACACGTTCTACCTCATTCTGCGCCTTATCAGTGTGTATACGGTCTATACGGAAAAAGTGCAGAGTCGCTGTCGGGTAGACTGCATCGTGGAAACTCCGGATTTTGTTTATATTTTTGAATTCAAGCTGGACGGTAGGACCGATGAAACCCTGCAGCAGATTATGGATAAAGGCTATGCACGGGAATACGAACCGGATGGAAGAACGCTTTACCGGATAGGAGCTGTATTCTCATCCGAAACGGGTACGATAGAAGACTGGAAAACAGAGTGACCTGCATCAAATAAAAAACGGGAACTGTTTCAGCGCCAAGGCTGAGAGCGTTCCCGTTTTGCTTATAATCCCAAAGATTTATCGTTGTTCATTTACCCATGCATGCTCAATTTCCACTACATACATCTTGTGGAAGTTGCCATGTCCTTCGCCATACCAGCGGTCGATGAGTGAAGTATCCATAAATTTGTCGGGCTCAATCATGTCCGCATAAAGTTTGCGGCATTCCAGTATGAGACGTGCCTGACGGAAAGTGATGTTTCCGCTTTCAGTAACGATGGGTTGCAGTCCTGTTTCGGCTATTTTATCGGTATCGCGTCCCGATTTAGAGCCGCAGACTTTGTGGATAGCCTTGTTTTCTTCACCCAGGAATGACAGCGTGAGTGTTTCTCCTTTTTCTATAAACTCATATGTATAGCGTTCGGGACGGATAAACAGAAAAGCGACAGGCTTTCCCCACAAAATTCCGGTACCGCCCCAACTGGCTGTCATGGTATTGAACTTTTCGGCAGTGCCGGCTGTTACCAGCATCCATTCCTTGCCTATGGCATCAAACAGGTTGTCCTGCAATTGAGATACATTGATTTCTTTCATTGTGTTTCATTCTTTTTGTTTTCGTGTTACAAAGATAGTAAGAAAAACTTTTCGTCAAATTTATTTTATTTTTCTGATACACCCTAACTGGTATTATTTGTAATTTTGTCCGCGATTTATAATTTATATATATGGAACCGATACATAAAATTAACAAAGTAGAGGTCCGCAACCTGCAGATTGAGGACTATGCTCAGCTGTCACAGTCGTTTAAACGTGTATATGCCGACAAGGATGTGTTCTGGACACATGCCCAGATTGAAAAACTGATTTCAATTTTTCCGGAAGGACAGATTGTTACGGTGGTAGACGATAAGATAGTGGGATGTGCATTGTCCATCATTGTAGATTACGAAATGGTCAAGGGTGACCATACCTATGCCAAAGTTACAGGCAATGAAACTTTTAATACACACGATCCGAAAGGAAACATTCTTTATGGAATAGAAGTGTTTATCCATCCGGAGTATCGTGGACTGCGTCTGGCCAGACGTATGTATGAGTACCGCAAGGAGCTGTGTGAGAAACTGAACCTGAAAGCCATCATGTTTGGCGGCCGTATACCTAATTATTATAAGTATGCCGACACGATGCGTCCGAAGGAGTACATTGAGAAGGTACGCTCACGCGAGATTTATGACCCTGTGCTCACTTTCCAGCTTTCCAACGATTTTCACGTACGCCGTGTGATGCGTAACTACTTGCCCAACGACGAAGAGTCGAAACATTGTGCTACGTTGTTGCAGTGGGATAACATTTATTACCAGCCGCCTACACAGTCGTATGTAGATAAGAAGACAACGGTGCGTGTGGGACTGGTGCAATGGCAGATGCGTGCATACAACACGCTGGATGATGTTTTCGAGCAAGTAGAATTCTTTGTGGATGCCGTTTCGGGTTACAAGAGTGACTTTGTGCTCTTCCCGGAATATTTCAATGCACCGCTGATGGCTAAATTCAATAATATGGGCGAAGCGCAGTCCATCCGTGCATTGGCACAATATACGGCCGAAATTCGCGACCGTTTTCTCAACCTGGCTATCAGTTATAATATCAATATCATTACGGGTAGTATGCCTTATGTGAAGGAAGATGGCGGACTGTACAATGTGGGATTCTTGTGTCGCCGTGACGGAACATTCGACATGTATGAAAAAGTACATGTAACGCCGGATGAGGTGAAGAGCTGGGGCCTGAGTGGAGGACGGATGGTCCAGACCTTTGATACCGACTGTGCTAAGATTGGTGTACTGATTTGTTACGATGTTGAATTCCCCGAGCTGTCACGTATCATGGCCGACCAGGGCATGCAGATTCTTTTTGTTCCGTTCCTGACCGATACGCAGAACGGATATTCGCGTGTAAGGGTTTGTGCACAGGCTCGCGCCATAGAAAACGAGTGCTTTGTGGTGATTGCAGGCAGTGTGGGCAACTTGCCGCGTGTGCACAATATGGACATCCAGTATGCACAGTCGGGAGTGTTTACTCCGTGCGACTTTGCTTTCCCTACAGACGGTAAGCGTGCAGAAGCGACTCCGAATACGGAAATGATTCTGGTATCCGATGTCGATTTGGACTTGCTGAACGAACTGCATACGTACGGTAGTGTGCGCAATTTGCGTGACCGCCGTAATGATTTGTACGAGTTGAAAGTGAAGACCAACCGTTGAAATTTCACGCTGTCAGAGCAGTAACACATTTGTTAAGAAGAAGGCTTTCTGGTTTGCAAAGAATCAGGAAGTCTTCTTTTTGTATATGGATTTGTATTTATTTATTGATTCGGAATGTGCTTGTTCTAAAAAAAATCGTAATTTAGTAGCCGAGCCATACGGCTGTAAATTTTATTTTCAGGCATTTTTAGATAAAACTATGAGCAAAATACTTTATCCGACTGTGGCGGCCTTGACGATGGCTGCCGGAGCAGTGGCACAAGAACGGCCTAATATTATAGTCTTTCTGGTCGACGATATGGGACTGATGGATACTTCTGTTCCGTTTATTACGGATGCAGAGGGAAACCCGCAACGGCAGCCGCTAAACGACTGGTATCGTACGCCGAATATGGAACGGCTGGCCAGCCAGGGTGTACGTTTTTCTACCTTTTACGCACAGAGTGTAAGCTCGCCTTCGCGCACGTCTATCATGACCGGACAGAATGCGGCCCGGCACCGCACTACGAACTGGATTAATGCGGAAAGCAACAATCGGGATACGTACGGACCCTACGAATGGAACTGGAAGGGGCTGACAAGTAACTGTCCGATTTATCCGGCGGTTTTGCGTGAGGCCGGTTACAAAACGATCCATGTGGGAAAGGCACACTTCGGCTGTATGGGCAGTGAGGGAGAGGACCCTACGAATCTGGGATTCGATGTCAACATCGGCGGCTCGTCTATCGGACATCCGGGCAGCTATCACGGCGCGAACGGTTATGGTTGGATAAAGGGACAGCGCGAACGGGCAGTACCCGATTTGGAAGCTTACCACCGTACGCATACGTTCCTTTCGGATGCTCTGACAATAGAAGCCGGAAAAGAGATAGCCAAGGCTGTACAGGCTGGACAACCGTTTTATCTGAACATGGCTCACTATGCCGTGCATGCGCCTTTCGAAACGGACGAACGTTTTATCGGTCATTACAAGGATGCCGATAAGAATCAGCAGGCACAGGCTTTCGCCACGCTGGTAGAAGGAATGGACAAGTCATTGGGCGACCTGATGAATAAGTTGGAAGAATTGGGTGTGGCCGAGAATACGGTGATTATTTTTCTGGGCGACAACGGGGGGGATGCTCCGCTGGGTGATGCGGCAGATTATGGTTCGTCGACTCCGTTGAAAGGGAAAAAGGGATCGGAATATGAAGGAGGTGTACGCGTTCCTTTTATCATGAGCTGGGCCAAACCGGATGAGAACAATAAGCTGCAAAAGAGCTATCACATTGTCCGAAACTGTGTGCAGACACAAATGGCAACAGTAATGGATATTTACCCTACGGTATTGTCGGTAGCCGGTGTTAGAGTCCCAAGGGGATATGTGCTGGATGGAGACGACCTGAGACGGTTGGCACAGGGCAAGCCCGACAAGCGGCATCGTGATGACTTCCTGATGCACTTCCCGCACGAGCATCGGGGCAGCTATTTTACAACTTACCGTAAAGGGGACTGGAAGTTGATTTACTATTATAATCCGCAGACGGATGGCAAACCTACTTATAAGCTTTACAACTTGGCAGCAGACCCGTTCGAAAAGAAAGATGTGTCTTTGGACAATCCGAAACTGCTGCGCGAGCTATGTCGCCAGATGGTGCTGCGTTTGGAAAAAGAAGGGGCTTTATATCCTGTAGATAAGGAAGGAAAGACGCTTTATCCCGTATTGCCGCCGGTTCATGTCATCGAAGCGGTGTTTGGTCCCTGCAACCCGTCTGCTGAAAATACCTATTTTTAGGTATTGACGAGCGACTGTTTTCTGACGAAATTTGCATCGGTGAAAATAACATATAAAACTAAGTTTAGCGTATGAAAATTGAAAAAATTATAGCTCGTGAAATTCTGGACTCACGTGGTAATCCTACCGTAGAAGTAGATGTAGTGTTGGAATGTGGTGTAATGGGACGTGCTGCCGTACCGTCAGGCGCATCAACAGGTGAACACGAAGCACTTGAATTGCGCGACAAAGATCCGAACCGCTACTGTGGTAAGGGTACACTGAAAGCAGTGGTGAACGTGAACAACATCATCGCCCCTGCACTGGTAGGATGGTCGGCTTTGCAGCAACGTGCCATCGACCATAAGATGCTGGAACTGGACGGCACAGCAACCAAATCTAATTTAGGTGCCAATGCCATTCTGGGTGTTTCACTGGCTGTAGCCAAGGCGGCTGCCGCTTATTTGGATATTCCTTTGTATCGCTACATCGGTGGTGTAAATACATTTGTAATGCCGGTGCCGATGATGAATATCATCAACGGCGGATCGCACAGTGATGCTCCGATTGCTTTCCAGGAATTTATGATTCGTCCGGTAGGAGCTCCTTCGTTCCGCGAAGGTTTGCGCATGGGAGCAGAGGTGTTCCATGCCCTGAAAAAGGTGCTGCACGACCGCGGACTGAGTACGGCTGTGGGCGATGAAGGTGGATTTGCTCCTGCACTGAACGGTACGGAAGATGCACTGGATTGCATCATGAGTGCCATCTCGAAAGCAGGTTATCAGCCGGGTAAAGATGTTATGATTGGTATGGACTGCGCTTCTTCCGAATTCTATAAGGATGGTGTGTACGATTATACTCTCTTCGAAGGAGAAAAGGGTAAGAAGCGTACAGCCGACGAACAGATTGACTATCTGGAAGAACTTATCAGCAAATACCCGATTGACTCGATTGAAGATGGTATGAGTGAAAATGATTGGGATGGCTGGAAGAAACTGACCGAACGCATCGGCGACCGCTGCCAGTTGGTAGGCGATGACTTGTTTGTAACGAATGTGGAATTCCTGAGCAAGGGTATCGAACTGGGTTGTGCCAACTCTATCCTGATTAAGGTGAACCAGATTGGCTCACTCACAGAAACTCTGGATGCCATCGAAATGGCACACCGTCATGGTTATACCACTGTAACATCGCACCGTTCGGGCGAAACCGAAGATGCTACAATTGCTGATATTGCCGTAGCAACAAACAGTGGCCAGATTAAGACGGGCTCGTTGAGCCGTTCGGACCGTATGGCGAAATACAACCAGTTGTTGCGCATTGAAGAGGAATTGGGCGGCCTTGCCGTATATGGTTATAAAAAGTAATAAAGACGCTTTCTTTGTCTTTTAAATAGCAAATTTTACAAAATGAGAAATCCTCCTGCCAGGGCCGTGATGGTCGAGGGCAGGAGGATTTTTTTATTCAGGACCGATTGTAAAACAGCCGGTTTATTCTATACCGATTTCATCTACAAAGAGGTAAGCTTTGTGTCCGGCATTTTTGTGCCACTTAGGTAATACCTGAGTAGCTTTACCGATAATGTGTACGTAGCGGGCAGCCACTTTGTCAAACTGTACCCGTTCTACTTTCGTCACGTTGTTAGGACTTCCTTTCGGGAGTTCCGGATAATCTGCTTTAGCTACTTGTGTAAAATTCTTACCATCGTTAGAAATAGAAACTTCGATGCCTTTCAGACCGAAAATATAATCGCCCGGTACCTGACAGGTGCTGATGAATACAGATGATATCTCGGTGTCTTTCTGCAAGTCGATGGTCGCTTCCAGGTCTTTTCCGTAGAAGCCCAGATAACGTCCGGAACGATAAGCAGCATCTTCGCCGTACAAGCCGTCAATCAGTACGTTGGCGCCCTTAAACGTGTAAGTATCTTCGGGAGCATAGTGAAGCTCGATAGGCTGCATGGTTGCCAGGTTGTAATGCAGGGTTTCTTCAGCAGTTTCACTGGCAGCACCGTTGCGGATAGATACAGCCTTGATGGTTGCGTTGCCCGAGATGTCAAAAGGACCTTCGTAGCGAATGGTGTTTGCATCCGGCGTGCTGCCGTCGGTGGTGTAATAAGCAGGTGCATTGTCGAATGTATAAAGCAATACAGACGAAACACCCGGCTTGTCGGACGGGTTGACATCAATTACTACATTTTCAATATCCTGCTTGTAGTGGAAGCCGTTAAGTGTGTACAAGTCGAGCTGGTGGCGCAGGCGAGAAAGGAAGCTGTCCAGATTTTTCTGCTCTGGATTACTCCACTGCAACTCACTCAGAGCAGCAATTCGAGGCATCATCTGCCATTCCACCTTGGTGGTATCTTTTGTCCATTCGGTCCAGATACAAGCCTGTACACCCATGATGTTCTTCTGTTCTTCAGGAGTGAGCTTGTCGGATACCGGTTCAAAATCATATACACGTTCTACACTGCTTACTCCCTTCAGACGGTTGTACCCCGGATTGCTGAAGTAAAGGTGACTGATAGGACAGACAATCGTCTGATGGCCAAGTTGAGCCGAACGTGTACCGGCTTTTACGCTGGTCCATGCAGTAACAGTAGTACTCTTGGTCGCATTGCCTTCCAGAATTTCATCCCAACCCATTACTTTGCGTCCGCGGGCATTGATTTCCTTTTCTACCTCGCTCATGAAATAAGCCTGCAACTGGTTTTCCTTGCTATATTCGGGAGTAGCTTTCAGTTTCAGCTCACGTATCTTAGCCTGGCATTTTGGGCACTTTTCCCAACGTACTTTCGGACATTCGTCACCACCTATGTGAATATAAGGTGAGGGGAATATATCCATGATTTCGTTGATTACATCTTTGGCAAACTGTAATGTTTTTTCGTTGCCTCCACAGAGAACTTCATCGAATACGCCAAAGCGTGTAGGAACTTCGTATGGACCTCCGGTACAGCCTAGTTCCGGATAAGAAGCAAGCGCTGCCATCATGTGGCCAGGCATATCGACTTCAGGAATTACGGTAATGTAGCGGTCGGCTGCATATTTTACAATCTCACGAGCCTGCTCCTGTGTGTAAAATCCTTTTACTGGAGTGCTGTCGAACTCTTTTGAACCTGGCTTTACAATAGTTTCCTTGCGATATGAACCTACTTCTGTCAGTTTGGGATATTTCTTGATTTCGATTCTCCATCCCTGGTCTTCGGTCAGGTGCCAGTGGAAGTAGTTGATGTTATGGAGTGCCAACATGTCGATTACCTCTTTTAGATAATCTACACTGAAGAAATGACGGCCCACATCAAGCATGAAACCACGGTAACCAAAGCGTGGAAAGTCTTTCACACTACCGGCAGGAAGTGCTGCGATTGTTTTACCTTGTGTAATAGGCAATGCTTTGTATAAGGTCTGAATACCATAGAAAATACCAGCTTCTGTTCTGGCCTTAAGAGTTACTTTGTCACTGTTAATCTGAAGTTCGTAGCCTTCCGGATTGGCAATGTTGCTGTCCAAAATCAAGTTGATGCTTTGCTTGCTGGGAGTAGTAGTCAATTGCACCTCAACTCCTGTTACTTCTTTTATATATGAAGCAAGGAAATGGGCGTTGCGTTCCATTTTCTCATTACCTTGAGGATAAACAATGCAAATAGATGAGGTGATTTTAAATGGAGATGCATCGGTATCTGATACAACCTCCTGAGGCAGAGGGATAACATGCAAATTGCCGTTAGTGGCATTTTGCTGGGTACAGCTTGCAAGACTGAATGCCAAAACTGCACATAAGGTCAAAGGTTTTACCATAAATAAGCTAGTTTGTTGATGTTTATAATTGTTGCAAAATTAAGTTTTTATTTCGAAAACAGGAAAAGAGTATCTTACTGTTTTTCTAAATAGGGATTGATTGTGAATTATTTTTATAATATAGGAGTGGTTATTGAATATATTTGAGAGTTGCTTTGCCTCGTTTAATAGATATATATAAAAAAGAGTCCGGTTTGAGGTGAACTCAAATCAGACTCTTAATTATGAAAGACAATGAATATCAGTCTTTCAATGAATAGAACTCTACATTCTTGCGACCTTTTTTCTCACTGCTCAGCACTAACTTGTTTTCGCGTGAAAGCCAGCCGATAGCAGCCCAGAATTCAGCATCGCTAAGGTGTGATTCCTTCTTCAGTTTCAATACTTCTACCTTTTCACTACCGTGCAGGAGTGTCCACAAAGAACCTGCATTCTTACCTATTAAACTCTGTTCCATGATTAAAAATATTTAGATGAATAAATCAAAAATTAAATCGTAGTATGCGAAAAAAAACTTGTGCTTTTCCTTCGGCGTAGAAGGAAAACGGCAACAATGGCAGACTAGGAAAAATCTTCCTGCAACCTGCACAATTAATTTGAAAATGTATTGCTGAATAAAAGTGGTGAGTGTGGGGCGGAAAAGAGAAAGGCCCCGCTTGCCGCATGGCAGCAATAGAATAACCGGAAACCGTAAAGATGATAGGAGTGAGGTTTCCTTTTGCAAATATAAGGAACTTTTGTTAACTTTATACCAATTACAGCAATATTTTTTTTCTCCAGGGTTACGAAAGGTAGAAACTGAAGTCATACCCGGTTGTTTTGAGAAAAGGAAATTATCAAATTGAATATGAATAATAAAAGAAAAGATTTTTTACTGGATGGAAAGCTGATTCCCGAATGGCTTACGGAACTGGGCAAGGAGGGAAATGCAACTTTTGTTGCTTCATTGAATCCTGGAATCCCGCATGTGCTGGGCGTTCGTTTAGGAGATATGCGCCGCCTGGCCAAGCAGATAGCTGCTAGTGATTGGAAAAAATATCTGGATTCTGCAGGAGATTATTATATGGAAGAACGCTTGCTGCATGGCCTGGTCCTGGGAGCTATCACTCCGGATGAAGATGTGGAAATCTATCTTATTCGTGTAACGAATTTTGTATATAAAATTAACTGCTGGTCGGTATGCGATTCTTTCCGTTTTGCAGGCGGAAAGCGTTATTTTACCCAGTACGAGCAACGCTTTTGGGATTACCTGACAGACATGATGCAGCGCCCAGAAGCTTATACGATACGCTTTGGAGTAGTAATGACGCTTACCTATTATATAAAGGAAGCGTACATCGACCGCCTGTTGGAATGCTATGCAGCCATCCGTCATTCGGATTATTACGTAAAGATGGCAGTGGCCTGGGCCTTGTCCGTCTGCTACGTGAAGTTCCCCCAACGGACATACGATTTGCTGTCACGCGGCACACTCGATGCTGAAACCTTACAGAAAACCGTGCGTAAAATCAACGAATCACTACGGGTGGACAAGGCTTCCAAGCAGATAGTCACCCAGCTCCTGAAACGATAGTACGGCACTCTGTATTTCAAAATGCCCTACAGCGGTTCTTTTTTTAGAAAAGCATAGTGATAATCTCGCATAAATTACGTATCTTTGCATGAAAATTTTCGCGAATCATGAAAATTAAGGAAATTATTACAGCCCTTGAGAAGTTCGCGCCTCTGCCATTGCAAGACGGATTTGATAATGCCGGCCTGCAAGTTGGATTGACAGACGCGGAAGCTACAGGGGCTTTGTTGTGTCTGGACGTTACGGAAGCTGTAGTGGACGAAGCCATTGCACTGGGTTTTAACCTGATTGTTTCGCACCATCCGCTTATCTTCAAAGGCTTTAAATCGCTGACGGGTAAGGATTATGTGGAACGCTGCGTACTGAAGGCTGTCCGTAACGAAATTGTGATTTACTCCATGCATACCAACCTGGACAATGCGCGGGGAGGAGTAAACTTCAAGATAGCCCAGAAAATAGGTCTGCAGAATGTACGTATTCTGGCTCCGGTGCAGAACGCCTTACTCAAGCTTGTAACGTTCGTGCCGGTCTCCATGGCAGGTGTCGTTCGTAATGCTTTGTTCGATGCCGGTTGCGGATGCATTGGCAATTACGACGAGTGCAGCTATAATCTGGAAGGTACGGGCACATTCCGTGCTCTGGAAGGGACTCACCCGTTCTGCGGCGAGCAGGGGAAACGTCACGAGGAGAAAGAGGTCCGCATTGAGGTCATTCTGCCGGCATTCCGCAAAGGTGCCGTTATGAAGGCTTTGCTAGCTGCACATCCCTACGAGGAGCCTGCGTTCGATTTTTACGCCTTGCAAAATGCGTGGAATCAGACGGGTGCCGGAGTGGTAGGTGAGCTGGCCGAACCGGAAAGCGAGACTGAGTTCCTGAAGCGCATCAAGCAGACATTCGAAATCGGTTGCCTCAAACATTCGCGCATGGCCGGACGGCTGATTCGCAAAGTGGCACTGTGCGGTGGCTCGGGTGCATTCCTGTTGCCCGATGCTGTAGCAAGCGGTGCCGATGTGTTCCTGACCGGCGAAGTGAAGTATCATGATTACTTCTTCTACGACGACTGTATCCTGATAGCCGAGCTGGGGCACTACGAAAGCGAACAATATACCAAGGAAATATTTAATTCAATCATAAGGGAGCAGTTCCCGACGCTGGAAGTGAAAATGACCCGCGTCAATACCAATCCCATCAAATTTTTGTAAATTATCATTATGGTGAAAGAAGCAAAAAAAGATCCGAACGAACTGAGTGTAGAACAGAAGTTGAAAGCATTGTACCAGTTGCAGACGATGCTGTCAGAAATTGACAAGATCAAGACACTGAGAGGTGAACTTCCGCTTGAAGTACAGGATTTGGAAGACGAAGTAACCGGTCTGAGCACACGTATCGAGAAAATCAAAACTGAAATCGAAGAACTGAAAGCTTCGGTTGCTACCAAGAAAATTGAAATCGAAACTGCCAAGGCTTCTGTTGAAAAATACAAAGCTCAGCAGGACAACGTAAGAAACAACCGCGAGTACGACGTTCTTACTAAAGAAATCGAATTCCAGTCGCTGGAAATTGAACTGTGCGAAAAACGTATCAGAGAATATACTGCTTCAATCAAAGCCAAGGAAGAAGAAATTGTCAAGAGCACTCACGCACTCGAAGAAAGAACAAAAGACCTGGAAGTAAAGAAGAACGAGTTGGATGAAATCGTCTCTGAAACCAAGCAGGAAGAAGAAAAACTGAGAGAAAAAGCTAAAGTGCTTGAAATTACCATCGAACCACGCTTGTTACAGGCTTTCAAACGTATCCGTAAAAACTCACGCAACGGTTTGGGTATTACCTACGTTCAGCGCGATGCTTGTGGCGGTTGCTTCAACAAGATTCCGCCTCAGAAACAGATGGATATCCGTATGCGCAAGAAAGTTATCGTTTGCGAATACTGCGGACGTATCATGATTGATCCTGAATTGGCTGGTGTAGTTCCTGAAAGAAATCTGGATACTCTTACAAAGAAATAATTCTCACTCTTTGATTTTATTGAAATCCGCTTGTGGCATCCGTCATAGATGCGCAAGCGGATTTTTTTGTCCTTACTGTTGCAGTTTGTCATTCGTGAGATAAGCATTTTTCATGGCTGAAGCAAAAGCAAGTCATTTTTGTGCCGCATGTTTATCAAAGTAATGATGCGCGGAAGGTGTACCGATATTTGTATGGATTAATTATCAATATTCTAATGGGGTGAAAAATAAGACCAAGTTGCAGGTTGTGACTGTTATTATTGAGTTTGTAAATAAACATTACTATACGTAAAGTTTAAAGAATTGTATAATCAGGAATTTCTTTCAAGAAATTGCAGCAAAAACGCTCATAATCTACCTTGCAACAGTAGTGCTCCAGGCCATTGCTGACGATGAGATAATCTACTTTAAGCGCGATGTTATAGCGTGTAATCTGATCGAAAACCTGGCGGGTGATGGGGACGGTAGGAGCTTTATATTCGATAATCATGCGCGGAGTACGGGTGCGGTCGTACAGCACGGTGTCGCAACGCTTGCGGGTTCCGTTCAGAGTGAGCTGCACCTCATTGGCCAGCAGGCCGGAAGGGTATCCTTTATGCTGAATGAGGAAATGTACGAAATGCTGGCGCACCCACTCTTCGGGAGTAAGGGCAACGTATTTCCTCCGCAGGGGGTCGAATATCATTTTTTTGCCATCTGTTACAGCTATTTTAACTTGAAAATCGGGTAGGTTTAATGAGAACATGCTTATTTTTGTATAATATATCAATTAGTATCCACAAAAATACGAAAAGATTATGAAAACTAAAGAGGAAATTGTATCAAACTGGCTTCCGCGCTATACGCAGTGTAAACTGGAAGACTTCGGGAAATATATTCTGCTTACCAATTTCGATAAATATGTGGAGATTTTTGCAGAGCAGTTCAATGTGCCGGTTGTAGGCCAGACAGCCAACATGACTTCGGCACATGCAGACGATATAAGTATTATCAACTTCGGAATGGGCAGTCCCAATGCGGCCATCATCATGGACTTGCTCAGCGCCATCCAGCCCAAGGCCTGTCTGTTCTTGGGAAAATGTGGCGGATTGAGTTCGAAAACGGCTCTCGGAGATTTCATTCTTCCGATTGCGGCTATCCGCGGTGAGGGTACTTCGAACGATTATTATCCGCCCGAGGTTCCTGCGCTGCCAGCGTTCATGCTACAGCGTGCCGTGTCGTCGGCCATCCGCGATTTCTCACTGGACTACTGGACGGGGACTGTCTATACGACCAACCGTCGCATCTGGGAATACGATGAAAACTTCAAGGATTACCTTCGCAAAACCCGTGCAATGGGTATTGATATGGAAACGGCTACGCTGTTTGTTACGGGATTTGCCAACCATATTCCTACGGGCGCCTTGCTGCTGGTTTCGGATCAGCCTATGATTCCGGAAGGGGTGAAGACAGAGAAGAGTGATTCACTGGTGACCCAAAACTATGTGCGCGAACACGTACGGGTGGGCATCCATTCCCTGCAGATGATTCGCGACCAGAAGAAGACGGTTAAACACTTGAAGTTCGACTGGTAATGGGAGGTAGCTGAGATATGGCAAAGGAAATAGGATATGAAGATATTGTAAAAGCCATCCGCAACAAGGATTTCCGTCCGGTGTATTACCTGATGGGCGAAGAAGATTTCTATATTGACCGCATTGCAGACTATCTGGTAGACTCGGTGTTGACGGAGTCGGAGCGCGAGTTCAACTATACGGTGATGTACGGTCCGGAAGTCGAGGTGGCTGCCGTTATCAATGCGGCACGCCGTTACCCGATGATGTCGAAGTATCAGGTGGTGCTCGTAAAGGAAGCGCAGGGTTTGCGGGGACTGGAGAACTTGAGCTTTTATCTGCAGAAGCCGCTGGAGTCGACTATCCTGGTGTTCTGTCACAAGCATGGAACATTGGACCGGCGGAAGAAGGTAGCTGCAGAGCTGGAGAAGGTGGGAGTGCTCTTTGAGTCGAAGCGGTTGAAGGAAGCGCAGATGCCCGGATTCGTCACCTCGTATCTGAAGAGGAAGCAGGTGGAAATTGAGCCGAAGGCTTCGGAACTGATTACGGAATTTGTAGGAAACGACCTGAGCCGAATGGCTGGCGAACTGGAGAAGCTGATTATAACGCTGCCGCCCGGACAGAAGCGAATCACCTCCGAACAAATAGAGCGAAACATCGGAATCAGCAAGGATTATAACAATATCGAACTGAAGAACGCATTGGTGGAAAAGGATGTGCTGAAGGCAAATCGGATAATAAAATATTTTGACGATAATCCGAAGGCAAATCCTATACAGGCAACGCTTTCGTTTCTGTTCAATTTCTTCTCGAATCTGATGTTGGCCTACTACGCACCCGACAAATCGGAACAAGGAATCGCGCAGCAACTGGGACTCCGTTCTGCCTGGCAGGCTCGCGAGTATATGCTGGCCATGCGAAAATATACGGGGGTAAAAGTGATGCAGATCATCGGCGAAATCCGATATTGCGATGCACGGTCTAAAGGAGTGGGCAATCCGTCTACACCAAATGGTGAACTGCTGAAAGAACTTATCTTTAAAATTCTGCACTGACATAGCAACAAGAATAAAAATGGTATTGTAAAACCTGGATAATTGTCCCGGCAAAACTCGGAAAAAATGGGTTTGCCGGGACGATTTTTTTATGTACCGAAGTAGAGGGAAACAGAGGGAGTTCCGCTGTTTGCAGGTAAAAGCAGCACTGTTTAACGGGAAAGAGACGTGGAATGAAGCAAGGGAAATAGGAGGGGAGTGGCTGGAATGAGTGAATCTAAGCATTTGCAGGCGCGATTTTTCTAGATGAACAGGAATTACAAACGTAAAATTATGATGTAATTCACTGTGTATTAATGTATTAAGCTGTATTTGAAGGCTTGAGATTTTAAAATTTATGTTTGTAATGTACAGAGATAGGGGATAAACGATTCTGAGGCGAATTTAGTGCCGAAAGCAGGAACAAACAGGCACAAGCAGTCAAATTACGGGGATATGAAGTGGTATCTTTGTAAACCGAACGGCAGGAATCTCATTCAATCTACAGAGAAGTGCTCTGGAAAGTATAGTTCTGTAAAGTGAAGAAAGTGGTTTACAATTGGATAATATTAAGAAATATCATATATACATATATACATGTAAACAGACTTGCGAAGTATACATTTGTGATGCTGTGTGACAAAATTAGCCTGGTATTTCCATCGTTTAATTGATTTATACTTTAATTTTCTTTTTGTTTATTTACAATGATAAATGTAAATGTATATTTATAGTAAAGATAGCGTGATAATATAAATAAGTGATAGCCAATTAGATAATAAATTATATTCATAAATAACTTTAGATTTTCAAACTTTTTACGAGTAAATATCCGCTATTTTCGAGCTATAATATTTATACGGCTGATAGTTAGTTGTAAACCAGTACTTCTATTGAAAAATGTAAAGATTTACTTTTAGCGATGTACAGAAGATTTACATTCGTAATTTAGATATGTAAATATAAGATTTACAAAAAATCAATTCACATTTCTATAATGTAAATTTGCATTTATAAATATATATCATTACTTTTGTAATACAATAAAAAACGTAATTACACCTGTAAATGAGAGACCGAATTTCACAAATCATACAGCACGAAAAACTTACTAATGCTGAATTCGCAGAAAAGATTGGAGTCTCTGCCTCCTCGTTGTCACACATTCTGGGTGGTAGAAACAATCCTAGCCTGGAAGTGGTGATGAAGATACACAAGACTTTCCCATATGTAAACCTGGAATGGCTGCTGTATGGCGAAGGCAGTATGGAAAATCAGTCAGCACCTGAACCGGTGGGAATTGCGCTTTCCGAAACGCTTGAGAATCCTGTATTTCCGTCCCAAGTATCAGACGAAACGGAATATCGCAAAGAAATCGGCCTTGAATCGCCTGCTTTTGGCAACAAACCAACTGTAAAAGAGGAAATTAGATACATCGAACGGCCGCAACGTAAAATCACCGAAATAAGAATTTTCTTTGATAATGGCACTTACGAGACTTTCCGCCCCGAAAAGTAAGCTCGTTTTGAAATGTTAATTGGGTAAATTCGTTATCTTTGCATGAGAATAACGAATTTACCCAATTTTGTTTATGAAGAAATATATTTTAGACTTGACGGTTACAGAGAACACACGGTTGCATGCCAACTATGTTCTGATTAAGCTGACCGATGCAAATGCTCCGCTTCCGGAAATGTTGCCGGGACAATTTGCCGAAATTCGCGTGGACGGATCGAATACAACATTCCTCCGCCGTCCTATTTCTATTAACTATGTTGACAGAAACCGTAACGAAGTATGGTTCCTTGTACAGCTGGTAGGCGATGGAACCCGTAAGCTGGCTACTGTGCAGGTTGGCGATACCGTAAACGTGGTATTACCGTTGGGCAATGGTTTCTCTATGCCGGAATCGGCCGAAAAGAAAGTGCTGCTTGTGGGCGGTGGCGTAGGTACTGCTCCGCTGCTTTACATGGGCGAAGCTTTGCGCAAAATGGGATGCAAGCCTGTATTCCTGCTGGGCGCACGTTCTGTAAACGACCTGCTGCAGCTGGATAGCTTCAAGGCGCTGGGCGATGTCTATACCACTACAGAAGACGGCAGTATGGGCGAAAAGGGCTATGTAACCCAGCATAGCATCCTGCAGCAGGAACGTTTCGATATGATTCAGACTTGCGGCCCTAAACCAATGATGATGGCGGTTGCCAAATATGCAAAAGCCAACGGTATCGAGTGCGAAGTTTCACTGGAAAATACCATGGCGTGCGGTGTAGGTGCCTGTCTGTGCTGTGTGGAAAAGACAGCCGACGAGGGTCATGTGTGTGTATGTAAAGAAGGTCCGGTATTTAATATTAATAGATTGTTATGGCAGATTTAAGTGTAAATATAGGCAAACTGAGTATGAAGAACCCGGTGATGACTGCATCGGGAACATTTGGTTACGGTCTGGAATTTGCTGATTTTGTTGATTTGGAACGTATCGGCGGTATCATTGTAAAGGGAACTACCCTGCATCACCGTGAAGGAAACCCGTATCCGCGTATGGCTGAAACTCCGATGGGTATGCTGAATGCGGTGGGATTGCAGAACAAGGGTGTACACTATTTTGCAGAGCATATCTACCCGCAGATTAAGGACATCCAGACCAATATGATTGTGAACGTTTCGGGTTCGCAGATTGAGGATTATGCTGAAACAGCCAGCATTATCAACGGACTGGAGCAGATTCCTGCTATCGAGCTGAACATCTCATGTCCGAACGTAAAACAGGGCGGTATGGCGTTTGGTGTGACTGCCAAAGGTGCTGCCGAAGTGGTAAGTGCCGTGAGAAAGGTTTATGATAAAACGCTGATTGTAAAACTGTCGCCTAACGTTACAGACATTACAGAGATTGCACGTGCCGTAGAAGGCGCCGGAGCAGACAGTGTATCGCTCATCAACACGTTACTGGGTATGGCTATCGATGCAGAGAAACGTCGTCCGATATTGTCTACTGTAACTGGCGGTATGAGTGGTGCGGCTGTGAAGCCCATTGCCCTGCGTATGGTATGGCAGGTAGCTAAGGCTGTAAACATTCCGGTAATCGGCCTTGGAGGTATCATGAACTGGAAGGATGCTGTGGAGTTCATGCTGGCGGGTGCAAGTGCTATCCAGATTGGTACGGCCAACTTTATCGACCCGGCTATAACTGTTAAGGTAGCTGAAGGTATCAACGACTATCTGGACCGTCACGGCTTCTCTTCTGTACGCGATATCATCGGTGCACTGGAAGTTTAAAAATAATTTTTATTTACAAGCGGACCTCTACTACATCTTGTGTAGGGGCCGCAAAATACAAAGCTCCGGCAATGTTCTGCCGTACATGCGAAGGGTACGGAATCAGATACATTGCCGGAGCTTTTATCTTGTTATGGCATTGTCTTACTTATCCTCTAGCAGGTCGGGGCGCAAGCGCTGTGTGCGTTCGAGTGACTGCTGGAATTCCCAGTCGCGGATGCGAGCTTCATGACCGGACAGCAACACATCGGGAACTTTCCATCCGTTGTATTCAGCGGGTCGGGTATATACCGGAGGAGCCAGTAGGTTATCCTGGAATGAATCCGACAACGCCGACTGTTCATCGGAGATGACACCTGGAATGATACGAACCACCGCATCGGCAATAACAGCCGCAGCCAGCTCGCCGCCGGTCAGCACATAATCGCCTATACTGATTTCCTTGGTGATGAGATGCTCGCGGATGCGGTAATCTATCCCTTTGAAATGGCCGCAAAGAATGATGAGATTCTCGTTCATCGAAAGCGTGTTTGCCATCTTCTGGTCGAACTTCTCTCCATCGGGTGAAGTGAAGATGACCTCGTCGTAATGACGTTCGGCCTTCAGCGCCGAAATGCATCGGTCTATCGGCTCTATCTTCATAACCATTCCCGCGCAACCTCCGAAAGGATAATCGTCTACCTTGCGGTAACGGTCGTAGGCATAATCGCGCAAATTGTGTATATGAAACTCTGCAATGCCCTTTTTCTGAGCGCGGCTCATGATGGAGCAATTGAAAAAGCCCTCTATCATCTCGGGCAAAACGGTGATAATATCTATTCTCATACGAAACTATATTTTTTGCAAAAATAGTAATATTCTGCCTTACATGCGGGCATTTCGTGCAATTTTAGCTATTTTTGTCGGAAAACTTTAGCAATAACAGGACATGAATGAAATAGAAAGAATAGACAGGTTGCGCGAAGAGCTGCACCAGCACAACTACAATTACTACGTATTGAACGCTCCGGTCATCAGCGACCGCGAATTCGATATGCTGATGAAAGAGCTTCAAGACCTGGAGAGCAAGCACCCCGAGCACTTTGACGAGAACTCGCCCAGTATGCGCGTGGGCAGCGACATCAACAAAGACTTTACGCAGGTACAGCATAAGTATCCGATGCTTTCACTAGGCAATACTTATTCCGAAGCAGATGTAAAGGATTTTTACGAGCGAGTTCGTAAAGCGCTGAATGAGCCTTTCGAAATCTGCTGCGAAATGAAATTCGACGGTACGTCAATATCGCTTACTTATGAAAACGGTAAACTGGTGCGTGCCGTGACTCGTGGCGACGGTGTGCAGGGAGATGATGTGACGGACAATGTGAAGACCATCCGTACCATCCCGCTGGTTTTGAAAGGCGACGGCTATCCGAAGGAATTCGAGATACGCGGTGAAATCCTGATGCCCTGGAATGTATTCGAAGAACTGAACCGTGAAAGAGAAGCACGCGAGGAACCGCTTTTTGCCAATCCGCGTAACGCGGCCTCGGGTACGCTGAAATTGCAAAACTCGGCTGCCGTAGCTGCCCGTCATCTGGATGCTTATCTGTATTATCTGCTGGGCGATAATCTGCCGTGCGACGGACATTACGAAAACCTACAGGAAGCGGCCCGCTGGGGATTCAAAGTTTCGGATATCACTCGTAAGGTGCAGACACTGGAAGAGGTTTTCGAATTTATCAACTACTGGGATGTGGAACGCAAGAATCTGCCGGTAGCTACTGACGGTATCGTATTGAAGGTAAATTCCCTCCGCCAGCAGCGAAATCTGGGCTATACGGCAAAATCTCCTCGCTGGGCTATCGCATACAAGTTTCAGGCAGAGCAGGCGCTTACAAGGCTTCATACGGTATCGTATCAGGTAGGAAGAACGGGAGCTATTACGCCGGTTGCCAATCTGGACCCCGTGCAGCTTTCGGGTACGGTAGTCAAGAGAGCCTCGCTGCATAATGCAGATATTATCCAGTCGCTCGACCTTCATATCAACGATATGGTGTACGTGGAAAAGGGAGGTGAGATTATTCCGAAAATTACAGGAGTGGATATTACGCAACGTCAGCCCGACAGCCAGAAGGTAACTTTCATTACCCATTGTCCGGAGTGCGGCAGTCCGTTGGTGCGCTACGAAGACGAATCTGCTCACTACTGTACCAACGAGACAGCCTGTCCGCCGCAGATTAAAGGGAAAATAGAGCACTTTATCAGCCGCCGCGCCATGAACATCGAGGGGTTGGGGCCGGAAACAGTAGACCAGTTCTATCAGCACGGACTGATTCATAATGCTGCGGATTTATATGAGCTGACCGAAGACCAGCTGATTGGCCTTGAGCGTATGGGCAAGAAATCGGCTCAGAATATCATTCAAGGTATCGAGCAGTCAAAACAAGTCCCCTTCGAACGCGTATTGTTTGCATTGGGAATTCGCTTCGTGGGCGAGACTGTAGCGAAAAAGCTGGCCAAAGCCATGCACTCCATCGACAAACTGGCCGCTGCAACGCTGGATGAACTGATTCAGCTGGACGAAATCGGCGGAAAGATTGCGCAAAGCATCCTGAACTATTTCGCAAACGAGGCCAATCGCGACCTGATCGAACATTTGCGCCGTGCAGGGGTACAACTGGCTTTGACGGAAGAAACACTTTCTGCACAGACTGACAAACTGAAAGGGATGTCGATTGTCATCAGCGGTGTTTTTGCAAAGCATTCGCGCGACGAATACAAGCAAATGATCGAACAAAACGGAGGAAAAAACGTAGGCAGTATTTCATCGAAGACAAGCTTTATTCTAGCCGGTGAAAACATGGGTCCCAGCAAACTGGAGAAAGCAAAGAAACTGGGCGTACGGATTATCGACGAAAACGAATTCCTGCAAATGCTGGATTAGAAGTGAAAAGCGGTTTTTCACCAACTTTTTATCATAAAACAGCAAATTTATGATAAGATTTATAGCGTAGAAAGAAAATATTCGTACTTTTGTACTGATTAATGAAGTATATTATTTACTTATGATACAAAGAAGACTCAGAGGAATGGGGGTGGCGCTAATCACTCCGTTCAAAGAAGATGGAAGCGTTGACTATGACGCGTTGATACGCCTGGTAGACTATCAGGTGCAAAACGGGACAGATTTTCTATGTGTGCTGGGAACCACAGCCGAAACACCAACTCTGACAGCCGAAGAAAAGAAAAAAATAAGAGAATTGGTTGTAGAGCGTGTAAACGGCCGTATTCCTATTTTGCTTGGTATAGGAAGCAACTGTACACAAGGGGTGGTTGATAGCCTTAAAAATGACGATTTTACCGGAATCGATGCTGTATTGGTAGTCGTTCCTTACTATAACAAACCGTCGCAGGAAGGTATCTATCAGCATTATAAGGCTGTGGCCAATGCTACCAAACTTCCAATCGTATTATATAACGTACCGGGACGTACGGGCGTGAATATGACGGCAGAAACTACTTTGCGTATTGCGCGTGATTTTAAGAACGTAATTGCAATTAAGGAAGCATCGGGCAATATTACCCAGATGGACGACATCATAAAGAACAAGCCGGAGAATTTCGATGTAATTTCGGGAGATGACGGTATTACTTTCCCGCTGATAACACTGGGGGCTGTAGGAGTTATCTCTGTAATCGGTAATGCTTTCCCTCGTGAATTCAGCCGTATGACACGTCTAGCATTGCAAGGTGATTATGCCAGTGCACTGAATATCCACCATAAGTTCACTGAATTATTCAAGTTGCTTTTCGTAGATGGTAATCCTGCCGGTGTAAAAGCCATGCTGAATATGATGGGGATGATAGAAAACCGCTTGCGTCTGCCGCTGGTACCAACACGTATCACTACTTTCGAGCAGATGAAACGCATTCTGGATGAACTGAAAATAAAATGCTAAGATAGCTTGTTGTTTTAGCGATGAAAAGGCCGCTTTTTGTAGGTGTCATAACTACAAAAAGCGGCCTTTTTAGGTTGTATTGCAAAACTATGTTAACCAGCGGGAGTTTAACGCATGTTGCTTTTATTCTTTTAAAATATTTTGCTTTATTGCAAAAGCGATTACCTTTATAACTTTCCTTAATTTTATCTTGCTATGGCGCTAGAATATTTCATTCAGTATAATACGGATATTGGAGTTTCTTTTCCCTATATCAACCATATCACGTATCTCACAAATCAATCTTTCCTATATCTGTTTGGCTTCATACAAGCCCGTAAAAAAACTTTCTATTCCGGTGGAAGGTATCTCTTACCAAGAAAGGAGAAAGGCGCAGAAAGAAGAGAAAATTGCTTTTTAGGTCGATTTGTTTTATTGCAGGATATTTCAGGATTTTCCGAATGTTTCCGATTGGAAAGGCTTAGTAGAGTAAGGCGACGGCTGAGTATTATCATAAAAAAAGTCCCACCTTTAATAGGAGGGACTTTCGTGACCGCGACAGGATTCAAACCTGTAACCGGCTGATCCGTAGTCAGCTACTCTATTCAG
>UncleJesse_p2__coassemble_478_pt1 | contig 42761 bp, 41 predicted proteins | sample UncleJesse_p2__metabat2_low_PE_025 | metagenome-assembled genome bin UncleJesse_p2 | reverse complement strand
CCCGCGACCCTCAGCTTGGAAGGCTAATGCTCTATCAACTGAGCTACTTCCGCATCTTTATGTGGGCAAAGATGGATTCGAACCACCGAAGGCGTAAGCCAGCAGATTTACAGTCTGCCCCATTTGGCCACTCTGGTATTTGCCCAAGACAATTGCAACACAACTGTGTTTCTCAATTGCGTTGCAAAGGTACAATTATTTTTTTAATCTGCAAGCGAAATCCAACATTTTTATTGCAGTAATTGCACATTCATCACCTTTATTGCCTAATTTTCCACCTGCACGGTCTTCTGCCTGCTCCATTGTGTTGGTTGTTATCAAACCATAAATGACAGGAACATCAGTAGTTGCATTCAAATGAGCAATGCCTTGCGTTGCTCCAGCACATACATAATCAAAGTGTGGAGTATCACCACGCACTACACATCCCAATGCTATTACAGCATCAACCTTGCCGCTTTTTATCATTTGGGCAGAGCCATAAGTCAATTCAAAACTGCCAGGTACAGTGAGCACTAAAATATTTTCATTCTTTGCACCATGTTTTTTTAATGTAGAAACTGCACCATCCAGCAGTGCTCCTGTTATATTGTTATTCCACTCTGAAACTACAATACCAAAGCGCATAGCGGATGCATCGGGTACTGAATCAAAATCGCAATCTGATAAATTATGATAAGCTGTTGCCATATTATAAATTGTTTAATAAAAAAAAATAACACGGGTAGAAAAGAGCCCGTGTTATCTATAATTCTATATTATTTCAATGAGATTTTCTATATTACTTAATGGATGCGCGTTCAATATACTTGTCAATATCCATTGCCTGATAAGAATTGAAATATTTTTCTTTCACCTGCTTATATGCACTGATAGCTTCAGCATTCTTACCCAGCTTTTCGAAAATCTGACCAGCCTGAATCAAATAAACAGGACTCAAAGCCTGACTGTTTGCCTTATCAGCAGCTTTCAACAGAGTAGCCGCAGCTTTATCAAGCCGTCCCATCTGCGCATAGCAGTTACCCAAAGTACCCAAAACAGCAGGATTTACCAACTGATCGTCTGCGCTAAAATCATTCAGATATTTGGCTGCATCTTCATATTTACCCAACTGAGCATAACAAATACCTGCATAAGCCTTTGCCAAGTTTCCAGCATCTGTTCCACTGAATTCGTCAGCCAATTTTACAAAACCTTTGTAACCCAAGCTGTCACCATTCAAAGCCAGCTCAAAAGCATCGGCCCCAAAATACTGTTCACCTTTAAAAATAGCTTCTGAAGCTTTCAGTTCGTTAGGCTGTGCAATAAAATGCTGATACCCCAATGTTCCACATACCACAACTACAATTGCTACTACAATGCCTAAAAGCAAATTTCGGTTTTTCAGCAAAAATGCTTCCGACTGATCCAAGGTCTCTTCTACGTGAAATGGATCCTGAGAATGTTTTTGTTCTGTCATTTCTATATACGTTTTTTATTATTTCCTTAAATAGTATTTTTGGGTCAGCAAAAGTAACTTATTTATATGTATTAATAAAATTTGAAACGGTTTTTTTTTACCTTATATATTTTTTATGCTTAATTTTGCAATAAAATTACACCCATATATGTTATTAAAACGGATATCAATACTCAATTATAAGAATCTGAGACAAGTGGAGCTCTCCTTTTCCAAAAAGATGAACTGCATCATCGGACAAAACGGAATGGGGAAAACCAACTTGCTGGATGCCGTATATTACCTATCATTTTGCAAAAGCGCTACAAACCCTATCGACTCGCAAAATATCTGCCACAATGCCGACTTTTTTGTTATACAAGGTTTTTATGCAACCGACAACGAGGAGCCGGAAGAGGTTTACTGTGGCTTAAAACGAAAATCAAAAAAACAGTTTAAACGCAACAAAAAAGAATACTCGAAATTATCAGACCATATCGGACTCATCCCACTTGTTATGGTTTCACCAGCCGATGCAGACCTGATTGCGGGAGGCAGTGAAGGACGCAGACGCTTTATGGACATGGTTATTTCACAATACGACAAGGAGTATCTCGATGCTCTAATTAAATACAACAAAGCTCTAAGCCAGCGAAACAGTCTACTAAAAGCTGAAGCTGAGCCCGAAACAGAACTAATTCTAATTTGGGAAGAAATGATGGCCGTATCAGGTATGTGTGTATACCAAAAACGAAAAGCATTTATTGACGAGTTTATCCCCACTTTCCAAAATTATTATTCTTTTATTTCTCAAGATAAAGAAGAAGTACGGCTCTCATACGAATCGCATTTAGAACGAGGAGATTTCTTGGAACAACTAGTCAATAACCGGCAAAAAGACCGTATCATGGGATACTCCTTAAAAGGTGTACATAAAGATGACATACAGATGATGCTGGGAGATTTTCCAATCAAACGAGAAGGTTCTCAGGGGCAGAATAAAACATTCCTTATCGCCTTGAAACTTGCACAGTATGAGTTTTTAAAAAGAACAGGCAGTAAGACTACCCCTCTTGTACTTTTGGATGATATTTTTGACAAACTGGACGCACTTAGAGTAGAACAAATCATCAAACTTGTATCGGGCAATAATTTCGGACAGATTTTTATAACCGATACAAACCGTGAACACTTGGATAAAATCATGGAAAAGATTAATGGAGAATATAAGATTTTTGAGGTTGAGAACGGTGAAGTTCACGAAAGGAAAGGGGATAAGGCATGAAAAGAAACAATACAGAACAGGTGGGTGACATCATCAGACAATTCCTCAGACAAGAGGGACTGGAATCTCCGCTTAATGAATATAGATTGATTGAATCATGGAAAGATGTAGTAGGTCCTGCTATAGCGCGCTATACCAGTAACCTATACATCAAAAACCAAACCTTGCATGTCCATCTTACCTCATCGGTATTAAGACAAGAGCTCATGATGGGACGTGAATTGCTCATTCGGAATCTGAATAAAACCGTAGGTAGCCAGGTGATTGTAGACATCAGTTTTCACTGACACACCCTTCCTCTGTCCAGACTTCATGCATCGGTATATCAAAGTTTCCTGCCGGAATATGCTGAAACAACTGAAAGCCAAAACAGATACCAACATTATAAGAATTCAACTGAGGAAGCAAGCGGTCATAATACCCCTTCCCTCTTCCCAAACGATTTCCTTGTTTATCAAACCCCATACCGGGGATAATGGCTAAATCTATTTTCCCATAATCTTGAAACAAAGCTCCCGACGGCTCCCAAATACCGTATTCTCCTTTTCGAAGATCACACTTACCAGTATATTGGCACAACGTCAGCCGTTCTCCCCGGACTAGAGGCAGCAATATTACTTTATCCCTACTCCATTTTTCTACGAAAGCATGCGTATACACCTCGTCAGGCAGCGAGTAATAAAGCAAGACGCAGGATGCCGCAACGAAGCGTGGATGCTGCTCCAGTTTTTCAAGCAAGCAATCGGACATATCCCGTAGTTGTTCGGGAGAAATCATTTTCTTTTTCTCCCGAATCCAACTTCGCAACTTTTTTTTCTCTATTTCCATCTTCCGGATTATTTACAAGTACTTTTTCTTCTGGAGCTTTAGGAAAAGATTCTCCTTTTTCCAAAACCTCCAGCGCCTTCAATACTGCATTATCTGTTCTGTTCAGATATTCCAAATACGACTCCATACCCAACATGTTGTAAATAATGTTGCCATACAGATGTTCTTCGAACAGTCTCTTAGATTTATACATCAAGATATTGCGGCGTTTCAATCCTTTCTTCTCAGCAAAAGATGCGAATTTTTCCAGCATATTCTGCGATTTCAAATAGTCTTCCAAGGCATCTACAGTCTGGTAATCCTGCAGTTTAGAACGATTATGGTCTGAATACTCAAACGCAAAACGGATAATCAAGCCTCTTGTAGCTGCCATTTTAAAATAGGAAGTCATACCAATCGTATCCTGTGGAACAAAATAGTCAGGCATAATTCCACCTCCACCATAAACTTTACGGCCTAATACAGTATAATACACCTCATCGGTATTTTGCTTAATACTATCGGCTGAGAAGAATTCGCCATGTTCATAACGAGTCAATAAATCCATTTCATAAGCCTCATCCTGCCCTTTTACATAAGGTTTCTGAATGCATCTTCCTGATGGAGTATAATAACGGGCTATTGTCAAACGAATAGCAGAACCGTCGCTAAACTCAATAGGTTGCTGTACAAGTCCCTTACCAAAAGAACGGCGACCGATGATTGTTCCACGGTCATTATCTTGAATAGCCCCGGCAAAAATTTCACTGGCAGAAGCTGAACCTTCGTCTACCAATACAACCAAAGGCAGTGTCTGACTGCTTCCCGTTCCATTGGAAGAATAGTTTTCACGCGGAGATTTCCGACCTTCTGTATAAACAATCAGACGATTATTGGATAAGAATTCATTTACCATCTGAATAGCGGCAGCCATATATCCTCCTGTATTTCCACGTAAATCAATTACCAGTCCACTGCAATCCTTCTGATTCAGCTGGGCCAAAGCTATAAGTAACTCAGGATAAGTAGTCTCTCCAAACTTATTCACTTTGATATAACCAAACTTATCGTTTAACATATATGCAGCATCTACACTCTTTACAGGTATATCACCTCGTACAATCGTATAATGCAAGATATCTTTTTCTCCAGGACGGAAAATACCCAGCTTGACTTCACTGCCCTTAGGACCTTTCAGCTTACTCATGGCCGAATTATTATTGACTATTTTTCCAACAAATGCAGTATCATCAACTTCTACGATACGGTCACCCGCCATCAAGCCTACTTTTTCAGAAGGTCCGCCTTGAATAACGCTATTAACATGGATAGTATCCTCCTGAATGGTAAACTGGATACCAATTCCACTAAAATGGCCTTTCAAGCTGGCATTGACTTCTTCAAGGTCTTTAGCTGGAATATAAGAAGAATGGGGATCCAGTTCAGACAAAATCAAAGGCATAGCTTCTTCCACCAATTCATTCATTTTTACCGTATCCACATACTGGTCCTCTACAATGCGAAGCAATGCATTCAATTTATTTGATGAAGTATTTATTATACCCAACTTATTTCCTGAAAAATGATTGGCATAAAACGTTCCAATCCCAATGCCCGCAACCAAGCACAAGGCTAGAATAAGCGGAAGAAAACGATTTTTATTATTTGTCATAGTCATTATTTAAGATTATCATTCATTCAAATTTACGTAGACCAATTCAACACCGGCACGTCTCAGCAGATCCAGTCCGTCTTCCAAACGATATTTTTCTACATAAACAACACGTTTTATTCCAGCCTGAATAATCAATTTGGCACATTCTATACAAGGAGAGGCTGTAACGTACATAGTTGCACCTTCACTACTATTACCCGAACGAGCAATCTTTGTTATAGCATTCGCTTCCGCATGTAAAACATAAGGTTTTGTTATACCGTCTTCATCCTCACATACATTCTCAAAACCCACAGGCGTTCCATTATAGCCATCAGATATAATCATCTTATCTTTAACAATTAAAGCGCCTACCTGACGACGTTTACAATAAGAATTCTCAGCCCAAATTACGGCCATACGCATATATCTCTTATCCAAACAATGCTGTTTATTTTCTGCCATAATATCCACAAATTATATTTATTCAAAATAATCTTTATTCGAAAACTGAATGTATTCATTCCGTTCACTATTATAGAGTTTCATCCAAACAAGACTATTACCTCTATAATAACATGCATTCTTCACTGACGCATAAAACATACTGTCCAATTTACTGGAAGGATTTCCCTGTGTAACCTTCACCTGTAAAAGCGCAAAAGTATTCTTTTTGCCATCGGCCTCCCATTTTGCCGTAAACTGAAAGTTTTTCCCTACTCCTTGTAAAGTTCCATCTTCACTAAAAGTCAGATTATAAGCATCTGTATTTTTAGATACTTCTTTCAACTCATCCGAAGAAAGTAGGCGCCCAGTATCTTTATTGTCGTTCTCCCAATCTGCTGTTTTGTAAGAATTAGACCAATGCCACACTTTACCTGTAAAAATTTCATTTACATCATCACCGGCACATCCACAAAAAACAGCTGCAACGACCAGCAAACATACAAAATATTTTATTTTCATAGTTATGGTATTTATTTCATCAATTTATTTCACTAATATGCCATTCCTTTTCAATAGAGCATCGATAGTAGGCTCCTGTCCACGAAAACGCTTATACAATGTCATAGGATGTTCGGTTCCACCTCGAGACAAAATATTGTTTCTAAACGATGAAGCCACTTCCTTATTAAAAATACCATGCTCCTTAAACACAGAAAAGGCATCAGCATCAAGCACTTCCGCCCATTTATAACTGTAATAACCAGCAGAATAACCACCCGACATGATATGCGAAAACTGCACACTCATACAGGTCTCATCCAACTGAGGAAGTATCAGTGCCTGCTTCCATGCATCACGTTCGTACTGAGCGACATCTCCCTCAAATGGTATGGTTCGCGTATACCATGCCATGTCTAGTAACCCAAAACTTACCTGGCGCATGCAAGCATAAGCCACATTGAAATTAGAGGCTTGCACCAAACGCTTTATCAAATTTTCCGGTATACATTCACCTGACTTATAATGCTTGGCAAAAGTATTCAAGAAGTCCTCTTCCACTGCAAAGTTTTCCATGATTTGCGATGGTAATTCTACAAAATCCCAATAAACATTTGTCCCACTTAGTGAAGCAAAACGTGAATTTGCCAACATACCATGCAAAGCATGACCGAATTCATGCAAAAATGTATTAACCTCCGAGAAGGTCAGCAAAGCCGGCTTGTCTGCTGTAGGTTTCGTAAAATTCATTACAACAGCCACATGAGGTCTGCTGTTCACCCCATCACTGTCTATCCACTGTTCTTTATAACTTGTCATCCATGCACCCGACCGCTTACCGGCACGTGGATGAAAATCTGCATACAAAACAGCGAGGAATAAACCATCTTCATCAAAAACTTCATAAGCCTTAACATCCGGATGATAAATCGGTATCTCGGTATTTTCATGGAAAGTTAAGCCATACAAACGTGTTGCCAATCCAAATACGCCATCAATGACCGCATTCAATTCAAAGTAAGGACGTAATTCCTCTTCATCAAACTGATACTTTTCGTTTTTAAGTTTTTCTGAATAATATGAAAAATCCCATGGCATCAGTTCAAAGTCAGCTCCTTCCATCTTTTGAGCCAATTGTTTTACTTCCTCTACCTCTTCAACAGCCACAGGCTTATATGCAGCTATCAATGCCTCCAACAAAGCATAAACCTTGCTGCTATTTTCAGCCATACGCTTCTTAAGTACATACTCGGCATAATTGGAGTAACCTAATAAATGAGCCAGCTCCATACGCGTATTCACCAGTTGCTTGACTATCTCAAAGTTATTCAACTCATCCTCATGCGTACACTGGGTATTATAAGCCATATACATTCTTTTACGCAATTCCCTGCATTTGCAGTACTTCATAAAAGGAATATAGCTTGGCGCATGTAGTGTAAATAACCAGCCATGTGCTTTATCCTTCTCGCGTGCAGCACATTCAGCTGCTTCTACTGCACTTTCAGGCAATCCTTCCAACTGGCCCTCATCCTCAAGATAAAGTTCAAACTTATTCGTTTCCTTCAAATTATTTTGTGAGAAACGAAGCGTAAGCATACTTAAATCATTGCTCAGCTTACGAAACTCTTTTTTTTTCTCCTCCGACAAATCGGCTCCATTTCGTATAAAACCATCATAAACCTTATCCAGCAATACCGATTCTTCATCCGACAAACCAAGCTGCAGCCTATTGTTGTACACAGCCTTTATACGTTGAAAAAGCTCTGCATTCAATCGTATATTGTTTTCATGCTCCGAAATGAGTGGCATCATTTTTTCAGCCAAAGCATCCATTGCATCATTTGTCTCCGCACTCATCAAATTAAAAAAGATGGTAAGTGTGCGCTCCAATAATTTGCCGGAATTTTCAAGTGCCAGAATTGTATTGCCAAACGTAGGTAACTCAGGATTGGCAACTATTGCAGCTATTTCATTATCCTCAGCCTGCATCCCCTCCAATATAGCAGGCTCAAAATGTTCTATCTTAATCAAATGAAACGGTACGGTTTCATGAGGAGTATTAAATGGTAACAGTAACGGATTATTCATAACTAGCAATTAATTGTTCAAAATTAGGAATAGTAAAAATTTTCCGGTTCACTTTAATCAGGGCTTTCTCCTGAAACTCCTTGAGCGCTTTAGAAACATTCAAGCGAGTATCGTTGATCAATGCAGCCAGTATTTCCATCTTTATACAAAGAACCTTTTTCCCTTCTGCACGGTCACATCTTTGCTTTAAAAAAGCTATTATCTTTTCCTGAGTTGAACCTCCATGTGTAACCAGCAATCGCTTTCTCATTGACTGAGCCCGGTTACTCAACATATTATAGAAATTCATTTTAAAAACATCATATTTACTCAATTCATCCAGCACAAAAGCTTTTTCTATAGTCACAACACAGCAGTCCGTCTCAGCGGTATAATCAGCTGTATAATACGGATACATTCCAAAAAGCGAATAAGGTTCTATAATTGCGGGTCCCTCCAAATATTCATAAAGTGTATAATCGTCACAAGAATTAATAGTTTTGGAGAAAAGCCTGCCACTAAGCAGAAAGACCAGTTGTGAACATTCATCATCTTGCTGCAATATCGTTTGACCGGCTGCATATTTTTCAAAGTGAAACTTAACCTTTTCTAAAATCTTTGTAAAATCACGCTCACTGATACCCTGAAATAGCGGCAGTAGTAAAAGCGTATCATACATGGTTTTACTCATAATAACTTAACCTTTCCAATTATTATTTTTAACATACAAAGTTAACTAAAATTCCAATGTCATCTTTGTATTTTAGTGTTTTTTTATTGAATCTTTTTATCATTTAGTTTTCTCATATTCGTATATTCCTGCACACCGTATATAAAAAAAACACTAACTTTGCCAATAAAATTAGAGACTTATGAAGGGTTTTGTTTTTCAAGAATTTCTGAGCGCTTTTATCGTGCTTTTTGCTGTTATTGATATTATCGGTTCAATTCCTATTATCTTAGGACTGAAACAAAAGGGACGTCCCGTAAATGCAATAAAGGCTACATTAATAGCCTTTGCACTGCTCATCACCTTTTTCTATGTAGGAGACGGTATGCTAAAACTGTTTCAAGTAGACATTGCTTCATTTGCGATAGCAGGTGCATTCGTCATCTTTTTGATGTCCCTTGAAATGATTTTGGATATTGAAATTTTTAAAAACACCGGTCCTATCAAAGAAGCAACTTTAGTCCCACTTGTTTTCCCTTTATTGGCTGGCGCAGGTGCCTTTACGACACTGCTCTCTTTACGTGCCGAATATGCCCCTATCAATATTATTCTAGCGTTAATTTTGAATATGGTATGGGTCTATATCGTCTTAAAACTCACCGATTTGATAGAACGGATTTTGGGAAAAGGAGGTATATATGTCATCCGTAAATTTTTCGGTATTATCCTACTGGCTATATCAGCGCGACTTTTCACAGCCAACATCACTTCATTACTCGAACAATTCCAAAACCTCAACCCTTAAAAGACATTCATTAAAAAAGGTTGTTTGAATTTCATTTTCCATGATACTCAAACAACCTTCTTTTATATTTTCGGCCTATACAAGCTTATTTACTTTATCAGAAACAGCTTGAACCGTCAAAACAGTGTGTACAAACCTTACATTTCGGCAAGCCTATTGATTCTATCAGTATTTCCAATGTATTGAATTTCAATGAAGTCAGACCAAACTGTGCACGAATACGCTCTACCATTTCCTTATATTCCGGAGAGTCGGTTGTAGCATACTTATCCAATTTTGCATTAGGATCACCCTCAATATCCTTGATAATACGACGCGTAATCAATTCCATATCACTTTTTGAAGATGTAAATCCGATAAACGGACAGCCATAAATCAGCGGCGGACATGCAATACGCATGTGAACCTCTTTAGCTCCGTATTCATACAACACGTTTACATTATCGCGCAACTGAGTTCCACGCACGATAGAATCATCGCAGAACAACAGGCGTTTACCCTGCAACATAGCCCGATTAGGAATCAACTTCATCTTGGCTACCAATGAACGCATGCTCTGGTTACTTGGAGTAAAGCTTCGAGGCCATGTCGGCGTATATTTTGCAATTGCTCTATGATAAGGGATTCCTTTACCTTCCGCATACCCTAAAGCCATACCCACTCCTGAATCAGGTATACCACAAGCACAATCTACTTCAGAATCGTCTATTTGCCCCATCTTATATCCGCTGGCAAAACGTACCTCTTCTACATTCCGGCCTTCATAGCATGACACAGGGAAGCCATAATACACCCACAAGAATGAACAGATTTGCATTTTATCGTTTGGCTTACGCAACTGCTCCAAGCCATCGGCACGCATACGGATAATTTCACCCGGTCCTACATACTTCTCAATTTCATAATCCAAGTTGGGCAAACTGCTTGACTCACTGGTTGCAGCATAGGCACCGTTCTTTTTACCTATAATAATAGGAGTACGCCCCCATTTATCACGCGCTACAATGATACCGTCTTCAGTCAAAATCAACATTGAGCAAGAACCCTTGATTTTATTGAACACATTTTCTATACCATCAACAAAATCCTTTCCCTGAACAATCAACAGTGAAATCAACTCAGTCTGATTTGTTTTTCCCATGCTCATTTCAGCAAAGTGCATGTTGGCATCCAACAAATCCTTAACCAATTCTTCCGTATTATTGATTTTTGCTACAGTAACAATTGCAAAACGACCTAAATGAGAATTAATCATAATAGGCTGTGGATCTGTATCACTGATTACTCCAATACCCGCCTTACCTTTAAAATTGGGCAACTCGGCTTCGAATTTAGTTCGGAAATACGAACTTTCCAGATTATGGATAGAACGAATAAAACCTTCATTCTCCGCATAGGTAGCCAATCCGGCGCGTTTTGTTCCTAAATGCGAATTGTAGTCTGTTCCATAAAACAGATCGGTAGCACATTCAGCCATTGAGACTGTTCCAAAAAAACCTCCCATTCCTAATCGATATTTAATTGTTATAATTGAGACTGCAAAAATACAACAAAAGCAGGGAACAGAAAAACAGAGAACAAAGATTTTATAAAAAGCGGGTAAAAATATTATATGCCGGCCTCATCATCGCAAGCCGGACAATAGTTCACCAAAACCTTGTCTATTCGCGCCCCGTCCATATCTACAACTTCAAAACTAAAACCATTCCATGTTATGCTTTCTCCACTGTGTGGAATATGTTCCAGTCTTTCCAATATAAGTCCGGCGACTGTTGTATACTCCGCATCCTCATACAAATCTTCACGTTTAAAATAACACAGAAAATCGTAAAAAGGACATTGCCCGTCTACCAGCCATCCTTCCTTATCCACACGTTTAATGATATCCGGTTCTTCGTGTTCATCGTTCAGGTTTCCGACCAGAGCTTCGAATATGTCTTTCAATGTAACCATACCAACGCAAGCTCCAAACTCATCACACACCAGTCCACGGCTGAATCCTCCGGTTTTCATCTGCTCCAATACTTTGTAAACATTCATCGACTCATGAAAATAGACAGCCTGTTTCACAATATCAGAGACTTTAAAATCCTCATTCTCAAGATATAGAACCAAATCTTTCAAGTAAACAACTCCCTTAACATGGTCCATATCGCCATCAATCACCGGATAAACTTCATACAGCACCCGTTTGAGCAAATCTTTCACCTCCTGATGGGTTATATTTATATCCATGCAAACCAAGTCACTTTTATGTGTCATGATAGAAGAAACCTTCAAGTCACCGGTCAAGAAAACACGCTGCACGATATCCTGCTCTACAGGCTGCACCTCTCCTCCTTCAGTTCCTTCCTGTACCATTGATTTAATCTCTTCCTCAGTTACTTTATTTTCGGATGCCGAAATACCCAAAAGATTAAAGATACCGGAAGTACTCTTGGCAAGCAGCCACACAAACGGAGAGCCGACGACTGAAAGCAACAACATAGGGCGGGCTACTGTTTTAGCCACTTTTTCCGAAATACTTAAACCAATACGCTTCGGTACCAATTCACCCAAAATTAAAGTCAAATAAGTAACAACTACCACAATACTACCTTGAGCCAACCACGAGGCATACTTCGAAGCCACACCTACAGAAAGCAACCAGTCTGTAAAAAGTACAGCAATGGTATTTCCCGAATAAATACCTGTAAGAATACCGATTAAAGTAATACCTATTTGGACCGTAGATAAGAAATTGTCGGGCTCACCAGCCAGTTTTAACGCAGCCTTAGCTGCTTTGTTTCCTTTTTTTGCATCGGTTGTCAGACTTGACTTTCGTGCAGAAATCAATGCAATTTCTGACATAGAGAAGACTCCATTCAAAAGAATGAGTCCCAAAATAATAAAAATTTCACTCATCTGTGTTTGTCGGTTAATTTTAAGTTGCCCAAAGATAGTAATTCACAAGGAATCATCCTTTAATTTTAAGCTATTTTAAAGCTATTATAATTCTACCCCAAAACACTATACGACTGCTGATTAGATATAAAAAAACTGCGAACCTTACAAAGATTCGCAGTAGAGCCATGTATGATAAAATTTATCCCTTTATCCCATTTTTCCAGTCAGATAAGCACGTGTACGTTCATCCTTAGGATTGGTAAACATTTTCTCTGAGCTGTCGTATTCTATCAATTCGCCCAAGAACATAAACATAGAACGGTCTGAAATACGTTTTGCCTGAGACATGTTATGCGTAACAATCAAAATTGTCACTTCCTTTTTCAGTTCGATAAGCAACTCCTCAATATATTTGGTCGCAATAGGGTCCAATGCAGAAGTTGGTTCGTCCATCAGCAAAATATCCGGTTGCAATGCCAGTGAACGGGCAATGCACAAACGCTGCTGCTGTCCGCCAGACAAGAAAGTACCACGTTTGGTCAAAGAGTCTTTTACCTCATCCCACAACATTACGTTACGCAGATTACGCTCAACAATCTCGTCTTTAGCACTCTTAGACAACTTGATACCGTTCAGAATGTATCCGGCCAGTACATTGTCGTAAATATTCATCGTTGGGAACGGGTTAGGACGCTGGAAAACCATACCAATGCGTCTGCGCTCTTCGGTAGGATGCATTTCCAGCACGTTTTCTCCATTCAACAAGATTTTTCCTATAACCTGAATATTCTTATACAACTCGTGCATACGGTTTACAGCTCTCAGCAGTGTACTCTTACCGCAACCAGAAGGTCCCATGATAGCAGTAATCGTATTTTTTTCCACGTCTGCCGATACGTGCTTAACAGCCATTACGCTGCTGGTATATGAAATACAAACGTCTTGTATCTGTAATATAGGATTCTTTATATTTTCCATTTCTTTGCAATTCTTTTCGCTAATAAATTCAAACATAATACAAAGGTGAGCAGGAACAGAGAAGCTCCCCAGATAAGGCTCTGCAAATTAGGGTCGTTGAAAAATTCCCAAATCAGCAAAGGTACAGCCGACATAGGTTTACCCATGTTCCAACTGATGGCTGCACCACCCAGTGCAGTAAACATCAATGGAGCTGTTTCACCGACTACACGGGATATTGCCAGCAGAATACCAGTAAAAATACTACCGAAAGCCGACGGCAACATCACTTGCAGCATCACTCTCCAATAGCTTCCTCCCAAAGCCAGACCGGCCTCTTTCAATGTATCGGGAAGAATCTTCATGGTTTCCTCTGTAGAACGGATAATCAAAGGAAGCATCATGATGAACAATGCCACACTACCTGCAAAAGCAGAATAACCTTTCATGGGTACAACCACCCATATATATGTAATAATACCTATGATAATAGAAGGGGTTCCCTGCAGAAGATCGGTCAGATAGCTGACCAGCGTCGCAAACCAGTTACCTTTGTATTCAGAAAGACAGATACCACAGAAGATACCTACAGGAATTGCAATTACTGCTGCCAGAAAAAGCATCAGGAATGTACCAACAATACCATTAGCAATACCACCCGGAATTGTTTCTCCTGCCTGCATGGCCATCATAGCCTTATAAGCATTCGGGGTTGCCTCGGTAAGGAAAGACCATCCCAGCTGTTCCCACCCCTTAATCAGGACTTCGCCTAATATCGCAAGCAAAGGAATGGCAGTCAGACCAGAAAGAATGCATACTACCCAATAAAGCAGGTTGTTTTTAAAAATACGGAATCTTAATTTACTATCTTGTACCATATTCAGAACATCATTTAATTACACATGCTGGGCACGGCGTATCAATACTTTTCCTATCATGTTGATAATTGCTGTAATAAGGAACAGAAGCAGTCCGATGGCAATCAACGATGACAACTTGAGTCCGTCAGCTTCTCCAAATTGGTTGGCAATGATACTGGCCATTGTGTTTCCAGTCGTACGCAGTGTGTCTGGCATCTGGTTTGTATTACCAATCAGCATGGTTACCGTCATGGTTTCTCCCAAAGCACGGCCAATCGCCAAAATATATGCCGAGAAAATACCTGAACCAGCCATCGGGAAAATTACTCGTCTGATCACTTCAGCACGGGTAGCTCCCATTGCATACGCACCTTCCTTCAAGTCAGAAGGAACCATTTTAATAAATTCCGAACTCAGTGAAGCAGCATACGGCACAATCATAATGGCCAATACAAAGGCTGCTGTCAAAATTCCGGAACCTTGCGGAGAAAGATTCAGATGCATAAATACGTGACGCAATGCATAAAAACCCCACAAACCGTAAATGATTGATGGAATACCGGCCAGCAAATCGGTAACAGTACTCAATATGGTAGCGATTTTCTTTCCTCGGAAGTATTCACCTGTAAACAGTGCCACAGGCAACGAGAAAGGAATACACATCAGCAAAGCCAATGCCGTAGTAAGCAGCGTTCCTGTAATGAACGGCAATGCACCATAACTTTCCTTACCGGCTGTTGTCACCCAATCGTCAGAAAAAATAAAGTTCCAGAAGCCAAAGTGCTCGAAAGCACCAGAGGCATCATTGGTAAGGGAGTAGATAATTCCCCCACCAATGACCGGTATAACAACCGCCGAAAGTATCAGTAATGCGCGGAATATTTTGTCCTGCATAAACTATTTCGATTTTTATTTAAGAATAGGTTGTCCGTTGAATGTAACCTCTTTCAGGTTCTGAAGGCTCTTTTCGATTGCGCTCTTTGGCAGTGGAGCATAGTGTACAGTTTCAGGTGTTTTCTGAACCGGCTCGCTCAACATATACTGAAGCATGTCCAAAGTAGCCTGAGCTTGTTCCATTGTACGGTCAGAGTAGCTCTGTTCTTTATAGATAAGCAACCAAGTGAAACAGCTGATAGGATAAGCACCTGCAGCGTCTGCATTGGTAATAGAGCAACGTGTATCCTGCGGAATTTCACCGGCAGCTGCTGCCGAGATACTTGCTGTAGAAGGAGTTACCAGTTCACCGCGAGTATTTACAACACTTGCATAAGGAATTTTCTGTGCAAATGCATATTCAGAACCGATATAACCGATTGAATAAGGAGTCTGACGGATAATACCAGCTACACCCGGATTACCTTTTGCAGCCTGACCTACTTTAAAGTCAACTGTTTTTCCTGCACCAAAATTGTTTTTCCAGTCTTCGCTTACCTTGCTCAAATAATCGGTAAATACGAAAGTTGTACCACTACCATCCGAACGGTATGCCGGGATGATTTTCTTGGCAGGAAGTTTTACATCCGGATTCAGTTTCTGCAGACGTTCATCATTCCAGTCTGTGATTTTGCCGCTATAAATGTCTGCAATAACATCTCCCGAAAGATTCAAAGCTACCACATCCGGCAAATTATAAGCCAAAACAACAGCACCCATACAAGTCGGGATATGTACTACTGGTTTCATTTCAGCCATTTCCTTATCGCTCAGGAAAGCGTCGCTACCTGCAAAGTCTACAATACCGTCTTTCAGGTTGCGAACACCACCGCCACTACCGATACCACCGTAAGAAACTTTGTCACCCGACTGTTCACTGTATGCATCGAAAGACATTGTATAGAAAGGCAATGGGAAAGTTGCTCCCGCACCTGTAAGTTCTACAGATTCACGTCCGCCATTATTATTTCCTGATTTTTGTCCACCACAAGAAGTAAAAGCAACTGCCATCATTCCTGCTATCAAAGGTAAATAAATCTTTTTCATATCTTTAAATTTTATAATAGTTACTGTTTATTTGTTTTACAAAGCAAAGGAGGCATTTAAGTATGCATAAGTAGTATTGGATACATTGTCCGATTTGGGAAACCAGATTCGGAAGTTAGGAGACAACTTGACATATTTACCGAGCTTGAATTCCACACCGGCAACACCTGCCATACCGTCATTATCCTTGTTCCAACCGTTTTTTGAGGTCAGATAATCCCAACGGCCAAATACGTTTATCTTTTTAGAACAGTTCAGCACTGCGTATACAGAAGCACCGCTTTTATCATTACCATCTTCATACTTGGTATTCATCTGGTAGTTGTATTCTGCACCCAGTGAAAACAGGTCGTTCGCATATCCGGCAAAAAAGGCTAGATTGGTGATACCTTTCTGGGTATCTTCCACTCCTTCATTATACGATCCGTACGCTCTTACTTTCAGACCCTTTACAGGCGATAAAGTAAGTCCGGCACCATACTGAAGTCCGTCTTTTACCTGAACTTTTTTATAGCCTTCACCATTGGCCACAATTACATCAGCAGAAAGTATTTTATTAAACTTGTATTCAGCTGAAACAGCAAGGTCTGCACTGCTTCCAAACTTATATTCATCTTGGAAAGACTTCATCAGATATCGTTTTCCCCAAAACGACTCCTGCACTTTAAACTGCGTAGTACTGATAAGACCCGCATTCAAAGTCCATCCGTTACTTTTCCAAGTAACCATGGCATTTTTTATATACCCAACTCGATGATAGTCCGATACATCGTCAGACTGTCCGAAGTCCAGCACAGCTTTAAGCTGAAGATTATGAGGCAATTTATACTGGTAACCTATATAAGCCCTTTCTAAATCAAATCCTCTGTCGTCATTAACCGAGCCAAATCCTGTGTGAGCATTAGTAAAAACCGTAATAATAGCTTCACCCTTTTTCTCGTCTTGTTTCGGCTCTTCTGCAGAAGCTAAAGTCGGAACCAACATGCTAAGCATTGTCGGCAAGATAAGTTTTTTTGTTTTCATTACGCTGTTTTAATTTTTACGTTGCAAATATCGTATTCTGATATTACAAATTCATTGCAACTAGTTAAAGATGGTGTAACAATAATAAAATTTGCATCGAAGAAGAATTCCAATACATTTTTATCACATCATTGCTAAGATAAAGTTTAGGCTCAGTTATGCCGAAAGTGTATCATAGTAATGATAAAAGTTTGCTTTAATTATGAATAGACAGTTGCTCACGGTCTATTCAGATATATACGAATAATACCTATCAAATAAATAGAAAAAAGCCGGATTGCTTCATACCAATTAAAACAATCCGGCTAATATATAATTCGTTATTTCTGTTATGCTACATGCTGCTTGCTCATTTTCCAACCATAAAGCCAAACTACAATATAGGCACACAATGGAACAACAAAAGCAACACTCATCGGGAAATAGTCTGCAACAGCTCCCATAAGCAAAGGACCTATTACTCCACCTACAGGAGACATCATCAATATAGAAGATGCACGCTTGGTATGTATACCCAATCCCTGTAATGACAACGCAAAAATCGTTGGGAACATAATTGCCTCAAACATGTAATTCAGAAGCAGAGCTGCAAATGAAACAACTCCCAAATCCATTACTATGATTAAATTGGCAACAACCGTACCGGTGGCACAGATAAACAGCATTTTTCCGGCAGGAATCCGGCTCATAATCCAACTGCCTAAAAGACGGCCTCCCATAAACAGTCCCAGTCCGCCGAAAGAAAGGATTACCGAAGCATCTCTGGCTCCCATCCATTTCTGTTCGACCACATAGTTGATAAAAAAACTGTTGATAGAAATTTCTCCAATCTCATAACAAAGCAAGGCGATAGCACCGAAAATAAAAAGCTTGTGAGACCATAAACTTACTTTATTGCCTTGTTCGTCCATCTCTATCTCATGAGCTATTTCAGGAAGTTTTACCCGCGAGAAAATCAAAGCGGCTGTAAGAACCACTATTCCCATAATGATATAGGGCACTGCGACATTTCCTCCTTTTGCTCCATGCTCGTCAAACAGCAGATAACCGGCCAACACAGGCGCACAAATACAGCCAAAGCCGTTGAGTGATTGCGAGAGGTTCAGACGACTGGCTGCTGTTTCTTTGTCTCCCAATTCAGTAACATAAGGATTGGCTGCTGTTTCGAGGAAGGTAAGTCCACAACCTATTACGAACAGCGAGAAAAGAAAAAACTCAAACGATAATAACTGCTGGCCGGGTATAAACAGCAAACAACCTATACCATAGAGCAATAATCCAAGTACAACTCCTTTACGATAGCCATATTTTGAAATAAACAAGCCGGCAGGAATCGCCATAATGAAATATCCCATGTACATGGTTGCCTGTACCAAAGCCGAATGTGCCTTGGTAATATCCAAAATCTCCTGGAAATGCTTATTCAAGACATTCAATACAGAATGAGCAAATCCCCACATAAAAAACAATGTGGTAATCAGCACAAACGGCACTCTGTATTGTGCTTTTACTAATGTTTTTTTCGACAAACTCATATTTTTATGCTTGAGGTTTAAAAATACAGCGGCAACATGCACAGGTCTGTTATAATAACGTCAGGTAAAGCTTCATCAATAACTTCTCCTCCCCAGCCTTCACCTTTCAGCCAGACAACCTTACAGCCTACGTGCTTGGCGGGTACTACGTCTTTTGAAAAAGAATCACCTACCACCACAATTTCCTGTGCAGGATATCCCATTGCATCAACACCCAACTGATAAATAGCCGAGTCCGGTTTGCGTACACCTACTACAGCCGATTCGATTACTTCGGTAAAACAATCCTCCAAATCAAAATCCCTGAGAATGGTATGGATATTTCCGTAGAAATTAGAAACCAGTACCAGCTTAAAGCGTTTAGCCAGTTCTTTTACAACAGGACGTGTTTTTTCCAAAATTCTTAAGACATAGGCATAGGCCTCATCAGCAATATGCTGCGCATAATGGTGCTGCGTTTCGGCCTCAGCCTGCAATTTACCTTGTTCAATCAGATAATCAATCTGAATTTTCAGCTTAATTGTCAAAACATCATGGAAATTATGCTCCTCCTTAATCAGCGGAAATTTAGCTAAAGTCCGTTCGCCATGAACAAAAGCATCGCGAAAACTCTGTTTATCTACAGGCACCTGAAACTGAGTGTATACACCCCATAACACTTCTGCCCAATGACGACTATTGGTATCAATAGTACCTCCATAGTCGAAAATAATACCTTTAATATCTGTAAATGTCTTCATAACCTAAATTATATATTTTTTCCGTTTCCTATCTTCATCAGCATTACTCCAATGACAATCCAAACCAACTCACGAATACGGGTTATCAATGCAGTATACACCCCAAAAGCTCCCGGTATGGCCAAACCACCGGCAGCAAGTGCAAATCCACCTTCACGGGCACCCAGCTGCATGGGGGAAAAGAAAAACAAATTTGCAAAAAGAGATGTAAAAGCCATTATCAATACACAAGCAGCAAAGCTTACATTGCTCGTAAGTATATTCATGATGAAATAAACTTCCAGACAACCTACAACACGGGCCATGAACTCCAGCCCTAGCGAAAGATAAAATGTAGACTTACGTTGCTGATGCAATTCGGCTATCTGGTGGTCTACACGTTGCAATGCTTCCTGTTGCTTTTCATAAAAACGGCAAGCCCATCCTTTTATGAACGGAACATGCTGTAATATCTTTAGTGTACGCACAGCCATACCATTTTTATATCCTTTCATGAAGAAGTAAATTGCAAGCATACAAAAGCAAGCCACAATACCGAGCATAATCCCCATACTTACATTGAGTGGCTCAAGCAACAAATAAAGAAACACGGATGCAAGCCAAAAGCAAAAATGAGAAAAAATATGCATCATGACATAAAGAATGACAGATGATGTAGCTTTACTGGCACCAACATAAGGAGTCAACTCCATGATACGATAAGGCTCTCCTCCCATCAGTCCAACCGGAGTGGCGTAATTGAGTGCGAAACCCGATACCGTAAGCTTATATATTTTCCAGAAAGGAACTTTTGCATGTTTACCATCGCGGATGATAACAAACCATGACAAGGCATTCATGAAATAAATTACAATCCATAACAATAATACGGCAGGTAACCAATAACCAGCTCTGCGCAGGTTATGGAGCAACTCCTGATAGTCCATATCAAAGGTAAACAGCATCACGACAATGGCAAAAATGCCAAATAACCAGAATATATTCCGAAATTTATCTTTCATTCCGCTGAATATTTTTTATAAAAATACGCACTAATCGCTTCGTGTTTATGACGCATATATACAAATAAAGATGTCATAACTACTACTTCGAACACAAAATACAACCAAGGCTCACCAATAAGCAAACTGATATACAGTGCGATAGCACGTGTATTAAATGTCAGGATATTGGTATATTTCATAAGCGGCAAGCTAGCTTTTCTAAACTCGTCACGCAAGTCTTGGGGAATCTCTTCACCATATTTTGTACGGACCAATGCATAAAACTTCTGAAAATTCGGGGTCATACTTTCTTGCTGACGTGTGTAATTGCCGTAAAAATATAAGAAAGCCTTCCACCAGAAGTTTCCTTTCCATGGCAAACTATAAAAAATTTCACGCTGCTGTTTAAAGTTATCCAGCTCACTACCGGCTTTTCCTTTTAGGAAATACAGGTGTATGTTCCGATAATAATCGGCCAGCGTACACTGCTTGCTATGACAAATAGTTCCGGAAAAAACAGCAAGTATCCAAATGTAAAAGCCCCAATTGATACCTAAAAACGGAATAGGCTGACTGGTAAGCCTCAAGCAAATTGCTGTATAAATCGAAAAGAACCATATATCGCCGGCAAAACCATCCAGCATACGTCCCCACCGAGTCTTCTGGCCAGTCATACGGGCTAACTGTCCATCTGCACTGTCATAATGATTGGCCCACATCAACAGCAGGATACCTGCGACAGTATGTACCATATCCGGATAATAAAACATGAATGCAGCCGCAACTCCCAAAATAATTGACAAGATTGTAACCACATTAGGATGTACTTTCAAACGCTTGAAAAATAACGCCCAGGCATAACCAATCGGACGATTAAAATAAATATCTAAAAACTCCTCAGTGTCCATTGATTTAAATGTAGACTGAAGACCTTTTTTTTCTGTAGTCATTATTTCACCTTTTTACTTAATACCCTATTATAAATACATTCTGCTATTTTAACTCCAGCTTCTTCACGGCAGCGTGCAAAACTTGGCCAGTCGTTAAAATCAATGATTTTCATATCTCCATTGGGAAGTACCACACAGTCACCACCGTAAACAGGCACATTCAATACATCAGCAGCCCTATCACAGTGACGCATCAAATCTTCCAATGAAAAAGAATAACCATGAGCCAGACCATTGATTTCTTCCAGCCCGAATTTACTGTGCGAACATGGAGATGGATAGAACCAATAAAAGAAATCAGTTCCTCTAACTCCGTAAAACTTAATCAAATCACCCTGTAAATGCTCATTGATTACTGCTACTGGAATAGAACGAGATCTAAAATCGGCTAGTACAGCCTCTGCCTCTTCTTTATTGGTAACATAAACCACATCTTCTTTCACCATTGCATGCGAGTCACCGCGCTTTATCCAATAAGGGAATTTAGTAAATACGAACTCTTCTGTTGTTTCAATAATATGGCTTACAGGATGTGGAATACCATTTTTCAACAAAAGTTCTGTCATGGGTTTGCGAACACAATTATCAATACCAAAAGCAGAATTAATAATCAGAGCACCCTCCTCTTCCAGCTGCTTAAGATAAGTAATTGTAGCACGGTCGCGGGCCATATCAAAAATATAATCGGCCTTTATTTTTTTCTCGGTAAACTCCTTCTCAGGATAAATTGAAACTTCGCAGCCTTTTTCACGCAAAGCCTCTGCTGTACAATTCAGAATTGCTGCATCATTTCCTACATGGTTAGGAGAATATTCGTTCCCACGAGCTACTCCTACGATTGAGATTTCTTTCATTACAATTAATTTTCTTTCTATGTTAATAAAGAACATGCAACTCTGAAAATCGTAATTGCACTCTAGCAAATACGATTTTCAGAGTCCAAATTCTTTTCTAATAATTTCTAGTCTTGATTCAGGAATCCCTCTGCCTTAATAATATCAGAAGCATGATCAACGTCCAATATTTTAGTAAAAGGACAAGCTTTCAAGCGTAATCCATCTGCGACCAGCTGTCTTTGGAAATTCCGCATTCTAGCCAACCCCATATCCATACATTTCTGCAATGTATCAATCGCCTTAGGACTCAGACAATAGATTCCTCCTGAAATATAATTACACTCAGGAGTAGCTGCGTCATGGAATCCTGTTATATTTAAATCTGCATCCGTCGAAATATAAAGAGGTTTTTCATCATCTATAAAATCAGTTACCGCCATACATCCATCATACTCCGAATGCTTGAAATAATCAACAAACTGTGCAAACTCCTTTTCTCTAAATATAGTATCTACCGTAGTCAGACAGAACTTGTCTTCTTTCAGATAAGGACTTAACTCATAAAAACTATGCATTGAACTGGGAGTAGTCTTCACTACCAGGCGCAATGGTAAATCTGTCGTTTCCAGTAAATGTTGCAAATGCTCTTTTGTCTGCTGCACTTCGTTATTAATGATAATAACAATCTCATCAGCACCGTTATCCATAAAAATACGGATAAGGCGATCTATCATTGCTACTCCATTCAGTTGCACCAAAGGTTTAGGCAGCTCGACTCCTTCTTGTGCCAGACGTGAGCCTTCACCAGCCGAAATAATCGCAAATTTCATATTTACTCTTCGTCTATCGTATCCAACTTTAATTTATCACTGTCGTCGCGCTTCTCATAATATTGTTTGCGCAACGGACGAGCACCAATTTCTTTCTCAAATTCTCTGTTACGGAAAACATCCATCGCTACATAAATAGCCTGACGGAATGAATCTTCTGAAGCAATACCTTGTCCAGCAATATCATAAGCAGTGCCATGAGCTGGAGAAGTACGGACTATCGGAAGCCCTGCCGTGTAATTCACTCCTTCATCCATTGCCAAAGCTTTGAAAGGTGCCAATCCCTGATCGTGATACATGGCAAGTATACCATCGAAATGCTTAAAGCTACCAGACCCCATAAAGCCATCAGCCGGATAAGGTCCGAAACACTGAATACCTTTGGCTATCAACTCTTGAATTGCAGGAATGATAACTTGTTGTTCTTCAGTACCTAACAAACCATTGTCACCAGCATGAGGATTAAGCGAGAATACAGCTATTCGCGGACTATCTATTCCGAAATCTTTCTTCAACGAACGATGGAATATTTCGGCTTTTTCCATAATCAGCTCCTTCGTGCAAGCCTTGGATATTTCACTTACAGGCACATGACCCGTAACAAGCGCTACACGGAAATCTCCTTTCAGAAGAATCATCAGTGCTTTATTGCCTGCTCCCACACGTTCCTGAATATATTCAGTATGACCAGGAAAGTGGAAAGTTTCTGACTGAATAGTATGCTTATTGATAGGAGCCGTAACCAGCACATCAAACAAACCTTCCTGATACTCAACCAATGCTTTTTCCAAAGCATCCAAAGCTGCTTTTCCCGCCTCAGAAGTCGGTTTGGTCAACTCTACTTTCAACTCTTCATCCGAACAGTTTACTATATTTAATTTATTGTCTTGAATTTCTGTCGCTGAATTTATAATGCAGAAATTTGTCTGCAAATCCATTGCCTTACGATGATAGGCTACAACCTTCGGAGAACCATATATCACAGGAGTACACAATTCCAGCATAGCAGGATCCGAAAATGTTTTCAAGATAACTTCATATCCTATTCCATTGATATCACCCTGTGTGATACCGACACGTATTTTATTCATATATTCTATTATTTACAGGGTTATTTTTTATCGATAGAATCACTTACAACCTCTTCCGAAACATTTTCAGAGCCAACCGGAATTTCAGATTCAGAAGGGTCAGTAGGTAACTTCAGTGTGTATAATGCAGCTTCAAGCAAGCGCATTAAATTACGTTTTAATTTCTCTGGCTTATATACAAAACCTTCAACGACTACCACTCTGCCATTCGCCCGGTCTACACGAGCATGCGATACAAACGGACCACCCATCATATCGTTGGTCATTTCCCACAAGCCACGTGCTTCGAAAGCATAGTCGCCTACCACACTGATGTTCTTCACATCTACCAACATCGAATCGGTAGCCATAAACATACCTTCACGCTCTCCTGGGATATTGATTTTCATGACAGAGTCACGCTTCTGGCAGAAAAACTCTTTGGTAAACGTACGATTATCACGATATGGATAAGAGTAAATGACAAAGTTCAAATCATTCATCGGACTGGAAGCCCAGAAAAAGTCTTTACCCACTTTATATGAAGACAATTCGTTAGACATCCATATATCGCAGTCAAACAGACTTCCTACCTTAGCAGAAATCTCTTGATTATGCTTTTCCTTCAGCAGGTTAATCTGACGGTTAAATTCTGCACGTGTAAAGAAATCCACAATCACCTGACTGTTTTTCTGTACATATTCTGCAAACTCTTCCTGATTAGGTGCCTGAATGGTCATAATCATCTGTGGAGCAGCATAAACATTACGGGTATATTTAAATTTGGGCTGTGTATATATATCCTGAATGTCCACAATAATAATGTTTCTAAAAATACGCAATACCCGGTCAAAGTGCTGAGGGATTACATGCGAAATACGGAAAGAGCGCTCCGATTGTGGAAGCCCCGGTACGTCTGTATCCAAAGCATGATACAGCGCACTGTCCGGACTTGTCCACGACTTATCTTCAGACACAACCAGCACTTCGTAAGGACGTCCGCTTGATATAGGGGTAAGCAGATTGTTTTTTCCTTTTTTACATGAAGCCATTGTCAGTACTACCAACACCAAGCTAAAATATAATGACCATTTTTTCATACTATTTTTCATTAAAGGGTATTTTTTCTTCTTGCTGCTTCGCTGTAGAAAGCATTCCACACGCCGCAAATATATCCTCACCTCTGGATGCGCGTATTGTCGCAAAAACACCATGCTTAGTCAGATAATCGCGAAACGCCACCATTGCCTCCTCGTCAGTTGTCTGCAAGTCCACATTCGGAATGGCATGAAAACGAATCAGGTTCATACGGCAGTCAAGTCCTTTTAACAACTTAACCAGTTCTTTGGCGTAAATAAGTCCGTCGTTCAATCCTTTGAACACAATATACTCAAAAGATAATCTTCTTTGCTTGCTGAAATCATAGCGACGCAGCAATTCAACCATTTCTATAATAGAATAAGCACGTTCTGCCGGCATCAGTTCTGCTCGCTGTGCAGGGAAAGGAGAATGCAGGCTGATAGCCAGATGGCAATCACTCTCATTCAGATAGCGCTCCAATCCTTTTCGCAGTCCACAAGTAGAAACCGTTATACGTTTCGGACTCCATTTATAGCCATAATCGGCAGTCAGTATCTCCAATGCTTTCAAAACAGCATCCATATTATCAAAAGGCTCACCCATTCCCATGAATACGATATTGGTCAATGTATCGCGCTCCGGGAGTGAATAAATCTGATTCAATATCTGGGCCGTTGTCAGATTGGCAGTATATCCCTGCTTGCCGGTCATACAGAATTTACAGTTCATTTTACATCCCACCTGCGAAGAAACGCACAAAGTTGCCCTGTCACCATCAGGTATATAGACTGCTTCAACATAATCACCAGCCTGTGTGCAGTACAAATATTTCACAGTTCCATCTACCGAACGCATTTCGTGCACGGGCAATGATGCTCCCACTTCATACTCCGCTTTCAGTATTTCTCTGTTTTTCAAAGAAAGATTGGTCATTTCATCGATAGAAGAAACTTTCTTGTCGTACAACCATGATGCTATCTGTGCTGCGGCAAATTTAGGCAAGCCCAGTTGTTGCACTACCTCCCTCAATTCGGCCAGAGTTTTACCTAATAACGTTTTTTTCTGTTCGTTCATCTTATCCATAGAGCTATAAATTCGAGGGCAAAGGTAGGCAAAAAATAAGATATATTCCCTATATTTGCTGCTAGAAATATCTTAAATATGAAAAATTTAATAACCTGTGTCCTTCCTTACGGAAGTGAATCTCAATCAGATATAACACTGACTCAACTCAAAGAAAGTCAGTTAGTAAGAAATATTATTCTGTTTGCAAGAAACGAGCAGAAACTTAACCTTCATTCCGATAAATGTAGCCAGATTACCGGTGAATCACTGAACAGTAGCGCTACTTTGCAAGCCATTGCACAAAAAGTTGAAACTCCTTATATTTTAATCTATACAAAAGAGGAGCCACTCCTATTGGGATACATGGCACTAGAACGTATGGTAGATTACCTCCAGGCATCTTCAACCGCAATGGTTTATGCAGACCATTATCGCTACATACACGGAGTAAAAACACCTCATCCACTGATTGACTATCAGGAAGGAAGTGTCAGAGATGATTTTGATTTTGGCTCTGTGCTGCTTTTCAAAACTGCAGCATTCCAAAAAGCAGCAGAAGAACTAAGCCAACAATCCTTATACCACTATTCTGCTCTCTATGCCATTCGCCTGGCCGTTTCACGCATTTCAGGCATCACCCATATCCGCGAATATTTGTATACGGAGCAAGAATTAGACACGAGACTCTCGGGAGAAAAACAGTTTGATTACGTTGATCCGAAAAACAGACAAGTTCAGATTGAACGGGAAGCAGCCTTTACATATCACTTAAAACAGACAGGTGCCTATCTACCACCGGTATCTACTGAAGTTGACTTACAGAAAGGACAGTTTATTTATGAAGCATCCGTCATCATTCCGGTTTATAACCGCGTACGAACTATTAAAGATGCCATCTCAAGTGCTTTGAATCAACAAACCTCCTTCCCTTTCAACGTTATCGTGATAGACAATCATTCTACCGACGGTACTACTGAGGCCATACACTCTTTCAACGATAGCCGTATTCTTCACCTTATCCCCGAAAGAGATGATTTGGGAATTGGTGGTTGCTGGAATCTGGCTATACAGCATAATGCCTGCGGTCGTTTTGCCGTGCAATTGGACAGTGATGATTTATACAGCAGCGAACATACATTACAGAAGATAGTAGACAAATTCTACGAAACTAAATGTGCAATGGTTATCGGTACCTACAAGATGACAAACTTCCAGCTGAATCCCATTCCACCAGGTATTATAGACCACAGTGAATGGACTGATAACAACGGGCATAACAACGCTTTGCGCATCAACGGACTGGGAGCTCCAAGAGCCTTCTTCACCCCTGTTCTACGAGACATTCGTGTTCCCAACACCAGTTACGGCGAAGATTATGCACTAGGGTTGGCCTTCTCAAGACAATATAAGATAGGAAGACTGTATGAAGTGCTTTACCTGTGCCGCAGATGGGAAGGTAACTCGGATGCTGCTTTAAGCATTGAAAAAGTAAACAAAAACAATGCTTACAAAGACAGTCTGCGCACTTTGGATATTCAAAAAAGAAAAGCGATAAATTAAAATGACCAAACATGACAGACAAGATATACGAAGGTAAACAATTTTTCGACCGGCAGTTGCAAACTTGGGGGTTAGCTCAAAAGAATTTTTCTGACTTGGCTAAACTCCAAATCAAAGAGTTTGTCATAAACGGAATAAAAATATGCGTCCAGTTTAATCCAGCCAGAGCTATTTCCACTTGTGCTAAACTGGATAAAGCTTCTTTGGAAAAAAGGCCCTGTTTTTTATGTACGGAGAACAAGCCGGCAGAACAGGCCAGCATCACCATCCAACTGGAAGAACCTTACTCTATCCGAGTAAATCCGTACCCTATTTTACCAGGACACCTTACGATTTCCAGTATCCGCCATCAGCCCCAATGCCTGGCAATGAAAGCTGACGAACAATTGCCCGGACGATTTCTGCAAGCACTGGAGCGCTATTTTGGCACTGATTATGCCATCTTTTACAACGGAGCTGCATGTGGAGCCTCGGCTCCCGATCACTTCCACTTTCAAGCTGCTCCTAAGGATACCATTCCGATGATACGTCAATGGAAAGAAATACTGAAAGGAGCTACCACGCAAGCTTCTAAAACTTCTTCACAAGGAATTATCTGCAAACACCTGATAATAAACCATTATGTTTGTACGCTGCATGCCTTTATCAGTACTTCCAGCTATGAATCCGACCCTGAACTGATTCATGATTTTATTACTGGACTCCCGGTACCAGAAGGAGAAATGGAGCCACGCTATAACCTTTTTGCATGGAAAGAAGATAATCAGTTTATTACGGTGTATATTCCTCGTAAAAAACATCGCCCGGACTGCTATTATGCGACTGACAGCAAACAGTTACTCATCAGTCCAGGAGCATTGGATATGGCAGGAATAATCGTTACACCAAGAAAGGAAGACTTCGAAGAGATTACAGAAGCAGACATTCTGTCTATTTACAAAGAAACAGGATGGTAAATAAACAGTGAAAACATAACTATTTTTTAGACTTTAATTAACATGAAAGAACCTGAAATAAGCGTAGGCATCGTACACGCACAAGAAATTCATTTTACATTAAACGGCAAATTCTTTGCTAAAGGAGAAACCGTACAAGGTTGCCAGACGGTAGCCTTCAGCGAGGGAGGTATTCTATGGAACGATAAACTCTACAGAGAACTTACCTTCACTCCTCAGGAAGATTACGCCTCGTTTACCATAAACGATGTTACTATCGGTATTAATTTCCACTGGGAAAGACAAGAAACGCAAAGCTTCACAGGTGTATTGAAACTTATCGTTCACGAAGGACAGATTACAGCTGTAAACATTCTTTCTGCCGAAGACTATCTGGTCAGTGTTATTTCATCGGAAATGAATGCAACCTCTTCACTTGAATTCCTGAAAGCTCATGCAGTCATTTCCCGCAGCTGGCTGTTTGCACAAATCGAAAGAAGAAAAGCCTTGAACCAGACTACCAGCAACTTTTTCCCATTTATCAAAACCGAAAGTGAATACATCCGCTGGTACGACCGTGAAGATCATACCATTTTTGATGTCTGTGCTGACGACCATTGCCAACGTTATCAAGGCATAACAAAAGCTTCTAACAAAGTAGTAGTTGAAGCCGTACAGGCCACACGTGGACAGCTGCTGATGTATGGAGACAAGGTTTGCGATGCACGCTTCTCAAAATGCTGTGGCGGTGCTACCGAATTATTCAGTACTTGCTGGAATGACACTGATTATCCTTATCTGGATAACATCCGCGATGTTGATTCAGAAGAAAACTTGCCACTTCCTGACCTTACTGACGAAAAAGAAGCCAACCGCTGGATACGTACTTCACCGTCTTCATTCTGCCAGACACACGACCCGAAGATTTTATCTCAGATTTTAAACAATTATGATCAGGAAACGACGGATTTCTACCGATGGACCGTCCGATACCCACAAGAAGAATTAGCTGAATTAATAAGAACGAAAACTAAAACCGATTATGGACAGATTATTGATTTAATCCCCATTGAAAGAGGAAAATCCGGCCGCATCTGTAAACTCAAGATTGTTGGCACAAACAAGGCACTGACTATCGGTAAAGAGCTGGAAATCCGTCGAACTCTTTCACCCAACCATCTGTTCAGCTCAGCATTTGTTGTAGACAAAGGCCCTATTACCAATGGTATCCCCGAATGGTTCATACTCACCGGAGCCGGATGGGGACATGGAGTTGGTCTGTGCCAGATCGGTGCAGCCGTTATGGGAGAGAAGGGATACAGTTATGTAGAAATTCTGCAACATTACTATAAAGGAGCAGATATAAGAAAGTATTATTAAGATGGCAAAAAAGAATCTTACGGTATCGGCATGGAGCTGGATTCCCAGTTTGTATTTTGCACAAGGCATCCCATATGTAGCCGTCATGGTTATTTCGTTGGTTATGTACAAGCGTATGGGCATGTCGAACACGGATATTGCCTTATACACCAGTTGGCTGAATCTTCCTTGGGTTATCAAGCCGTTATGGAGTCCGTTTGTCGACTTGCTCCGCACGAAGCGGTGGTGGATAACCTCCATGCAACTGCTCATCGGAGCCGGACTGGCAGGGATTGCATTCTGCATTCCTGCCGACCACTTTTTCCAGAGCACGCTTGCCTTATTCTGGCTAGTAGCTTTCAGTTCGGCTACCCACGATATAGCTGCCGATGGTTTTTATATGATTGGACTGAATACTCACCAGCAAGCTTTATTCGTAGGTATCCGAAGCACGTTCTACCGTATAGCCACCATCGCCGGACAGGGATTACTCATCATGCTGGCTGGTTATCTGGAATCAAAGACAGGGAATATTTCCTATGCATGGATGCTTACATTCTTTGTAATGTCCGGCTTATTTCTGGCTGTATGGGCCTATCACTACTTTATCCTTCCTCGCCCGGAAAAGGATATGCCATCCACGATATCCGCCAATCATCTGGCAAAAGAATTCTTACAAACATTTACTTCTTTTTTCCAGAAAAAGCAAATTGGCATTGCACTTCTATTCATGCTCCTATATCGGTTCCCAGAAGCTCAATTAGCCAAGATGAGCATACCGTTTCTCATTGATCCCGTATCAGAAGGAGGACTGGGCCTTACAACAGAAGAAGTAGGTTTTTCGCAAGGTACCATCGGCATTATCGGGCTTACCCTTGGAGGTATTTGGGGTGGAATGGCCGTAGCCCGCGACGGATTGAAAAAATGGCTGTGGCCTATGGTATGGAGCATTTCCCTCCCCGACATCGTATATGTCTACCTCAGTTACGCCCAACCGGACAGTCTTTTTATTATAAACAGCTGTATTTTTATAGAACAATTAGGTTACGGATTCGGATTTACGGCATACATGCTTTACCTGATTTATTTCTCACAAGGAAAGCAGCAAACTGCCCACTATGCTATCTGTACCGCATTTATGGCCCTAGGCATGATGCTACCCGGAATGGCCGCCGGCTGGTTACAGGAAACATTGGGCTACCAGCATTTTTTCATTTGGATTATGCTATGCTGTCTGGCCACATTTATTGTTAGTCTCTTTTTAAAAATAGACCCCGCATTTGGGAAGAAAGCTCAATAAAAGCTCTTATATAATAAAAGATATAAACCCTTCTCTGCCTACTTTATAAGAACAGAGAAGGGTTTATTTTTTAACGAATTATACGTGTATATCCTTCCTTACGAGGCTTCTGAGGTGAAGGTTCTCCATCCGGGTAGCCTACAGAAAGTGCCCCGATTCCCATTAACCCGTCGGGCAAGCCCATTTCACGCATCAACGCTTTTCCCTCTTCAGTAGCAAACATTTCTTTTTCACGGTGAATCCAGCAAGTTCCTATGCCCAAAGCATGTGCTGCCAGCATCAAATTTTCCAAAATACAACTTCCGTCCTGCACCGGATTGTTGGCATCAGCCGGTGCAAAAACCAAGATATAAGTAGGTGCGTCATAATATGGATTCGAAGTAACTCCCATTACCGAAGCATTCATAGCAGCCAGTTTCGATTTCAATTCCTCGTTCTGAACTGCTACGATAAATGGAGCCTGCATCCCTCTCGAAGTAGGAGCATAAGTCCCCGCTTTCAAAATTTCATTCAACTCTTCATCCGTAATCTGCTGCGACTTGTAGCTTCTTATACTTCTGCGCGTTTCAATAATATGCAAAAAATCATGTTTCATAATAAAATTACTCTAAATTGACACAAAGGTGGATAAAAAGCAGTGTTTTTCAAATATTTGCTGAACGATTTTAATTAAGTTTAAATTTAAGGCAGTACAAGCAGTATTTTGTCTAATCAGCTATTTTACGAATAAACAAAATAAAATGATTATGAAAAAGCTAATTGTATTACTAATAGCAGCCATCGTAAGTGTTGGTTTTATGTATGCTCAAGATTATGACGAAAGAGCAAAATTAAGAGAAGAACGACGCGCCGAACAAGAACGTATAGACTCATTAAATTATGAGATTGCGAAACAGGCGATCAACGAAAAAAAATACGTACTGGAGGCCGACCGTATTTTCTTTAAACGTGGTGAAACCACATACGTCACTCCTACTACCAACTTTGTTTCTGTAGATAACAATGAAGCTACAGTGCAGCTGGCATTCAACGGTCCTTATAGTGGTCCTAACGGATTAGGAGGTATCACAGTAGACGGTACAGTTACCAACTACAAGTATAAAGAGAATAAAAAAGGAAATATCTTTATTTCTATGAACGTAATGGGTACAGGTATTTCAGCACAAGTAACTATCTCTTTATCCAGAGGAAATAATCAGGCAACGGTTACCGTTACTCCAAACTTCAACTCCAACCGTATTTCATTACAAGGAATCATTGTTCCTAAAGAGCAAAGTCGTGTGTTTAAAGGAACTACATTATGAAATAACATATTAAATTATAGCCTTATGAAAAAATACTATTTTTTACTGTTGGCAGCAACTGCCATTTTCAGCAGTTGCGAGAAAGATCCGGATTTATCAAAAATGGACAGTGATTTTACCGTCTATACCCAATACGACCCGGAAGCTGATTTCAGCACAGCCTCAACCTACTTTCTACCAGACAGCATACTGACAACAGGTGGAGGTATGCAAGCCGTATACTGGAAAGACGAAAACGCCCAAACACTTATCAAGCAGATTGAATCGAAAATGAATACCAGAAACTACAGCCGTGAATCTGACAAAGAAAATGCCCAATTGGGTATACAGGTAAGCTATGTTGAGAATAGCACCCACGTAGGCGGACTGTGGTGGAACACTGGCTATTGGGGACCATTCTGGGGAGGCGGATGGTACTATCCGTATCCGGTTTCATACAATTACGATACAGGTACCCTGGTTATTGAAATCGTAGATTTACGTGATAAGGAAACTACCGATGCCAAACTTCCGGTCATCTGGAGAACCACAAACAGCGGTATGCTCTATGGAAACAACCAGCTGAATCTGCTATTAGTTCAGCGTTCTATAGAACAAGCCTTCAATCAGTCTACATACATTAATCATAAAGCAGAATAAACCATGAAAAAGAATAACATCCTCAATAAGTTAGTTATGGCCTCCCTGCTTGTTATGGGCTACGTCACAACAACCAGCGCTCAGTCTACACACCTGCCCGACAGGTTATCATTCCAATTGGACTGGCAACTGAATGCCCCTATATCCGGTAACTTCGGCAATGAATTCAGCGTATGGGGAGCCGGATTCGAAACACATTACGAAATTACCCGAAAATGGTCACTCGGTGCCTTCGTAAATTTCCATACAAACCATAAATACGTAGAAAGACAAACGCTACCCATTTCTCCGACAGAGGCACTGACAACCGACCAGCAACAATCGGCTTTCCAGTTGCCGTTCGGACTTTCTGGTCGCTATACAATCTGTGACAACGGATACTTCAAGCCCTACGTTGGTTTAAAAGCAGGTGCCATGTATGCTCAGAATTCGTCTTACCTCAATACAGTACGTATTTATGAAAGACCTTGGGGATTCTATGTTTCACCAGAACTGGGTATGAATATTTATCCGCAGAAATACGGACGCTTTGGCTTCCATGCCGCTGTATATTACAACTTCGCAACTAATAAAACAGACTTGCTGACTTATACAGAAGACAGCAAGCAAAACATCGGTGTCCGTCTGGGTATAACCTTCTGACATAGTACATATCAACAAGAAAAGCCGTTTTAGCAATCCTTTCAGGAAAGCCAAAGCGGCTTTATTCATTTTCTTACTGATTACTTACATTTAATCGCGACATTTCAGTTTCAGCTGCACTGCGGTTATTCATCGTACGTTCTGTGCGGAAACGATAGGTAATTGTAAACCCAATTTTCCGTGTATCTTCCTTACTGATACTGTTCATGATAATATCATTCAGACGAGCTCCGCTGCGTACCTTGTTCTTGTTGAAAATGTCATATCCATCAAGCGAAAGCTGAAGCTTGTCATCCAGGAATGATTTCTTCAAACTCAGATTCAAAGATGTGTAACTTTTCGATTCGTACAACTGATAATATCCTCTTGAACCATAATTAAAATCGGCAGACAACAGAAATCCGGCAGGAAGTGTGAAACTGTTATTGAAATTCAGTATCATCAAAGGGCGACCGGACTTCAATACGCTTCCATCAAGCCCCGGATAATTGAAGAATGTTTTCAGACAGGTAAGTGTAAGTGAGGGTAGCCACCACTTCACCGGATATTGCACATTGACCATACCCGTCAGATTGTGCATTCTGTCAAAATTATCCATATAACTGACCGTCACTGCTGAGTTTCCCGGCATACTATAGAAAGCTGTTATCAGCGGATTTTGCGTATGGGTATAATTCAGGTTAAAGAATAGGAACTTATAAAAGAGCATATAGTTCAGGTCATGAGTCAAAGCCTGTTTCAGATAAAGATTACCTTTCTGATAAGTAAACCGGTCGGTATAAACAGCATTGTCATTCATCACTCCAAAAGGCGGTCGTTCCGTATGAACGGAGTATGTAAGAGACTGTTGCAAGCTCTCTGTATTATAGCTCAACGAAACAGACGGCAGGAAGTTATGATATGTCTGATTCTGATTTTTGTTGCTACTGTTTTCCTTCAAATCACTCCGGATGTGCTCGTAACGCAAACCTGCTCCCAAAGACAAGTTATTCCATGTGTAATCATACGACAGGTAAAGCGAGTTCTTCATTTCCGTATTACTTGTGCTACCATTACTCAATGCACGGACATATTCTATATAGTCTGTTCCGGTTGTATGGCTGAAATCGTAACCGAAGCTGAAAGTTCCTGCTTTCTCAGTTTCATACGACAAATTTAATTTGGCAGCAAACAAATCCCAGTCCGCCTTACGGTAATAGTCCATAGATGTTTCAGCACCATCGCTTTCCCATTCACGGATATTGCCACGGTTCCGGTCTGTCTTATGAAGATAATCACCGAATGCGTTCATCCTCCAGCCATTCTTCCAGTCGTTTGTATAATACAGATTCAGATGGTTGCTGACAGACTTGTCGGCCACATCGCTAAGATTCTGGATAAAGGTTGAAGTTCCTTTGTCCGGTATCATGGAAAGCGTATCGTTTGAGAACGTATTACCTTCGCTGTATTTACCTTCATATTTCAGGCCGATTTCCGATTCCGGAGAAAAATGATAAGACACCCCTCCCGTATAGGCATGGCTTTCGTTGAAGATTTGTTTTTGGTTCAGATTAGTCAGGTTCCAGATTGTATCACTTTGGGTCTGCTGATAAATGTCAAGATCCGAATCCTTCTTTCCACGTTCATAATTGTAAGAGAGAAAGAAGTCCCAGTTCTTATAATTATAACTTCCATTCATCCGGTAATTTTGACTAAGATGATTTCCCTGCAACAGATTACCGCTTACATTAAAGGCAAGTCCTTCACCCAAGCGTTTGGTCTTGATTTCAATTACCGCACGCTGTTCAGAATGATAACGCACCCCCGTATTCGTTACCAGCTTGACAGACTGAATCTGGTCGATAGCCAGATTGTCCAGTTCGGTCCGGTCTGTAACTTCACGTCCGTTGATGTAATAAGTAGGAAGCCCCCTGCCTATCACCTCAATGTCTTCACCACGTTTCTGAATGCCCGGTATCTTACAAAGCAAGTCATCCAGTGTGGTTTGTCTGGCAAGAATTGTATTCGGTATATCAGCTGTGATTCCTTCCTTATCCAGTTTGAAAGGTTTCTTGTATGCAGTAATTTCCACACCTTCAAGTTCAGTCTGCGACGGCTCCATTTTTACTACAGGAAGTGTGACATCCGCATTGACTTGTATGTTCTTATATAGTGTTTCATAACCCAGATAAGAATAGCGGATAATATAGCCTCCCTGATTGAGCGACATGCTGTACACTCCACAAGAGTCTGAAACTGCCCCGGTAACGAGCGTACTATCCGCCTGACTCAGAAATGCCACATTCACCATCGGCATCACTGCATTCTCTGAATCTATGATGGTTCCTTTAATATAGTGCTGACTGTAAACAGGCAGTATGATTACGCTGCCTATTATACCCAAAATCATTTTGTTCATAATCTAAACTTAATCTATCTCACAAAAATACAGTTAAAACGAATAAGTCAACATCAGTTGAGCACTTATCTGTTTACTACTAACAAACCAGTCTGAGGCATACCAATTTTCATATTGCAAGCCACTTCTATAACGGGTACTCCTGCTATACATATCAAATCTTGCAGAAAGTGCCAATTGCTTAAAAACTTTATAATTCACTTGTCCCTCAAAATGATAAAAAGAACCTACAGAATCATCTCCCTGGACATTAACAGGTTTTCCTCCCAGTATTTCAGACCAATGCTCATTAAGGCCCCACGTATCTCTTGTATAGAGTCTATAAAACTGATTTTTTAATGTGAAAGACAGCTTATCATGCAAAAAATATCCATCAACACCCAGTTTCATTGAAAAGCCTGATGCCCAATTATAATTACGATGATAATAACGATAGTAATCACTTAAAATTCCGCCAAGCAATATTCCGTTTAAATGAGCTGAGATATTCAATTTAGCATCATCATTGTGGTAGGAGAACATAGACCCAACACCAACAGATGCTGGTGTACCCAGTTTATATGGAACTACACAAGGTTCTAAAACAGTAGGTACATGCTGGCTTATTGTATCAGAATCAAAAAAATCAAAATGCTGATATAAGCCAACAGATAAATCACAATTGCTTGTAGATATAAGTTCTTTAGACAATAATCTTCCTATAATTTCAACCCGGCTTAATAGTGGTTGAGATTTCATTACATTAAACTCAGCCAAACATGAAAAATACTCATACGGTATTTTTGAATCACCATCAAAAGGGTCTCCATATTCCATATTGATACGAGCACTTGCCCCAGCTTTTGTAATACCGGCATCATCATGATAAAATAAGATACGTGCTCCCAAAGACAGATTTAAATTAAATGGGACGTTTGAGAATTCTTTTCCAGAAACATGACTCTTTTTCCAAGCTTCCCCCGTAATAATACGTGTAATCCCCCGCATAGGAGAAATAATAAAAGAAGCTACTTCACGCCCCAAACGTTCGCCTCCGGCCGTTCGATTATCCAAAATCATATCAGAAGTCCGATAAAAAACTTCACCCAATGCCGCCCCTCCTACAGGAGTTGCTATAATATCATTAGTAGAAGGATATTCACACTCCATAAATAGTTCCCACATAGCACTTCCACTGATTGCAAAAAGTTCTGATTGCCAAAAATTAAAGCCATTCGATCTTCCTGCATTGAAAAAAAGAGAACCATTATAAGGATGTGCAAACATATTTGTATTCAGATGATCATTATCCCATTCAAATCCATGTTTGAAGTTTTCTTTGATAGTCTCGAATGAAATATAAGCATAATGGCCTTTTAAAGCATATCTGTCAAAAGCCCATAGCCCCATATTCATCCCAAAGACTTCACCGGCAGCTCTAAAAAAATTTTTCTTTTTGGGAAAAGTTATCTTTCTGCTAACATCTAAACTGTCTTTAAAATATATTCTAGGATTTACATTCAAAGGTATACCTGCATATGTATTAGCCACAAATAAAAAGGCTGAGAACATAGATAGTAAAGCCCGGATTAACCTAAAAAATAATTTATATTGCAAAATTGCTGCCATATTTTTTCTTTACGATATAAGAATATTAATCAATCCTATAAAAATTATTGTACAAAGCCTATTACTTGCCGAAGCGTGAAGCATCCACTTCTTTCTTCTCCTTACTGATGTTACCACCAAAACGGTAAACAAATTTCACTGAAACGGTACGGCTGTATTGTCCCATATTCAAGTCTATATGCTGTCCGGAATAGCGGTTTCTCACCTTCATACGCATGGTATCAAACAAATCTGAACAGTTCAGGCTCAGACTCGCCCTGTCCTTCAGGAAGTTCCACTGTGCCCCTACATTGACTGTAAAAACAGGTTTCGTGTCACTGATACCGGAAATCATGCTTGAACGGTACATCGCATCCAGATCAAAACCCAAGTTGGAACCTACCGAGAAATGATTCTGCATGGCCAGCATACAGGCCCATTTCCTGCGGTCAAAAGGAATATCCCAAAAGTTGTCGCAACGGTTACGGTCATTGACAACCGTAGCATTCACCTGAGAAGACAACCACTCACCAATGCTAAACGGAAGATTGGCACTCATACCAAAAGACTGATAATAGTTCCAGTTCTGTGTACGGTATACCAGTGCCAGACGGTCTTTCGCCTGATACATATCCATCGTAAAATAATCACTGGTACGCTCATAGAACAGCGACAACATGTATTTCTGAAGAAAGAGATAATTGGCATTTACACTGTACACGTTGGCGGGCCGCAATCCCTCAATGGTCTGAATCTCTTCGTAAGCATTCATGTAGGTGGTACTGGTCTGCATATCCCAATAAGTTGGATAATCCTTTTCTGACGATACACCCAGCATGAGCATATGTTTCTGAGAAGGCGAATAGGTCAGACTGGCCTGCGGATAGACAGCCCATTTGTGATAATCCCCAATGGAATAATATTCACCGGTTGCCGAGAGAGAAAGAGACAGCCCGTTTTCAAACTCTTTGTCGAAGCCTCCATAAAAGTTGGTAATCTGCTCGTAAAGTCGTGAGGAAGAATTGCTCACTTCATTCTTCCCTTCTGTCTGATTGAAGAACTGCCAGTTCTTATTGTCCGTATAATCATAACGGACACCGTATTTCAAAGTCCAGTCATTGGCAAGATCATGATGCTGGTCAGCATATACAGATAATTTACGAATTTTCTGATCCGAAGCATAGTCTAGCAGCTGACGGGTATTGTCTGTAAGTCTACTTTCCAGACGATTCTTGTCATTCATGGTATAGTCAGTATAATCCACACCAAGGTCAAGTCCAAATCCAGAAGAATAGCGGGCAAAAACATTGTGCAGACGACTGTCCTGTAACTTGTCATTATGACTGTTCTGGAAATTTCCGTTTACATCAATCGTACCTTTACCATTATCGGAAAGGGCACCGTTATACCCCACGCTCAACTCGTTATCCTCGTCTATCTGATAGCCGTATTCAGCATAAATATTGTGTTTCCAACCCTTCGTATTGATTTTCTGCGTCTGTGTAATGTCATATACCTTTCCATCATAAGTATGCTTGGAAGCCAGATCTATCACAGTCATTATATGTGAATACCCAGGATTATAAGAGATATTCAGCGATGACTTGCCTTTCGTCATCAAGAAGTTTACATTGCCACTGTAACTGCTGAAATACTGGTTGCTGTAGCCGACCGAGAGTTCACTCTGGATAGTATTGTCGGCCGCCTTAGCTGTTACGATATTAATGGCAGCACCGCGCACATGATATTCGGGAGGTGTATTATACATCACTTCGGCAGTCTGCACCTGCGAAGCGGAAGTATTCTTCAACATCTCAATCAGCTGCTCCTACGTCAGTGTACTTGCCTTTCCGTTCAGGATAACCGTTACATCCTTTGCCCCCACCAGCGAGAGTTTGCCGTTTCTGTCCTGCACACCCGGCAACTTACAGATAGCCTCATAGGCATTGTTTACGATATGCTTTTCTGAGATTGCCGAAATATTGTAATTCAGCTTTCCCTGTTCCATGGTAACGAACGGACGTTCCCCCTCGATTAACACCTCCTCCAGATTATAGTCTTTCGATTCCAAAGTAATGACACCGGCATCACGCGCCTGTCCCTTAACCAGCCTGCTCTGATAAAGCAGATGCTGGACAATGAGCTGATAATTCTCCGGTTCAGATTCAAGCACGAACGTACCGTCGGCTGCAGATACGGCTGCACCCTGATAGGTTGAATCCGGAAGTTGCATAATGATGGTAGCACCTTCTATCGGCTGCCGGTTGTTATCTACAACTTTTCCTGTCGTCTGACTGAAAGCTAATGTTGAGTATACTGTAAATATAATCAGGAAAATGATTTTCTTTTTTGAATCCATATCATAATACAATGAATTAAACCATCTTTAAATTACTCCATTATCTGGCATTAAACCTATAACCGATGCCCAACATCAAATTATTAGGGTCCTTAAATCGGTACAACTGATAACCTGTATGCAGGAAAATACTCTTTGTGATATTGGTCTTCAATACAAAAGTCTGGTAGAACGAATTCGTATCAGCCCCTTTACAGATAAAATACCTTCCTATACCAAGATTGATTGAAAATATCGGCATCACAATTTCCGCCCTGACAGAAATTCCGGTAGAGAACTGCTCTCTGAATGACGGACGAAAGAATTTTACATCTTCTGTATTGGCAGGAATTTCATCGTTTGCTATATGCCGCCCAATGTTTGCACTCTCATCATACTGCATATCCAGCGATACTCCGGCACGGAAATATCTGCTAAAATTATAAAGTGGGTTAAAGTTAAGTCCAAGAATACCAAAAGAGCCAGGTGCCAGAAATGGGTCAGCGTTATCCGGATATACTCCCCTCTTCCTTGTTGCTCCATAAACAATCAAATCATAACTGATATACTTATTGAACAGTGGTTTTTCTGAATAACAAGAACGCTTCACAGAACTACTGCTTTCACCAAAGCTTCTTGTAATCCCGATTGAAGCCCCAACCGTATTGACACCCGAATTGGGATAATTTGTATTTCCATTGGAGTAATGTGTCACCCCGATTCCGGCACGTAAATATGTGTGAGCAGACACTTGCCAGTTCAAAAGGAAACCCAAGTTTATATAAGCATTTATTTTCGAACCCGTCACCCGATTCATCGGATTCCTTTCTTCGTTATATTCCTTCCAGCCGAAAGAAGCTCCAAAATTCCATTCGTAGTCGAACGACAGCTTAGAAGAAAGCGTAGCTATTCTAGATGTTTGAAATACATACACTGCAAACGGATTTCCCAGCTCCTGCGAATTGAAGAACGTGTTGTATGCTATACCTATTCCCTGAATGGCATGAGGGTACAATTGCCCCATTTCCGAATCTGGAGTAAACTTGAATCCATACTTCAAATGTCCCGATAATGTTGTATTGATAGATTGTTGCGCATTGTTGGCCCCTTTAAAGAATTCATTGGTCGGAAACACATACGAAGGCCTGAAGTCAAAACCGACTATATGTGTCAATTTTCTGGATGAATACTCTGGAGCCTGTGCATATAGAATGGACACAGTAAAAATCCAACATAATAATATTTGCAGTCTTAAAAAATTCATTTTCTACATGTCTTGTTCGTATGACACAATCCGCAAATGTATAAATTATATTCAAAAAAAACGGAATGAAGGAAAGAAATCCCTCATTCCCAATATAGAATGCTTTTATCAGAACAAATACGAGCAGGAAACCACTAAAGTGCGGTGCTTTGTATCGTAAACATTCTTATATGGGCTCTTAAATGCCCAGTCATAACCTACTCCTATCTGTAAATGTCGCATGACTTCTACACCAGCCCGAAAACCGGCTCCCCAGTCAAAACGTTCTAAAAGATTATCTTTAAAAACATTGTCCGAAGTTTTTTTTTGCAGTCTCCTTACCCAAAGGACCTGCAATCTGCTTCATCTTCCCAAAGAGTCCCCAATTGAAATAAGGTCCAGCTGCCACAAAAATACCCAGATTGTCGCTTATCCGAAACTTATAACCTAAATGAACCGGGATATTCAAATAATATGGCGTACATTCCCATTGCATATTCTCTCTTTGGTCATAATACCATTCACTCTTCCATCCTTTCGACGATAGCAGAAGACCAAAGTCTGTGTAGAATCCCTTCGATGCATCCGAAAATTCATATTCACCTTTCAATCCGGCATGAAAACCAGATTTTGAAAAATTAGATGCAGAAGAGTTCAGGTTATAGCCACCCATAACTCCATATCTAAACTCTTGCGCAGTTGCAGTAGCAGCCAGTCCCATACAGACAGCCAACACCAGTAAAGTTTTCTTTTTCATATTTTTTATTTGGGAGTTAGTATTCTTTTTTTGTAAAACACAATTATTCTATCCCCCTATTCTTCAAATAAAAAATATTCTAAAAAAAATCCACCAACACTTCTATAAAGATGTTATTCGCTATACGACCTCCACTCTTTCATTCAACCTTTACTTCCAGAATGTTCCGAATCTCATCACTGAAGTTAACTCCAATTTTATAGATTGTACGGCCATCCTTAGCGAAAGGT
>UncleJesse_p2__coassemble_452_pt1 | contig 45845 bp, 36 predicted proteins | sample UncleJesse_p2__metabat2_low_PE_025 | metagenome-assembled genome bin UncleJesse_p2 | reverse complement strand
GAAGAAATTTCACCGGATGGTACTATCAGTATTCAGGATTTAGGAATTGTAAACCTGAATGGTATGACTATAACCGAGGCAAGTGATTTCCTAAAACGGGAGTTGAGCAAAATTTACTCGGACAGCCAGAACAGTATACAGGTTACACTGGGAAATGCACGCAGCATCTCTATCAATGTAATGGGTGAAGTACTGGTTCCGGGTACATACCAGTTGTCTTCGTTCTCTACGGTTTTCCACGCACTGTACAGTGCCGGAGGCGTAAGTGAAATTGGTAGTTTGCGTAACATCCAGGTGGTACGCAACGGTGAGAATATTGCCACTGTAGATATTTATGATTTCATCATGCGTGGTCAGATACAGGATGATATCCGCTTGCAGGAAGGGGATGTGGTGATTGTACCTCCTTACGAAGCGCTGGTGAAAATTACCGGTAAGGTAAAACGACCGATGCGCTACGAAATGAAAAAGGATGAGACGGTGAATACATTGCTGAAATATGCCGGTTATTTTGCTGCGGACGGCTATAAAGGCAGCCTCAGCATCGTGCGTCAGGCCGGACGGGAATACAGCATCTGTACCGTTGACGAGAAAGACTACAGCGTATTCAAAATAAAGGATGGCGATGTGGTAACAGCGACTGCCATGCTGGACCGCTTTACCAACAAGCTGGAAATTAAGGGTGCGGTTTACCGCCCTGGCATGTACGAGCTGAGCGGCTCGCTGAATACGGTGAAACAGTTGGTGGAAAAGGCAGACGGACTGCTGGGAGATGCATTTACAAACCGTGCTGTTTTGTATCGCCAGCGGGAAAATCTGACCAGTGAGGTGTTGTCGGTAGATATCAAAGGTATTCTAGACGGAACTACACCGGATATTCCGCTGCGCAAGAACGATGTATTGTATATCCCGAGCATCCACGACTTGCAGGATATGGGTAGCGTGAAGATTTGGGGTGAAGTGGCTAAAGTGGGTGAATATCCTTATGCCGATAACATGACGCTGGAAGACTTGATTATCACAGCGGGTGGTTTGAAAGAATCGGCTTCGCTGGTACGTGTAGATGTGGCACGCCGCATTAAAGATAGCAAAAGTACGACTCCACAGGCTACTATCGGACAAAACTTCAGCTTTGGTGTTAAGGACGGATTCATCATTGAAGGTGAACCGGGATTTGTATTGCAACCGTATGACCAGGTGTACGTACGCCGTAGTCCGGGTTATCAGGAACAGCAGAATGTAGAAATTAAAGGTGAAATTCTGTTTGGTGGTGAATATGCTTTGACTACAAAGAGTGAGCGTATCAGTGAACTGGTTAAAAAGGCCGGAGGTGTAACTCAATTTGCATATGTGAAAGGTGCCAAGCTGATGCGTAAAGCCAACGAAGAAGAGATGAAACACATGGAGGATATTGTGAAAATGATGCGCAAGGAGCTGGGAGACACTGCTATGGACTCACTTGGTATTGAGGTTGACTCTACATTTACTGTCGGCATCAACCTTGAAGAAGCATTACTGAACCCTGGCGGCAATGCAGACATCGTTTTACGTAAAGGGGATGTCATTACAGTTCCGGAATATACTAATACCGTAAAAATAAACGGTGCAGTGATGATGCCCAATACGGTAAGTTTCAAGAAAGGCAACAGCGTGAAGGATTACATAAGCCAGGCGGGTGGTTACTCACAGAATGCCAAGAAAACCAAGAAGTTTATTATTTACATGAACGGACAGGTGGCTGAAGTTAGAGGAACCGGCAAACGGCAGATTGAACCGGGATGTGAAATTATAGTACCGACCAAGAAAAAGAAGAATACAGCCGGAAGTATTCTTGGCTATATCTCTTCGTTCAGTTCAATTGCTGTCACCATGGCTACAATTGCTAACCTGATTAAGAATTAAAAAGAATCATCATTATCTTTCTTCATACTCCCCCTCACCTTCCCCAAAAAGGAAGGATTGAGGGGGATTTTTTATATAAGATTTAAGAATTGGCACAAGGATGCAATGAAATATCTTTATATCTTTGTCTAATTGAAAAAAAAGACGTATGCAAACAAGTGACAGTATCATTATTATTCCTACGTATAACGAAAAGGAAAATATAGAAAATATTATCCGTGCGGTGTTCGGACTGGAAAAGTGTTTTCACATTTTGGTGATAGAAGATAATTCGCCGGATGGAACCGCCGAAATAGTAAAGCGCATGCAGAAGGAGTTTCCTGAGCGACTGTTCATGGTAGAAAGAAAAGGCAAACTGGGACTGGGTACGGCGTACATTACCGGATTTAAATGGGCTTTGGAACATGGTTATGACTTTGTTTTTGAGATGGATGCAGATTTCAGCCATAACCCGAATGACTTACCGCGCCTGTACAAGGCTTGTGCGGAAGACGGTGCGGATGTAGCTATCGGGTCGCGTTATGTGAGCGGTGTAAATGTGGTGAACTGGCCGATGGGCAGAGTGCTGATGTCTTATTTTGCTTCGAAATATGTACGGATGATTACCGGAGTACCCATCCATGATACTACAGCCGGTTTTAAATGTTACCGTAGCCAGGTGTTGCAAACTATTCCGCTGGACGAGGTCCGCTTCAAGGGGTATGCATTTCAGATTGAAATGAAATTTACGGCATACAAATGCGGTTTCAAAGTAGTGGAAGTTCCGGTTATCTTCATCAACCGCGAACTGGGTACTTCTAAAATGAACAGCAGCATTTTTGGTGAAGCTGTATTTGGCGTGATGAAATTGAAATGGGACAGCTGGTTCCGCAAATATCCTAAAAAAGCGAATGTATGAAAAGAACATGGATAAAGAATGCCCGCATTGTGAACGAGGGCAAATGCTTCGACGGAAGTGTAGTGATTGAGGGAGAACGAATTGCAGAAGTGCTGGATAAGAACGGACAGCCAGCAATGGATTGCGATACGGTGGTAGATGCTGCCGGAGCATATCTGCTGCCGGGTGTCATTGATGACCATGTGCATTTCCGTGATCCGGGGCTGACACATAAAGCGGACATGACAAGCGAAAGCTGTGCTGCTGCTGCCGGTGGTGTGACCTCGTTTATGGATATGCCGAACTGTAACCCGCAAACAACAACTCTGGAGGCACTTGACAATAAGTTCGCGGATGCGGCTCAGAAAAGTATTGTCAATTATTCGTTCTACTTCGGGGCGACCAACAATAATGCTGATTTATTGCCAATGCTGGATAAGACAAAGGTATGTGGCGTCAAGTTGTTCATGGGAGCCAGTACGGGGAATATGCTGGTAGACCGTATGGAAACACTCAGAAAGATTTTCTGCGAAGCAGGGATGCTGATTGCTACACACTGTGAAGACCAGAATATTATACGGGAAAATACGAAGAAATATCAGGAACTGTACGGCGAGGATCCGGATATTACTTGCCATCCGCTGATTCGCAGTGAGGAGGCATGCTATGAGTCCTCTAAACTGGCTGTACAGTTGGCCAAAGAAACGGGAGCACACCTGCACATTCTGCATATCAGTACTGCCAAAGAACTGGAGTTGCTGGAGAACAAACCATTGGAAGACAAACGCATTACGGCAGAGGCCTGCGTATCGCACTTATTCTTCTGCGATGAGGATTACAAACGGATGGGAGCACGCATAAAGTGCAACCCGAGTATCAAATCCAAAGCGGACCGGGATGCACTGAGAAAGGCACTGGCTGAAAACCGGATTGACGTAATTGGCACAGACCACGCTCCGCACCTGCTAAGTGAGAAACAAGGGGGAGCACTGAAGGCGGTTTCGGGAATGCCGACCCTGCAGTTTTCACTGATAAGCTGTTATGAACTGGTCAGAGAAGGTATTTTGAGCATGGAGCAACTGGTAGAAAAGATGTGCCATGCACCGGCTAAGTTATATAACATTAGTGAACGTGGATTTATACGTCCGGGGTATAAAGCGGATTTGGTAATTCTGAATCCGGACTGTACATGGACAGTGACGGATGAAGTGGTGCTGAGCAAGTGTGGATGGACTCCAATGGCCGGACAGAATTTCCATGCACGTGTGGAAAAGACGTTTGTAAACGGTGATTTGGTTTACAGTGAAGGTAAAGTGGATATGTCGCATCGTGGAGAAGCACTTCGTTTTAACAGATAACAGATGGTATGAATATGAGAACGGGGATTACAAAGGTAACATATAACATTCATGACCTGGCAGAATATATCAACTGGATTTATTTCTTTCATGCCTGGGGATTCCAGCCAAGGTATGCGGGTATTGCTGATATTCATGGTTGTGATGCCTGTCGTGCGGGGTGGCTGGCTTCTTTTCCGGAAGGAGAAAGGGCTAAGGCTGCCGAAGCCATGCAGTTGCATAAGGAAGCCAACCGAATGCTGAATAAGCTGGATGCAAATTTTAAGGTGTTTGCCATATACCGACTGATGGAAGCGAACGCTGACGGTGATGATTTGCTGCTGGAAGGAAAACGGTTTCCACTATTACGGCAACAGACACGGATAAAGCCTGAGAATCCTTTTTTGTGCCTAAGTGACTTTGTACGTCCGCTTGAAAGTGGTATAAAGGATACGGTAGGAGCTTTTGCTACCACCATTGACCCGAACATGGAATCGCTTTTTAAAGAGGATGACTATAAACTGATGCTGGTAAAAACACTGGCCGAACGTCTGGCTGAAGCTGCTGCTGAAAAAGTACACGAAGATATCCGTAAAAAGGTATGGGGATATGCACCAGATGAGAACCTGACCAAGAAAGAGCTTCTGAACGAGGAGTATCAGGGAATACGGCCGGCAGTAGGCTATCCTTCGCTGCCGGATATCTCGGTAAGTTTTTTACTGGATGAGTTGCTAGACATGAAACAGATTGGTATACGACTGACGGAAAATGGAATGATGCAACCGCATGCTTCGGTATGCGGACTGATGTTTGCACATCCGGCTGCACACTATTTTTCGGTTGGCAAGATAGGAGCGGACCAATTAGAGGATTATGCAAAAAGACGTGAATTACCCGTGGAGGTGATACGGAAATATTTGGCTGCCAATTTACAAGACTGACAGGAGGAAAAAAGAATGATGTTATTAAAACTTGGGCTATTCTTTACGTTACTGTTGCTGTTGCCCGACTGGTACATAGACCGGAATTTGTTGAAACACATCGGGTATAAGGGATTGCGTTTCTTTTACTGGGTGCCATCGGGGTTGTTACTGGCTGGTATGCTGTTCGTCTTTACACTTTACAGACCTGGTCCTGAGGCTATGCAGCAGTTAAGTAATTTTTTGCTGATTTTTTTATGTTTCAGTGTGCCCAAGGCTTTATTTGTTCTTATTCATCTGTTGCTACGGGGAATGGCACGAATAACGGGCAAAAAACTCTATGGAGAGCAATTGGCCGGTGCACTCGCCCTAGCTTCACTTGTATATATCATCTATGGAGCTACTGCCGGAAAGGAGAACTTTACTGTTCGGGAAGTGACCTTCCAATCGGCCGACTTACCCCAAGGATTTGACGGATATCGTATTTTACAGTTGTCGGACTTGCATACCGGAAGCTGGAAAGGAAATGGAAAGGCACTGCAACGTGCTGTAGACTTATGCAACAAGCAGCAGGCAGATGTGATAGTTTTTACAGGTGATCTGGTGAATAATCTGGCTTCGGAGCTGAAAGAGTTTGTACCGATATTGGGCGAACTAAAAGCAAAAGATGGGGTTTTCTCTGTATTGGGTAATCATGATTATTCGCCATATATAAGATGGGAGTCGCCGGAAATGCAGCAACAGAACCTGGAACAACTGATAAAATATGAACAGGAGATGGGATGGAAGCTCCTGATGAATGAACACAGGATACTACACAGCGGAAAAGACTCGATTGTGTTGGCCGGTGTGGAAAACAGTGGTAATCCGCCTTTCCCGAACAAAGGGGACTTGAAAAAAGCACTGGCCGGCACAGACGGACTGTTTAAAGTATTGCTGAGCCACGACCCGACGCATTGGAAAAGAGAAGTACTGCCACATAGTGACGTACAACTGATGCTGGCGGGGCATACTCATAACATGCAGTTCAGTCTATTGGGATGGTCACCGTCGGGATTGGTCTATCCGGAGCACGAAGGACTGTATACCATCCATAACAGAGGTTTATATGTAAACATCGGACTGGGATACCTGATGTTCCCCATGCGACTGGGTGCGTGGCCTGAAATCACGGTTATCACCTTGAAAAGAAAGTAACGGAAGTTTAATGTTTATAAGATTTATAGTATGAGAGTTTTTTACATTGTATACCAGATTTGTATCGGATTACCGATATTCCTGGTTCTTACGATTCTGACAGCTGGGGTTACAATCATTGGCTCGTGGATTGGCAGCGCGCACTTCTGGGGGTATTATCCGGGAAAAATCTGGTCGCAACTGACGTGCTATGTATTGCTGTTGCCTGTTAAGGTAAAAGGTAAGGAAAATCTGGAAGAAAAGACATCGTATGTATTCGTGGCCAATCATCAGGGGGCTTTCGATATCTTTCTGATTTATGGTTTCCTGGGACGTAACTTTAAGTGGATGATGAAAAAAGGATTGCGCAAGCTTCCTTTTGTAGGAAAAGCCTGCCAGTCGGCCGGACATATTTTTGTGGATAAATCTGGTCCAAAAAAGATTCAGGAAACGATTCAGCATGCTGAAAAGGTATTGCAGGGAGGTACTTCGCTAGTAGTTTTCCCGGAAGGGGCACGCTCTTTTACCGGACACATGGGGTATTTTAAAAAGGGAGCATTCCAACTGGCTGATGAACTGCAACTGCCGGTTGTCCCGCTTACAATTAATGGCTCATTTGACATTTTTCCAAGAACAGGCAAGTTGCTGCACTGGCACCCATTGCAACTGGTAATTCACAAACCCATATACCCTGAATGCCAGGGCATGGAAAATATTAAACGAATGATGGAAGTATCGTACAAAGAAATAGAACAAGGATTGCCGGAGCATTACAAAGGAAAAGTAGACAATCCTGACCAATAATGATGCACAGTATCTTAATGAACATTTTCGGATGCCATCTCCCGACTCATTGGAGGTGGCATTTTTTGCATATTCTCATGGGCTGCTGCTACATAATTCCGAACATAAGAATGATTTTTAAATTGCTCGGGAGCTTTATCTAGGATTTCCTGCAATAAGGGGGTTATTATGGGATAAGGATATGAATTGGCTACCATCAGAAAGATACCGGGCCCCAATACATTCTCGTAATTATCTTGAATAAACACCTTAACCAGATTGTCCATTTCATTGGACAGACGGAGTCTGCGCGAAGAAATTGTCTGATGTATCTCAGCCGGGTCTACCCCATCCATAATCATACGGCTTTCTGAGCGTTCTACTTCATAAGACTTGTCGTCCAAATCTGTTTTCTTGTTTATAAAATCAGTCAAAGCATCATTGAGGGGTGTCCCTGTAATGCCAATACGCATACGGTCTATATTGATTGCTATTTTTCCTTCTTCAAGCACAAAGGGCATAATACTTTCATCATCCATAAAAAGAGTAGCAAGCAACGTTGAATCGACATGACCTTTCATATGAAAAATTCCGTGAACAACTTCAGCCGAATCCACATTAACGAGTCCGGTGTCGGACAGTACCCGGACATATAACATTCTGCCATCGAGTATGGACACAGAAGAGGTACCTTTAATCTCGTATTTACGGGTGCAGGATACAGCTGAAAAAGCGATGACGAAAAGCAGTAAGTGTTTGTACATGAATTACTTTTGTTTTATATTTCATCGGCAAAGGTATAATCTTTATTTCACTGTGAAAAGGATTTTATTATTATTTAAAATAATATGTGACTAAATGCCAGATTAGAAAAGAGACTTCATTTTTATAAAAACATTTTTTTACTAACTTTGCGGACTACAACAACTTATTTTAATTACAGAACGATGAGAAAACTTCAATTTGTACTGACAGTATTGCTATGTACTGTTTTTCTCCCTTCGAAAGCTGACGAAGGGATGTGGCTGCTCCAACTCATGCAGGAGCAAAATCTGGCAGACCGCATGAAAGCACAGGGGCTTGCCATGAACGTAGATGATATTTATAGCCCGAACAAGGTTTCACTGAAAGATGCCGTAGGTATTTTCGGAAGAGGCTGTACAGGCGAAATTATATCTGCCGAAGGATTGATTCTGACCAACCACCACTGTGGATATGACGCGATACAGCAGCACAGCTCGGTAGAACATGATTATCTGACGGATGGTTTTTGGGCTAAAAGCCGTGCAGAAGAATTGCCGACGCCGGGACTTACATTTAAGTTTGTAGAAAGAATTGTAGATGTTACAGAAAAGGTTAACGCAGATATAAAGGCTGGTAAGGTAAGCGAAGTGGAAGCTTTTGGCAGTGACTATCTGAAAGAGTTAGCTGACAAAGAACTGAAAGCAAGTGATCTGAACGGGAAACCGGGTATCAGCACATTGGCCTTGCCTTTTTATGCCGGCAACAAGTTCTACTTGTTTTTCATGAAAACATATACCGATGTAAGAATGGTAGCTGCTCCTCCTTCTTCAATCGGCAAATTCGGCGGTGAAACAGACAACTGGATGTGGCCGAGACATACCGGCGACTTCTCAATGTTCCGTATCTATGCGGATGCTCAGGGTAACCCGGCCGACTACAGCGAAAACAATGTGCCCTTGAAGGTTAAAAAGCACTTCACTATTTCACTGAAAGGTCTGCAGGAAAATGACTATGCCATGATTATGGGATTCCCGGGCAGCACAAACCGCTTCCTGACACAGAGCGAAGTGAAACAGCGTATGACAGCCATCAACGATCCACGTATCAGAATACGTGAAGCCAGACAGGAAATCCTGAAAGCAGAAATGGCGGCCAGCGATAAGGTGAGAATTCAGTATGCCAGCAAGTTTGCAGGTTCGAGCAACTACTGGAAGAATTCAATCGGTATGAATAAGGCTATTGTGGACAACAAAGTATTGGAAACAAAAGCCGAACAGGAAAATAGTTTCGCTAAATTTGCGGCTGAAAAAAATAATGCAGACTATGCCAACGTAGTGAAACAGATTGATGCTGTAGTAGAAAAAGCAAATCCTTATGTATTCCAGGCTACTTGCTTCCGCGAAGTATTTATGGGAGGTATTGAATTCGGTACTCCCTATAAAGTGATGGAAAAACTGGAAAAAGCTTTGGAGGATAAAAATGAATCTGAAGTAAAAGAATGCATTGAACTCCTGAAAACCAGCTATAACGAAATCCATAACAAGGATTATGACCATGAAGTAGACAGAAAGGTAGCAAAAGTACTGTTACCGCTGTATGCCGAAATGGTTCCGGCTGAAGCTTTGCCTGATTTTTATGAAACAATCCAGAAGAAATTCAAAGGTGACTATAATGCATATGTTGATGCTTGCTACGACAACTCAATCTTTGCAAATGAAAAGAATTTCAATAAATTCATTGCAAAACCATCAGTTAAGGCTATTGAAAAGGATTTGATGCAGGAATTTGTCGCTGCCAAATATGAAAAAGCAGAAGAAATAGCTGAAAAAGCCAGCGAAGCTATGGATGGCATTGCACTGCTGCACAAAACGTATGTAAGAGGTTTGTGCGAAATGTATGCTCCGACTCCGAAAGCTCCGGATGCTAACTTCACAATCCGACTGACTTATGGTAATGTGAAATCGTACGACCCGAAAGATGGTATACATTATAAATATTATACTACACTGAAGGGGGTTATGGAAAAAGAAGACCCGAATAATCCTGAATTTGTTGTTCCTGCCAAGTTGAAAGAATTGTATGCATCGAAAAATTATGGAAGATATGCACTTCCAAACGGAGAAATGCCTACATGCTTCCTGACAACGAATGATATCACAGGCGGTAACTCTGGTTCTCCGGTTATCAATGGAAACGGGGAATTGATTGGTTGTGCTTTCGACGGCAACTGGGAATCGCTGTCGGGAGATATTAACTTCGACAATAATCTGCAACGCTGTATTGCTGTAGATATACGTTATGTCTTGTTCATCGTTGAAAAATTAGGTGGCTGCAAACACTTGATTGATGAAATGAGCATTGCCGAATAACTCTGAAAAACTATGTTATACAAAAAAAATGCCGGAAGCTTGTTTCCGGCATTTTTTATTTCTGGAAGATGATAACTCCTTAGAATTCTGAAGTGAAATGGAATCGGATATGTTTGAAATCCATCTGAGCCATCTGCAGAACGTAACCGCTATCGGCCAAGAATACATCACGACCTTCACGGTCTTTAGCCATAAACTGATATTTACGTTTCTTGAAGGCTTCCAGTTCTTCAGGGTCATCGCTTTCTATCCAACAAGCTTTATAAAGACTTACCGGTTCCCAACGGCACTTGGCGTTGTATTCGTTCTCCAGACGATACTGGATAACTTCGAACTGCAACTGACCTACTGTACCGATAATCTTACGGCCGTTGAACTGGTTGACAAATAACTGTGCCACACCTTCGTCCATCAGCTGATCAATTCCTTTGTTCAACTGCTTTGTCTTCATCGGGTCTGCATTCTCAATGTATTTAAACATTTCAGGCGAGAAGCTGGGCAATCCTTTGAAATGCAAGTTTTCACCTTCTGTCAGTGTATCACCAATCTTAAAGGTACCATTATCGGGTAAACCGATGATATCGCCAGCCCATGCTTCGTCTACTGTAGTCTTACGCTGAGCCATGAACTGAGTAGGTGATGAAAAACGCATGGTCTTGTTATGGCGTACATGCAGATAAGGCGTGTTACGGGTGAATTTACCTGAACATACCTTACAGAAAGCTACGCACGAACGATGGTTCGGGTCAATATTAGCTGTAATTTTAAAAATAAATCCAGTAAATTTAGGTTCATCGGGTTCTACGGTACGTTCAACAGCTGTTACAGGACGTGGACTAGGCGCTATTTCGACAAAGCAATCCAGGAGTTCCTGAACACCAAAGTTATTCAAGGCAGAGCCAAAGAATACGGGTGCCAAATCTCCATTCAGGTATTCCTGCACATTAAATTCAGGATAAACACCTTCGAGCAGTTCCAAATCACTACGCAATTTTTCTGCCAACGGAGAACCAATGTGAGCATCCAGTTCCTCTGTATTAATATCAACCTGTACTTTCTCTGTCACAACCTGCTTAGAAGGCTGGAACAAATTCAGGTTCTGCTCATAAATATTGTAAACGCCCTTGAAACGCTGTCCCTGATCAATAGGCCATGAAAGTGGGCGTACGGCAATTTTCAGTTCTTCTTCCAGTTCGTCCAACAAATCGAAGGGGTCTTTACCTTCACGGTCCATCTTGTTGACGAAGATAATAACAGGAGTATTGCGCATACGGCAAACCTCCATCAGCTTACGAGTCTGTGTTTCGACACCTTTTGCACCATCGACTACAATAATAACACTGTCGACAGCCGTAAGTGTACGGTAAGTATCTTCAGCAAAGTCCTGGTGACCCGGAGTATCAAGAATATTGATTTTGTAGTCATGATAATCAAATTCCATCACAGAAGTGGTTACCGAGATACCGCGCTGCTTCTCAATATCCATCCAGTCGGAAGTAGCGGTCTTCTTAATCTTGTTTGATTTAACCGCACCGGCTACCTGAATCTGACCTCCAAACAAAAGTAGCTTTTCGGTAAGTGAAGTTTTTCCGGCATCCGGATGGGCAATAATAGCAAACGTTCTTCTTCTTTCTATTTCCTGATTCATCTGTATATTGGGTGTATATAATTTATTCTTCTGTTAATTATTTTCGTTCTCCAACTGAGCTATACATAGAGCAAGACTTTCTTCCCAATGAGGGATGGACAAACCATAGGTTTCTTTAATTTTGGTTTTATCGAGAACTGAGTAATGCGGACGTACGGCACGAGTCGGATAATCGGCTGTATGTAAAGGCTTAACCTCACAACTTGTAATACCAGCCAAGCGATGAATTGCTTTAGTGAAATCATACCATGAACAAACACCTTCATTGCTGAAGTGGTAAACCCCAGGAACAATACCCTGCCGGATGGCAGTCCAAATAGCTGTTGCCAAATCGCGTGCATAAGTAGGTGTACCTACCTGGTCGAATATCACGCCAAGAGTATCACGCTCCCGTCCAAGACGCAACATTGTCTTTACAAAATTATTGCCAAATGTAGAGTACAACCAAGCGGTACGGATTATCATCGTTTGTGAACAGTGTTTCAAAGCTTCTTCTTCACCAGCTAATTTAGTACTTCCATAAACCGAGTTCGGACAGGTTGCATCATCTTCACGATAAGGGATATGAGCCGTACCATCGAATACATAATCGGTAGAGACTTGTATAAAAGCCCCTCCCCTGCTCGCTGCAGCACGTGCCAGATAACCGGGTGCCCAGTGATTAAGACGATCACAAAGCTCCTGATTATCTTCTGCTTTATCAACAGCGGTATAAGCAGCACAATTTACAATAACATCAATCTGATGAGCTTCCACATATTCCATTACAGCCTTTTCGTCACAGATATCCAGTTCGGCAACATCTGTAAAGAAGCAAGTATACGCTGGATTTTCAGCAGCCTGCAAACGCATTTCGTTTCCTAACTGTCCGTTGGCTCCTGTAATCAATATATTTTTCATTTTATAATAGCTTTATTATTTAGTCTAAAATTCTAAATCGCCTTGTTTGTCTTTCTTATAGTAATCGGCTAATATTGCTAAAAAGTCACCTATTACTTTAAGAGCTTTCTGGGTCTCTTCACTTATTTCCTTCTTTTGCAATTTAAGCATCAAGACTCCATACATGGCATCAAAGCATACTTCAATTTCCGGAACATCTTTATCTGCTCCTCTGGAACGAAGTTCTACAATAAAAGGCAATACTTTATAATAAGCAGCACTGTAATAAGGAAATTTAGGAGAACGAAGCAACTGCAAATGCAGGTCGGTAAGCCATACGATAATATTTTTATTTATCTGAATATGACCCTTTTCCATTACCCCTTCATCGTGCATCATATTAATAAGATCCGCATACCATTGAACCAGAGTTTGCTTCTGTTCATCGGATACAGGATAAGGGTCGATAACATGCTTCCGAATCTTTTCCATGTCAAACTGATAAGCACGGAGCAAATCTTCTACCTGCCACATATAAAGCAGGTATTCGGCAATATTCTGCTGTTTTAACTGTTGAGAAATATACATATCAATACCAAGAATTTCCGGCAAAAGTAAAATATATGCCAACCAAAGAGGCCAGTATGACAATCACACCGATAATGCGGTTCAATATCCATATTCCCCGCAAATTAAAGCGCGAACGGACCTTGTTGACAAAATATGTGATACCGAACCACCAAATGAGTGCTCCCAAAATGATGGCCAGATAACCAATTAGCTGAAAGCCTATCGGGCTACCCGGCATTACAAATGAAAAACGGGCAAACAAACCGATAAATAAAAAAATGATAAGCGGATTTGAAAGAGTTACAAAAAATGCCGTCACAAAATTGTGCAAATAGGTCCCTTTCTTTAAGGAAACTGGACGAATGGAATGAACCGGATTACTACGAAAAGTATAAATACCAAAAAGAAGCAGCATAACGCTACCGACAGCCTGTAACAATAACTGATGTTTAAGAATCAGTTCATCCATGAAACTCATTCCATATCCGGTCATCAACGCATAAAATATATCGCTAAGGGCTGCTCCCAGACCTGTAACAAAACCAAACCAGCGCCCCTTATTCAATGTTCTTTGAATACAAAGCACTCCGACAGGACCTAATGGTGCCGACACAACCACACCTATAATAAGTCCTTTAATCAATAAATCCAATATCGTGACATGATCAATCCAATTCATAGTGCAAAGATGCTATTTTTTTACGAAAGTATCTATAATAAAAAGGCTTTTTCTTTTAAACAAGCGGGCTTTTATGTAACTTTGCAACACAAATAGATATATGTGAAACATCATTATTAAACTATAGATAAGTGCTATGATTCTATTTTTCAGAACGCCTACCAACAGTGTGATTGCCACAGAATGCAGCCAGGAGCTGAATGCTGAGGACATCAAGAAATTGTGCTGGCTTTACAGCGATGCTACCGTAGAGACCGAAGAAAACCTGAAAGGTTGCTTTATCGGTCCACGTCGTGAAATGATTACTCCTTGGAGTACCAACGCAGTGGAAATAACCCAAAATATGGGACTGAACGGTATCCGTCGAATTGAGGAATATTTCCCGGTAAAAGACGAAAATGCCGAATATGACCCCATGCTGCAACGCATGTACAAAGGTTTAAACCAGACCATCTTTACTACAAATATCAAACCTCAACCGATTATCTATATCGAGAATCTGGAAGAGTATAACGAAAAAGAAGGTCTGGCACTCTCTAAAGAGGAAATGGACTACTTGATGAAAGTAGAAAAAGATTTGGGACGCAAGCTGACTGACTCTGAAGTATTCGGATTTGCACAGATCAACTCGGAACACTGCCGTCATAAAATCTTCGGCGGAACATTCATCATCGACGGACAGGAAATGGAATCGTCTTTGTTCCAGATGATTAAAAAGACAACTCAAGAAAATCCTAATAAAATCATCTCTGCATATAAAGACAACGTAGCTTTTGCAGAAGGTCCTGTTGTCGAACAGTTTGCTCCAGCAAACCATGCTACTTCTGACTACTTCGTAATAAAAGATATCAAAACCGTAATATCACTTAAAGCCGAAACACATAACTTCCCGACCACAGTGGAACCTTTTAACGGTGCTTCTACTGGTACCGGCGGCGAAATCCGCGACCGTATGGGTGGTGGTAAAGGTTCTTGGCCTATTGCCGGAACAGCCGTATACATGACTTCTTATCCACGTTCTGAAGAAGGACGCGAATGGGAAAACATCCTTCCGGTACGTAAATGGCTGTACCAGACTCCAGAACAGATTTTGATTAAAGCTTCAAACGGTGCTTCTGATTTCGGTAACAAGTTTGGTCAGCCGCTTATCTGTGGTTCTGTACTTACATTCGAGCATCAGGAAAACAACGAAAAATATGCTTACGACAAAGTTATCATGCTTGCTGGTGGTGTAGGCTATGGTACACAGCGCGACTGCCTGAAAGGCTCACCTGAAGCAGGAAACGAAGTCGTAGTATTGGGTGGTGACAACTACCGCATCGGTCTGGGTGGTGGTTCTGTTTCTTCTGTTGAAACAGGACGTTACTCTTCTGGTATCGAACTGAACGCCGTGCAGCGTGCTAATGCAGAAATGCAGAAACGTGCATATAATGTTGTCCGCGCTCTCTGCGAAGAAGATGAAAACCCTATTGTTTCTATCCACGACCATGGTTCTGCAGGCCACGTAAACTGTCTGTCTGAGTTGGTTGAAGATTGTGGTGGTTTGATTCACATGGATAAACTTCCTATCGGCGATGAGACTTTGTCGGCAAAAGAAATTATTGCCAACGAATCGCAGGAGCGTATGGGTCTGCTGATTGACGAAAAAGCTATCGAACATGTACGTAAGATTGCAGAACGTGAACGTGCTCCGATGTATGTAGTTGGTGAAACTACCGGCGACCACCGTTTTGCTTTCGAACAGGCAGATGGTGTACGTCCGTTCGATCTGGCAGTAGACCAGATGTTCGGTTCTTCACCTAAGACTTACATGGTAGACAAGACTGTAGAACGTAAATACGAAAATGTAAGCTATGAAGCCAGCAAACTGAATGAGTATGTTAATCGCGTACTTCAGTTGGAGGCTGTTGCCTGCAAAGACTGGCTGACTAATAAGGTAGACCGCTCTGTTACAGGTAAGATTGCCCGTCAGCAGTGCCAGGGCGAATTACAGTTACCGCTAAGTGACTGTGGTGTAGTTGCCTTGGACTATCGCGGTGAGAAAGGTATCGCAACAGCATTAGGACATGCACCTCAGGCTGCATTAGCTGATCCTGCAGCAGGTTCTGTACTGGCCGTTTCAGAAGCTTTGACCAACTTGGTTTGGGCACCACTTGCTGACGGTATGGACAGTATTTCACTTTCAGCTAACTGGATGTGGCCTTGCCGCTCACAGGAAGGTGAAGATGCACGTCTGTATTCGGCTGTTAAAGCGTTGTCTGACTTCTGCTGTGCATTACAGATTAATGTTCCGACCGGTAAAGACTCATTGTCAATGACTCAAAAATATCCTGACGGTGAAAAGATTATCAGCCCGGGAACTGTAATTGTATCTGCCGGCGGCGAAGTTTCTGATATCAAGAAAGTAGTATCTCCTGTTATGGTGAACAAAGAAAAATCTACTTTCTACCATATCGACTTTAGTTTCGATGAACTTCGTTTAGGCGGTTCTGCTTTCGCACAGTCATTAAATAAAGTAGGTAGCGATGTTCCTACAGTACAGAATCCGGAATATTTCCGCGATGCATTCCTGGCTATTCAGGATTTGATTAATAAAGGCTTGATTCTCGCTGGTCATGATATCTCAGCTGGTGGTTTGATTACAACGTTGCTGGAAATGTGCTTTGCCAACATGGAAGGTGGTATGGAAATCAACTTGGACAAGATGAACTGTGATGACATCGTAAAAATTCTGTTTGCCGAAAACCCGGGTATCGTTATTCAGATTGCAGACAAACATAAAACCGAAGTTAAACAGATTCTTGAAAATGCTGGTGTGGGATACATCAAATTGGGTAAACCGTCTGATGAACGCCACCTTCTGGTTACTAAAAACGATGCTACTTACCAGTTTGGCATTGATTATCTGCGCGATGTTTGGTACTCAACATCATACTTGTTGGATCGCAAGCAGAGCATGAACGGTTGTGCTAAGAAGCGTTTTGAAAACTACAAACAGCAGCCTGTTGAATTTGCATTCGACCCATCATTCACAGGAAAACTATCACAGTTCGGTCTGAATCCTGACAGACGTACTCCTAGTGGAATTAAGGCTGCTATCATCCGTGAAAAAGGAACTAACGGTGAACGCGAAATGGCATACATCCTTTATCTGGCAGGATTTGATGTAAAAGATGTTACCATGACCGACCTGATCAGTGGCCGTGAAACACTGGAAGACATCAACATGATAGTATACTGCGGTGGTTTCTCTAACTCGGACGTATTAGGTTCAGCTAAGGGATGGGCAGGAAGCTTCCTCTTCAACCCAAAAGCTAAAGCAGCTTTGGACAACTTCTATGCACGTAAGGATACCTTGTCATTGGGTGTATGTAACGGTTGCCAGCTGATGATGGAGTTGGGATTGATTACTCCAGAAGACGAAAAGAAAGGAAAGATGTTGCATAATGATTCACATAAGTTTGAATCATCATTTGTAGGTGTCACTGTTCCGATGAACCGCAGTGTAATGTTCGGCTCACTGAGCGGTTCTAAATTAGGCATTTGGGTAGCACACGGAGAAGGTAAGTTCTCATTACCATACGATGAAGACCACTACAATGTCGTTCTGAAATATTCATATGATGAATATCCAGGAAACCCAAATGGTTCTGATTATAGCATTGCAGGTATTGCATCAAAAGATGGTAGACATCTGGCTATGATGCCACACTTGGAACGTGCATTCTTCCCATGGCAAAATGCTTATTATCCACTAAGCCGTCTGCATGAAGACCAGATTACCCCGTGGATGGAAGCTTTCGTAAATGCAAGAGTATGGATAGAAAACAACAAGTAATAATCCAGACTATTTAAAAATGAAAGGTGATGTTTAAACAAAAACATCACCTTTTTTGTGTGATTCTATTTTTTTATGAAATTTGCCAAAACATGAGATGAAATTAAACAATAAATATGCGTATTCTTTTTAGCCTGATAATACTCTTTACCACCGCTATTTTTCCTATATCCGCACAACACTTTTTTGAGTTCGGAGTAGAGAATGGATTAAGTGACCGAAAAGTTATATCTATCCAACGTGACCCACAAGGTTTTACATGGATATTAACCAATAAGGGTGTGGACCGTTTCGACGGAAGTAAATTTACACATTATAAAATTAGATGTGAGGAAAGGGATTACTATTTTTTCCAGAAATTCACAAACTAAAAATAGACAAAAGAGGAAACATTTTAGTATTGGGAATGGATGGATTTTTTTTGCATATACCGGTCATTTTACTCACGGCACTGGATGATAAAGAAAATATTATAAAAGGACTGAGAAACATGGCAGACCTTTATATTACCAAACCATTTGATATAGAAGTTTTGAAAGCCAATATAGCTAATATATTAGCGAACAGAGAACGAATCAAAAAGTATTTCTCTACTGAAGAAATCAAAACAATAACTAAAGATGACGCTATACAAATGGCTGCCATGGAAATGGTATCAACACTTGACAGCGAATTTATCCAAAAGGTAACAGAGTCCATTCAAAGGAATCTGACCAATAACCTGACAGTAGATACCATTTGCGCAGAATTAAATATGAGCAGAAGTAGCTTTTACAATAAAATAAAAGCTCTCTCCGGAATGGCACCTGCCGACTTTGTACGGCAAATAAAAATGAATGAAGCAACAATATTATTAAAGACAAAACGTTATTCTGTTTCCGAAGTTGCAGAAATGCTTGGTTTTGCAGATTCCAAATATTTCACAGATGTATTTAAGAAATACTATAATATGTCTCCAACTGCATATATGAAACAGCAAGACGTTAATAAAGTACCCAAATAAGCTTATGGATTTTTACATAAAAGCATTCTGGATTTTTTTCCGTATCGGTATCTTTACAATTGGAGGTGGATATGCCATGATTCCTTTAATTGAAAATGAACTGGTAGAAAAAAGAAAATGGTTGAAAAAAGATGAATTCCTTGACTTAATGGCCGTATCACAAACTGTACCTGGAATTTTTGCTGTAAACATAGCCATCTTCATTGGCTATAAACTGAAAAAAATTAAAGGAGCACTTACTATGGCTTTAGGCACAATCATGCCATCTTTCTTAATTATGCTGGCAATAGCACTTTTCTTCCAACAGTTTGCTCATTTACATAGTGTTGAAGCCATTTTCAAAGGTATACGTCCTGCTGTCGTAGCCCTTATCGCAGCTCCAACTTTTAAAATGGCAAAAACGACGAAAATCAACCGATATAATATATGGATACCCGCCTTATCTGCTTTGCTGATATGGCTTTTAGGAGTTTCACCTGTCTATATCATTATTCTTGCAGGTGTCGGAGGTTTTATTTATGGGAAATACAATAAAAATAATATAGAAAAATGATATTCTTCCAATTATTTTATACGTTTTTTAAAATTGGTCTTTTTGGTTTTGGAGGCGGATATGCTATGCTTTCATTAATACAAGGTGAAGTAGTAACCAGACATGAATGGCTCAGCACACAAGAATTTACCGATGTTGTAGCTCTCAGCCAGATGACTCCCGGCCCAATCGGTATCAACTCGGCCACCTACGTTGGCTACACTTCCATCTTAAATGCAGGATATTCTTCTTCTGTAGCAGTGTTAGGCTCGGTCATCGCAACATTAGCTGTCGTACTCCCCTCCTTTATCCTTATGATTTCAATTAGTAAGTTCTTTCTAAAGTATCAAAATCATCCTGCAATTGAAGCGGTTTTCAAAGGATTAAGGCCTGCAGTTGTAGGACTATTGGCCGCAGCAGCTTTGATATTGATGAACGGAGAAAACTTTGGCACCGAAATCAAACAAAACATTATCAGCGCCATACTTTTTATAATAACTTTTATATGCAGTTATAAATACAAGAAAAATCCTATACTCCTGATTATAGCAAGTGGGGTTATCGGATTTCTTATTTATAACTGAGCAAACAGATTTCCTGCACAAGAATATCCTTCATTGTACAAATCATACAGTCGGGTTGTATCTTTTTCCATCCGAGTAACCTGCATAGGTTTTTCCGGACGTATAACCAAAATTTTGCCAGACTCCTCCAACTGTTCTACCAGTTCTAACTGCTGGTTATATACACGGCAACGACGGCTCAAAACAACTCTCAAGCGAGGATATCTTTTATAAATAAAATTAGGAACTCGGATATCTTTTTCAGATTTACGGAATCCTTTATTACGAGTAAGGACAACAATATTACGAGAATAGCCTTGCTGCATAGCCCTCAACACAGGAATAGAATCCACTATTCCACCGTCCAGCATTGGTATACCATCTACATAAGTTATCGGACATACATAAGGAAGACTGCTGGATGCTTTGGCAATAGCAATAATACGCTGCTTATCTTCTTTTTCCTGTAAATAGCAAGGGTGTCCAGTCAGACAATTCGTCGTTACCATTTCAAAACAAGCAGGATTATTCCGGTAAGCATCATAGTCGTACGGAAGGATTTCTTCAGGAAAATGATTATAAAGCAAATCCTGATCCAAGATACTATGCTGAGACCATAAATATTTCAGTCCAATATACTGGTATTTTTCCAAAAGATCAATATTGCTGTATTTTGCCCTACCTCTCTGACCTGACATATACGACAAGCCATTACAGGCCCCTGCAGAAACTCCGACTATATATGGAAAATGAATGCCATGATCCATTAAATAGTCAAGGACACCACACGTAAATACCCCACGCATACCTCCTCCTTCGAGAACTAATCCCATCTGCAAATTCTTTTCCATATCTCAAATTATAATGTTTTACCTGCAAATCTTCATTTTGATTTCTCCAAAGTTATAAAATTTCGGAATAATATACATAAAAATAGAGAAGCATTATGAATAAATTACTAATTTTGTGAATACAGAAATATTATTCATTGCTAATTTTTACAGTATCATGTTTGACCCTTTAATATACCAGAATCGACGCAAGGCGTTGAGAAGTAAAGTCCAAGAAGGAATAATTCTTATTTTAGGGAACAATGAAGCTCCCAGCAACTATCCAGACAACACGTATAAATACAGACAAGACAGCTCTTTCTTGTATTTTTTCGGACATGCACACCCCGGATATGCAGGAATCTTGGATGTAGATGAAGGAGATGACTACTTTTTCGGTAATGATGTGGATATGGATGACATTATCTGGATGGGTCCACAGTCAAGTGTCAAAGATTTGGCTGCAAAAGTGGGAGTATCCAAAAGTTATTCTTTCGACTATCTGAAAGTCATGATCAGTCAAGCTTTGGCTAAAGGTAGAAAGATACATTTCCTGCCACCCTACCGCTACGACAATATGCTGCTTTTGGAAGAGCTAACAGGTATACGTGCCTGCATGACAAAACAGTATGCTTCTAAAGAACTAATTCAAGCGGTTGTTTCATTACGCTCTGTCAAAGAGCCATGCGAAATCGAAGAAATCGACAAAGCATGTAACATTGGATATAAAATGCATACTGCCGCCATGCTGCTTTGCAAGCCTGGTACTAAAGAACAGTACATTGCCGGCGTATTGGATGGTATCGCATCATCATACGGAACGATGCCTTCGTTTGCTACGATTCTTACACAGAATGGTCAGACATTACATAATCACGACCATAGCAATATCTTAGAGGCAGGCAGACTTATGTTGACGGATGCCGGTGCAGAAAGTATAACCAATTATTGTTCAGACCACACACGTACAATTCCTGTTGGCGGTAAATTTACTAACAGACAAAAAGATATTTACTCTATTGTCTTAGCTTGTCACGACCATGCATTGGAGTTGGCTCGTCCAGGAATTACCTACCGCTCTGTTCATCTGGATGTCTGCAAAGTTCTTGCCCAAGGCCTTAAAGATTTAGGACTGATGAAAGGCAATGTAGACGAAGCAGTAGCAGCCGGAGCACATGCATTATTCATGCCCCACGGTCTTGGACACATGATGGGACTTGATGTACACGATATGGAAGACTTAGGACAATGTTATGTAGGATACGATGACGAAACACGTCCTTCTACACAATTCGGCCTGGCTTCATTACGCATGGGAAGAAAGCTGCAAGAAGGATTTGTCATCACAGACGAACCGGGTTGCTACTTTATCCCTGCGCTGATTGATAAATGGAAAGCAGAAAAAATGCATACAGATTTCTTGAACTATGATGTAATAGAAAAATTCAAGGATTTCGGAGGTATCCGACTTGAGGATGATATTTTGATAACTCCCGATGGTTCACGCTTTACCGGAGAAAAGAGAATTCCTATTACAATTCAGGAAATTGAGACCATAATGGAATAAATAACTTTAAGTACAAACCTTATAAAAACATCGAAATGAACAAATTAGTAACACTTGCTGCAGTGGGACTCTGCATAGCAGGTACATTGAATGCCAAAAATCCTAAAAAAAACCAAGAAGAAGGTTTTGTGTTTACTACAGTAAAAGAGAACCCTATTACATCTATCAAGAACCAGAACCGTTCTAGTACATGCTGGTCTTTCTCATCATTGGGATATTTGGAGTCAGAACTTTTGCGTTTGGGTAAAGGCGAATTCGACCTTTCTGAAATGTTTGTAGTTCACAAAACAATGGAAGACAGAGCAGTTAATTATATAAGATATCACGGTGACAGTTCTTTCTCTCCGGGTGGAAGTTTCTACGATATTGTTTATTGTTATAAGAACTATGGTATGGTTCCTCAGGAAGCCATGCCAGGTATTATGTATGGTGAAGAACTCCCAGTTCACAATGAATTGGATGCTGTAGCTGGCGGTTACGTTAATGCCATTGCTAAAAGCAATTCTAAGAAACTGACTAACGTATGGAAAAAAGGATTAAGTGCTATTTATGACACTTACCTGGGAGAATGTCCTGCTGAGTTTACTTATAAAGGTAAAACTTACTCTCCAAGAACTTTTGCAGACGAAGTTTTGGGCCTGAACATGGACGACTATGTTTCACTGACTTCGTATACACACCATCCGTTCTACACACAGTTTAATATTGAAGTTCAGGACAACTGGCGTAACAGTCTGTCATACAACCTGCCTATCAATGAACTGATGGAAGTTATGAATTATGCTGTTAAAAATGGCTATACTTTTGCATGGGGTGCCGATGTAAGTGAACAAGGATTTACACGTGACGGTATTGCTGTTTATCCGGATGCGGATAAAGGTGCCGAATTGACTGGTTCTGATATGGCTCACTGGTTGGGACTGAGCGCTAGCGACAAACGTAAAGAACTGACTAGCAAACCTCTTCCAGAAGTAGAAGTTACTCAAGAAATGCGTCAGGAAGCATTCGATAACTGGGAAACTACCGACGACCATGGAATGCTGATTTACGGTATCGCAAAAGACCAGAATGGAAAAGAATACTTCATGGTGAAAAATTCATGGGGAGAAAGCGGTAAATACAAAGGTATCTGGTATGCTTCTAAAGCTTTTGCTGCTTACAAGACAATGAATATCTTAATCCACAAAGATGCCATCCCTGCTGCAATTGCAAAAAAATTAGGTTTATAATTCCAAATTAAACCGATTCTAAATAATTAAAGCGCCAGTTCTGCAAAAATATATGGCAGAACTGGCGCTTTTATGGTTTCTTTTTTCTAATTTTACAAATTGAACAAACAAGCCTTGACCAATATTTACAAAGGCTTTTTTTCTGAGCAGCCTGAGTCAGGATTGCTCGACCTGAGATAGAAAAAAGAAAAAAAATATATAAATGAATTACAAATGGAATTATCAACCTCCCACAGAAGAACAAAAGGAAGCAGCTAGAGCTCTTGCTAAAGAGATTGGTATAAGTCCTATCCTGTGCAAGCTATTGCTTGAAAGAGGTATAAAGACAGCAGCAGCAGCAAAGCGCTTTTTCCGCCCGCAGCTTAACGAGCTACACGACCCGTTCCTGATGAAGGATATGGATGTGGCCGTGGAACGCTTGAACAAAGCTATGGGAAGAAAAGAACGCATTCTGGTGTATGGAGATTATGATGTGGACGGAACAACAGCAGTAGCATTGGTCTATAAATTCCTCCAGCAGTTCTATTCGAATATAGACTACTATATCCCCGACCGTTATAACGAGGGATATGGTGTTTCGGAGAAAGGTATTGATTATGCTTACGAGACTGGAGTTAAACTTATTATCGTATTGGATTGTGGTATTAAAGCTATCGAAGAAATAGCCTATGCCAAGGAAAAAGGCATTGATTTCATTATATGTGACCATCATGTACCGGATGAAGCACTCCCGGATGCAGTAGCAATACTGAATCCCAAAAGAGCTGATTCCACATATCCGTACGAACATTTGTCAGGGTGTGGTGTGGGCTTCAAACTTATGCAGGCCTTTGCCATAAATAATGGCATTGACTTCCACCAACTGACTCCTCTACTCGACTTGGTTGCAGTAAGCATTGCCTCAGATATTGTTCCCATCATGGGAGAGAACAGAATATTGGCATATCATGGTTTGAAACAACTGAATTCAAATCCTAGTGTAGGTCTGAAAGCAATCATTGATATTTGCGGCTTGTCGGAAAAAGATATCAACATGAGTGATATTGTTTTCAAGATAGGCCCCCGAATCAATGCTTCCGGACGTATTCAAAACGGAAAAGAAGCAGTGGAATTGCTTACCGAGAAAGACTTTTCCATCGCATTGGAAAAAGCTTCTCTGATCAACCAGTACAATGAGACAAGAAAGGATCTGGACAAAAGCATGACCGAAGAAGCCAACCACATTGTGGATAAACTGGAAGGATTGGCGAATAGACGTTCTATCGTCATCTATAATGCCGACTGGCACAAAGGAGTTATCGGTATCGTAGCTTCCAGACTGACTGAAATCTACTACCGGCCGGCAGTGGTACTCACACGTACAGACCAGTTGGCAACGGGGTCTGCACGCTCCGTTTCGGGATTTGATGTGTATAAGGCGATTGAACATTGTCGAGATTTGCTGGAAAATTTCGGAGGCCATACATATGCTGCGGGGTTATCAATGAAAGTTGAAAACGTAGAGAAGTTTACCCAACGGTTTGAACAATATGTTTCCGACCATATTTTACCGGAACAAATCAGTGCAACTATCGATATTGATGCCCAGTTGGACTTTAGAGATATAACTCCGAAGTTCTTCTCGGACTTGAAGAAATTCAACCCCTTTGGTCCGGACAACCACAAACCCGTATTCTGCACATTTAATGTGTACGACTATGGAACAAGCAAGGTAGTAGGACGCGATCAGGAGCATATCAAATTAGAGTTGGTCGACAATAAATCGAACAACGTCATGAATGGTATTGCATTCGGGCAAAGTTCTCAGGCTCGCTTTATCAAGACAAAGCAGTCTTTCAACATTTGCTATACGATAGAAGAAAACACCCATAAACGGGGAGAAACACAACTTCAAATAGAAGACATAAAACCCAGCAGAAGCTAAAATGACAAACTACCGGGAAATCCTTAAACAATATTGGGGATATGATAACTTCAGAGGCATTCAGGAGGATATCATCAACAGTATTGGCAGTGGAAAAGATACATTAGGACTGATGCCTACGGGAGGTGGTAAATCTATCACCTTCCAGGTACCAGTCTTAGCTGTTCCCGGATTGTGTCTGGTTATTACTCCTCTGATTGCTTTGATGAAAGATCAAGTGAGAAATCTGCGCGACAGAGGCATCAAGGCTGCTGCCATTTATTCTGGAATGACTCGCGAAGAAATCCTGATAACGCTGGACAACTGTATCTTCGGAGACTACAAATTTCTTTATATTTCACCCGAACGACTGGATACCGAACTTTTCCAGGCCAAAATTGCAAAGATAAAAGTCTGCTTTCTTACTGTCGACGAGTCTCATTGTATCTCGCAATGGGGATATGATTTCCGCCCAGCTTATTTAAAGATTGCAGCAGTCAGAAACCTGCTTCCCGATGTTCCCGTACTGGCACTTACTGCAACTGCAACTCCTGAAGTGATTAAAGATATCCAGTTACGTTTGGGATTCAAAGAGGAAAATGTATTCCGCATGAGTTTTGAACGCAAAAATCTGGCTTACATTGTCCGTGATACGGAAGATAAACAAGAGGAATTGCTTCATATACTCAAACGTGTAAATGGCTCTGCTATTGTTTATACGAGAAACAGGAAACGTACAAAAGAGATTTCCGAACTACTGAATAAAAATGACATTACCGCTACCTTCTATCATGCAGGATTGACCAACCTTACTAAAGACGAACGTCAAAAAGGATGGGTAGAAGGTACCTACCGGGTAATGGTAGCTACCAATGCTTTTGGCATGGGTATCGACAAACCCGATGTCCGTATCGTCATCCACATTGATTTTCCCGACTCTCCCGAAGCTTATTTTCAGGAAGCTGGCAGAGCCGGACGCGACGGACTTAAAGCCTATGCCGTACTCCTTCATGCCAAAAGCGACCGTACAATTCTGAAGAAAAGAATAGCAGATACCTTCCCCGACAAGAACTATATTTATAAAGTATACGAAGACATCCAGTTTTATTTCCAGATGGCTATGGGAGACGGACTGGGTTGTATCAAGGCATTCAACATAGACGAGTTCTGCCATAATTTCAAGCACTTCCCCGTACAGGTGGATAGTGCCCTGAAAATCCTTACCCGTGCCGGTTATCTGGAATATACAGACGAACAAGACAATGGTTCCCGACTTATTTTCACCCTGCAAAGAGAAGAATTATACCGCATTCGTGAAAGTAGTCCGGAAGCAGAAAAACTGTTGCATACCATCTTACGTTCGTATACAGGAGTATTCACAGATTATGCCTACATCAACGAAGACACACTAGCACTTCGCACTGGATTATCCAGACAACAAATTTACGATATTCTGATTGCACTGAGCCAGCGGCATATTCTGCACTATATTCCAGCCAAAAAGACTCCATACATTATCTATACCCGCGAACGCCAGGAAAAAGAACGCCTGTTTCTGAAAAAAGAAGTCTACGAAGACAGAAAAGCTTCCTACGAAAAACGTATAGAAGCAATGCTTTCGTATGCCGAAGAAGGAAATAAATGCCGGAGCCGGATGCTTCTGCATTATTTCGGTGAAAAGAACGAGCACAATTGCGGCGTATGCGATGTATGTCTGTCCAAGCACAGCTCCGGCCTGAAAACAGGCGAGTTTGATGAAATCGCAAACGCATTGCTGCAGCACATCAATCACACACCTACCCCTGCCGCACAAATTATCAAGAATTTGGATTTACCTTTCGACAAAGAGAAAATCACCCAGGCACTGGAGTATTTGCTTGCCGAGGAAACCATCCAAACAGAGGATGGCATGCTCTTTCTATAACTTCTGTTATAACTCCCAGTATTTTTCACACATAGAGAGGTATTCCCTCTCCGGCCGGCTCCCAAAACAAATGGCATAAAACAAAGACTTACGCGCCTTCAATGAAGTACAAATTGCCTGCAATTCTTCCGTAGGAGGCGGCATTTCAAAATCCGAAATCAACAGCAAGTCTGATTCGTGGAAGTCTTCAGCCTGAACGACCCGCTTGGCTTCACGAAGTGCAGGCAAAATGTCTGTCCCTCCATCAAAATGTTTATTCAAAAAAGCATCCAGTAGAGGAATCTCCTGCGTAATATTACTGATTTTTAGAGCCACAGCCTCATCCGAAAAATTGATTACATAACACATCCGTCCAGTTTGTTCTGTAAGCAAAGCAATGGCCAGTATAGCAGATTTGGCAATGCGTTCACGCTGTCCCTGCATCGAACCCGAAGTATCTACACATACGATAAAAGGCCCCTGCCCATTTTTCTCCTGCCTGCGCATTTGGACAGGTGCCTTTTCTTTAGAATATCCCTCAAACTGCTGCAAGTGTTTTTCTGCATAGCGTTGTAGAAAAAAGGGATGCAAAACCTCATCTGCCAGATAACAGTATTCCACCGGCAACAGTTTTCCCAAATCATTACCTACAGCTATCCCTTCAATGTCACTGTTTGGTGCATGTCGCTCCACCCAAGTTTTCTGAATACCGGAAAAACTGTCAAAGCTGCGTTTTTCTCCACGCCTTTTTTTCCCGAGCAGGGCAACCAACTGCTGGATTACAGGATTACGGCTTATCTCTTCTTGATAAGGAAGTATCCGTTCATGCAATTGAGGATAGTTATGCAACAGCCACTGAAAACGTTCCCCCTGCTGATTTCTGTCCGTACGCAGGCCTTTCTTCCTTTCCAACAAAGGAAAGGAACTGCATAGCGACACAATATGCTGATACTGGTAATGGTATTCCTTATCCGAAAGCACCTGATACCATCGGTCTAAAAACAGTTGCTTCAACACTTCGGCATCCGGAGTGCCAGCATCTATTCGCTTCCATTCACTCAAGTAATAGTCAACATTAAATTCAGTAAGACGATAGCGCTTTCGGAAAGTCATACGCATCTGCCGTACAAAATCCATAAAAGCAGACAACGACAAGTGCTCGGAAGATATAAAAGCCTCCCACTCCGGTGTATACTTTGAATAAAACTCCTGCAACGAAGCTACCGTCCGACGGTAATAAGATAAAATTTCCTCTTCCATTTCATGCTTCGTCACGACTCCAGATGCCACCTCTTCTTTCCAGGTTTCCAGCGTCCGTTTTTTCAGTTCATTGAAGTAAATCTGTTTCAATTCATTCAATCGGGTACTCCTTGTTTTCCTGTGCGAATGCATTTTCCAGTTCTTTTAATTCATTCTTAAACCGACTGATACCTAAAGTCTGCGTTTGCAAGACCTCCTCTACCCTACGCTTTTCTTCGTTACTCAAGAACAAATGGCTTGTTACATAATCCAATTCTTTTCCGACCAGCTCCTGATAGCTTCCACTCAAAGCGGTGAAACGTGTATGCAACTGAGAAAGTTCGCTGGCAACCTCTCCGGCCTGTACCTGCGGGACCTGACGAAGTGGTGCACAATCCGGATGACATTGCAACTTGTATTCATAGCCATTGATTACAACCGAACGAGGTCCTTTGGTTAAGGTAAAGCATTTGGCTGGCGATACTTTGGCATGCAATACTGCATCATATTTTTTCAGAATACAGCAATTGGCTTTATATTTATCTTTCTGCAAGTAAAATAACTGGCCCTCACTGGTCAACTGCTTATAATCGGCTACAAACATCAGCAAGCGTTCGCGCATACGGGCTCCCTGAATCTGATAATAAAACCCGTCTACTACCACCAATCCAGGATCGTCCTCTTCCCTAAGTCCATGTTCCGAACCCATTTTTTTACGCAACTCCTCCAAATCCTGTTTCAAGGCATCTACATTCAGAAGGTACGATTCCAGACTGTGGCAAAGTGCCTCATCTACCATTCTGTTTATTTCATCCTGCTGGTCTATTTCACTCCAAAGACAATGGCGCAATAACAAACAATCAGACAAGCGAACCGTATCTTCCCCATTTAAAAAAGCTGAAGCTTTCAATATACGGATACACTTTTTCCACCGGCGGTCGGATACGTACAATAAGGGAGATAACTCACCTGCGTTCTGCAATTTCTGATTATAAGATTCTATCAGGTCTTTCAAAGAATGAATTACCTCCAATACAGAATACGGAACTTTTATCTGTGCCATCTGATTTTGCCAAGCCTGATACTCTTTGGAATCAACCTGCCACTCCAGTTTCACTGCCGGCTCATAATCTTCCGTATCCAACAGCATGCGGTCAAAATCATCCACATCCTCAACATTTCCCACCAGACACCGTATTACAAAACGGTCCCATAAAGCCTCCAGTCCCTGTCCCACTGCAGGCAATTCGTTTGATGCTGCAATAAAACCTTTCAAAGGAACTTTAATAACCTTTGTCCCATTCCGGAATGTCCGTTCATTCAGAATTGTCAACAATGCATTTTGAATTGCAGGGCCTGCTTTCCAGATTTCATCCAGGAAAGCAACATCGGCTGCAGGCAAATATCCTGCAACCAGACGCTCGTATACATCTTCGTTTTTTAATTTCGAAATAGCAACCGGCCCAAAAAGTTCGTCAGGAGTGCTAAAGCGTGACATCAGATACTCAAAAGCTATTGCATCCCTGAAAGCCAGTTTCAGCCGGTTTCCTATCATACTCTTCGCAACTCCGGGAGGGCCAAGCAAAAACATACTTTCGCCCGCCAGAGCCGAAAGTAAGGCCAATGCTATAAACTGCTGTTTGCCATATACCCGTTCATTCAACTGCCCAAGTAACAGCTGCAACCTTTTCTGTATATCTTCACTCATGCTCTAACATGTTTTAACAACAACGGTCGTCCGCAGTTCAATTCTATACTCCGGACGACCGTCATTTCATTCAAAAATTACAAATGTATTCTTTATTTCTTCTTCACAAGGATAACTTTATCATGAAGTTTACCTTTCGTATCGTATGCTTCAGATTTCACAAGACCGACTTCTTCTGCATACCAAGCTGTTACGCGTAATGTTTCAGTTTTGAGAACAATTTTAGTACGCTTGAGATAAGAAATTTTGATACAGTCGAATTTTCCGGCTGTAGTACTAATCTGCTCTGTGCCCATATACGAAGCTCCTGAAATCGTCACGCTATTTTTCAGCATGTTCAATGTTATGGCATAATTCCAGTCGGACATGGTTTCACCAGCCTTTGCATCATCTTTCAGCAAGACAGCATTATTACCTTCAAATTTCAACTTATCAGCCCACTCCATTCTTTTGGCTTCCGTATATTGAGCCGGATCGGCATCCGCATCAATATACTCCCGATAAATCAGGTCCTCGCAATAAGAAGTCACACCATCCTTATACGAAAAATTATACAATGAATAAGAAGTATTGTTCTTGGCTTTATTTTTAACAATCTTACTATAAGCCTTTGCTTCTACAGCATCACCGTTCTGTTTTACTTCTTTCACCGTCATTGTTTCTGTCTGTGTACTCTGTCCGGCTTCATCATAGTAAACGTATTCCAGTTCAGTACCTTCATCTGTCGGGAAATATTGAGCCTGCACAGTGAAAACACTCCATAAACAAGCTACCAATACCATCATTTTTTTCATAATATTCTTTATTTAGCATATTGTTTATTTATAGCCGACAAAAATACACATTTATTTTGGGAATCCCCAATAATTTACAACATTCATCTTTTAAACCTCCTATTTTTTAGAAAAATAACAGCAAAAAAGAACTATCTGCATTTTTTTCTACTTTTGCATCAGTTCACAATATTTCAAAAGCATGAAAAATACCATTTTATCTACACTCTTATTAATTTTCAGTATGGCAATAAGTGACAGCCACGCTTGTACTTCAGCCGTTATTTCCGGAAAAATTACTCCTGACAGACGTCCACTATTATGGAAGCAAAGAGACACCAGTTCCTTACACAATAGTGTTTCTTATTTTTCAGGCGAAAAATACAACTTTATCGCTGTAGTCAACAGCGATACTTCTACCCCTGCAGAAGTATGGACTGGGACCAATTCTGCCGGATTTTCTATCATGAATACCCAGTCATACAATTTGAAAGAAGTAGAAAATGAAGAAGACAGAGGCATGACCAACGGTAAAGTAATGTATCGGGCTTTAGAAATCTGTGCCACAGTAGCCGATTTCAAAACTTTTCTAGACCCCATAACAAAGCCAAGCATGATTGAAGCTAACTTTGGTGTTATTGATGCGCAAGGAGGAGCCGCCATGTTCGAAGTCAGCTATAACAACTATACATTTTTTGATGCCAATCAAACCAAAGATGCTCTGATGGGATACATAGCCCGCACGAACTTTTCCTTCACCGGTAAGCTGAATACCGGTGCGGGTTATGTACGCTATCAACAGGAAGAACAGAAACTGATGCCGACTTCGGCAATGAAGTCCATCACCCTTGCCTGGATTTTCGATGAGCTTTCACGTTGCTTTGCCAATCCCATACTGGGAATTGACCTTAAAGGCGGTAGTTTTAACCAACCCGAAGGTAGTGGATGGTTTGTCGAGCAAGACTTTATCTCACGTCATGAATCAAGCTGCTCAGTAGTTGTACAAGGAGTTAAACCGGGAGAAAACCCCGACCTCACTACCATGTGGACTGCACTGGACTACCCTCCTGTAAGTGTAGCATTGCCTCTTTGGGTGAAAATGCAGACCATTCACTCCCCGAACTGGTCAAAACATGCAAAGAGGCTGCGACATCAGGCATGAATCTCCGAACAATGCCTTTACTGGATAAAGTGTATGCCTACAATCAAGGTATGGGAACACAACGATACTTTAATTGGGAATTGCTATACAACAAACAACAAACCGGCTATATGCAATTGCTTGCTCCTATTGAAGACCATGTTTTCAAAACTACTCAGCAACAAACTGAGCAATGGTATCAAACAGGGAAAATAAATTCCAATCAATTAAAGGAATTATACGGAGAGCTCAACCGTTATGTAAGTACGTCCTACCAACAATTGTTTAGATTGTAAATTGATAAACGTAACTTTTTCATACCTGATTAAACCTTAAGTAGCAATTTATAGCTAAATTTGCGCAAACAATACTTATTACATCAATATTATGGGATTATTTTCATCAATATTCGGAAGTAAAACCGAACAGACACCTGAAGAAAAACAAATAAACAAGAATTTTGACATTCTAAAATACGATGGTATCCGAGCTCGGAACATAGGACAAATCTGTTATGCCATTAAGTGTTTCGAACAGGCATGCAACCTCAAGGAAGAAGCAGAAACCATGCGCTTTCTGGCTCAATCATATTTACAGGCAGAACGGCTGGAAGAAGCTAAAAATTTATTGACAAAACTGACAGCTGTTTTCCCGGAACAAGCAGAGGACTGGATTTTACTGGCTCAAGTCTGCTTTATGAACGAAGATTATGCAACCATGAAAACAGCTGCTCAAAAAGCCATCGAAATGGACAATGAAAATGCATCCGGATTTTTACTGAACGGAAAAGCAGAAAAAGGTCTCAACAATCCGTTACAAGCATTGGCTATGTTTACAAAAGCCATTCTATTGAAAGAAGATTTTCAGGAAGCTTATCTCTTGCGAGCCGAAATTTTATGGAACATGAAGCAGACGAAAGATGCACAGGAGGATTTGGACAAACTACTCACTCTAAATCCACACAATGAAGAAGCCCTTCTGCTAAAAGGTAAAATAGAAGTCGCATTGGGAAATATAGAAACAGCCCATCAACTCTTCGATGCAATAATAAATGAAAATCCATTCAATGAGAAAGCTTACCTGTTAAAAGGAGCGCTGTATATGGAACAGAAAGAGTTTGACCAATCTATAGAGATATTCAGCCAGGGTATTGAACTGATTCCAAACAGCAGTATCCTTTATCAGGAAAGAGGACGGGCTAAGTTACTTAAAGGAGATAAAGATGGTTCGTGGGATGATATGAGAACATCATTGGAACTGAATCCGGAAGCTAATCAGCAAATAAACGGGAATTACAACAATTTCGAAACACAGGCCAAAAATATTCCTTGGTAACAGTTTTCAGAACTACAGCAGATACAATAAAAAAATCCGAATCCAACGTAACTTGCCATACGTTGAATCCGGATTTTTTGTTTTACCCATTATACAAATAGTTCAATCACTACTGTCCGACTTTATCACAAGAGATATAAACTCTTAGCTTTTTCAAGACAAGACTTTGTCATTTTTATACCACAGGTTTATCATTACAATGATACGGCAAAAAGCTACAGACTTTTATACGCCTCTTCCAGCTGTCGCATGGCTTGCTCTAGTATAACACGCGGTGCAGCCACATTCATACGCATAAATCCAATACCTTCCTTACCAAAAGTTTCACCATCGTTCAGTCCCAGGCGAGCTTTATCAACAAAGAAACGATTTAATTCCGGCTGTGACAATCCCAATTCCCTGCAGTCGAGCCATAAAAGATACGATGCATGCGGACGCATTGCCTTGATTTTAGGAGTATGTTTTGTCAGAAAATCCAATACGAAATCGATATTCCCCTGGATGTATTTCAAACAAGAATCCAGCCATGCAGTTCCATGCGAGTAAGCCGCCTCTACACCGGTAAAAGCAAACAAGTGTCCTTCATTAAGCTCTCCGGAACTCAGATAATCTGCAAACTGTTCTCTTAAAGATTCGTTGAAAATTATACAGTGCGATGCGGCCAGCCCGGGCATATTGAAAGCTTTACTGGGTGACATAAATGTTACCGAATTCATTCTGGCCTCATCCGATACCATTGCAAAAGGTAAATGACGGCAAGGAGGTAACGTAAGGTCTGCATGAATTTCATCCGAAAACACCAATACTTTATTTTCTGCACAAATGCGGGCTACTTCCTGCAACGTTTCTTTATCCCACACAATACCTCCCGGATTGTGAGGATTGCAAAGTATAAAGACTTTTACTCCCTTAATCTTCTCCGAGAAATCATTTAAATCCATCCGGAAAGTGTTATTCTCGTGAATCAACGAACTGGTAACCAGAGTACGCTTATTCCGTGTAACCAACCATGAGAAAGGAGGATACACTGGTGTCTGGATTAAAATTTTGTCTCCTGGATTGGTAAAGCAATGAATAGCCATACCCAGACCAGCCACAACTCCGGGAACATAGTTCAGCATGTCGCGGTCTATTTCCATGCCGTAACGGGCCCTAACCCATGCAACAATAGCCCGGTAGTAGCTGTCCGACTTGCAGGTATATCCCAAAACAGGATGGTCACAACGCTCCTTAATTGCCTCCAGCACAAAAGGAGCCGTAGCAAAATCCATATCTGCCACCCACAACGGAAGAATATCCGTACGCCTCCAAAGCGCCTCCATCCTATCCCATTTTACAGAGCTTGTCCCTCTCCGATCTATCACTGTATCAAACTGATATTTCATAACTTAACCTATTAAGAATTAATAATCAAATATATTTAAAGCAAAGATACGCAAATCCCCAACAAAAAGAAATAAAAAGATTTTTTCATTAAGAACATTGTTTTTCTGAATATTTTATTACATTTGCAGCAAGAACAATAACAAAAGCACAATATGAGACTATTTAATGCAGCATATTTCTTCTTTTATTACTTTTACTTTAGCAATGAAGTGAAGCGGGAGTTTGCATGTATATACGAATAAAAAAAACAACAATTAGAGATAATGAAAAAATCCCGCTTCACAATGTGATGCGGGATTTTTTCTTTTAACAAAACAAACAAAATGAAAAAAGTAGCAATACAAGGAGTACCGGGATCGTATCACGACATTGCCTCCCATCAGTTTTTCAAGGGAGAGGAAATTGAATTGATTTGTTGCAGCACATTCGAAGAGGTGTTCCGACAGATGAAAGCAGACAGTAATGTTATCGGTATGATTGCCATCGAGAATACAATTGCGGGCAGTCTGCTTCATAATTACGAACTTCTGCGCGAAAGCGGAGCCACTATCATTGGCGAGCACAAACTGCGCATCAGCCACAGCATCATGTGTCTGCGCGGAGAAGACTGGAGTACACTTACCGAAATCAATTCGCATCCGGTGGCTCTGGCCCAATGCCGTGAGTTTTTGCAACAACATCCACAACTTAAAGTGGTTGAAACCGAAGATACAGCTGCCAGCGCACGCGACATCAAGGAGAAAGGACTGAAAGGTCATGCTGCCATCTGTTCGAAATATGCAGCCGAACTGTACGGCATGAAAATTCTGCAAGAAGGAATCGAAACAAACAAACACAATTTTACACGCTTCCTGGTAATATGCGACCCCTGGATGGCTGATGAATTACAAGACCATACACGCAAAAACAAAGCAAACATTGTCTTCTCATTGCCACACTCAGAAGGAAGCTTGTCGCAAGTATTGTCTATTTTTTCATTCTATAAAATAAATCTGACAAAAATTCAGTCTTTGCCGATTATCGGTAGAGAATGGGAATATCTTTTTTATGTAGATGTAATGTTTAACGATTACTTACGTTACAAACAGGCTATTGGCGCTGTTTCACCGTTAACGAAAGAACTTAAAATACTTGGAGAATATGAAGAAGGAAAATCTACATTATAATATACAACCGGCTGACCGTTTGGCCAATGTCAGCGAATATTATTTCAGCCGCAAATTGAAAGAGGTGGCCCAAATGAATGCCGAAGGCAAAAACGTCATCAGTCTGGGAATAGGAAGCCCCGACATGCCGCCTTCTAAAGAGACCATTGATGTCTTGTGTGAAAATGCCCAAAAACCAGATGTACACGGTTACCAGCCTACCGTAGGTATTCCGGAGCTGCGACAGGCTATGGCCGACTGGTACAAGCGCTGGTATCAGGTAGAGCTTGACCCGGTTACCGAAATTCAGCCGCTCATCGGTTCTAAAGAAGGTATACTGCACGTAACCTTGGCTTTTGTCAATCCGGGAGACCAGGTCCTTGTCCCCAATCCTGGGTATCCGACTTATACCTCCCTCAACAAAATTCTGGGCAGTGAGATTGTCAACTACAATTTATATGAAGAGAAAAACTGGCAGCCTGATTTTGAGGAACTGGAACAAATGGATTTGAGCCGCGTAAAAATTATGTGGACCAATTATCCGAATATGCCAACAGGTGCCAATGCAACCTTGGAACTGTACGAAAAGCTGGTGGATTTTGCACGCCGCCATAATATTGTCATCGTTAACGACAACCCTTACAGCTTTATCCTGAACAAACACCCCATCAGCATTCTGAATGTCCCCGGAGCCAAAGAATGTTGCATCGAATTTAACTCGATGAGTAAAAGCCACAACATGCCCGGATGGCGCGTGGGATTACTTGCCAGCAACGCTACCTTCGTACAGTGGATACTTAAAGTAAAGAGTAATATCGACTCTGGAACTTTCCGCCCATTGCAATTGGCTGCTGCACAAGCTTACCACAACAGCGCAGAATGGCATGAAGAAGCCAACATCAACGTGTACTGTAAACGACGCAAACTGGCAGAAGCCATCATGCAGACGTTAGGATGTACATTCAATGAAGACCAGGTAGGTATGTTCCTTTGGGGACGGATTCCTGACTACTATAATGATGTAGAAGAGCTGACCGAAAAAGTCTTGCACGAAGCACGGGTTTTCATTACCCCCGGATTTATCTTCGGAAGCAACGGTAAACGCTATATCCGCATCTCCCTCTGTGCCAAAGAAGAAAAATTGGCCGAAGCTTTAGAAAGAATTAAAGCTATTATGTAAAACTCATTCAAAAAAAACATTAAAAACAAAATAATATGGAACTCGATTTACAGCCCATCACTCTGGAAGGTGTTCCGGCAGAACGCCCTCTGATTATAGCCGGCCCATGTAGTGCCGAAACTGAAGAACAAGTTATGAATACTGCCTCACTGCTTGCCAACAAAGGCGTGAAGATATTCCGTGCCGGTATATGGAAACCGCGTACCAAACCAGGTGGTTTCGAAGGTATCGGTGTAGAAGGCTTGTCGTGGCTGAAACAGGTAAAACAGGAAACAGGCATGTATGTAGCAACCGAAGTAGCTACGGCCAAACATGTATACGAGTGTCTTAAAGCGGGTATTGATATTCTTTGGATTGGAGCACGTACGACTGCCAACCCGTTTGCGGTTCAGGAAATTGCTGATGCACTGAAAGGTGTTGATGTCCCGGTATATGTAAAAAACCCTGTTAATCCAGACCTGGAATTATGGATTGGAGCATTGGAACGTATCAATAATGCAGGACTTAAACGTCTGGGGATTATTCACCGCGGCTTCTCGTCTTACGATAAAAAGATTTACCGTAATCTTCCGCAATGGCATATTCCTATCGAGCTTCGCCGCCGTATCCCGAATCTGCCTATTCTTTGTGACCCTAGCCACATCGGTGGAAAACGCGAACTGATTGCTCCGCTGTGCCAGCAGGCTATGGACTTGGGATTCGACGGACTGATTGTAGAATCGCACTGTAACCCGGATGCAGCTTGGAGTGATGCTGCTCAGCAGGTTACACCGGATGTACTGGATTACATTCTGAATCTGCTGGTCATCCGCGAACAGCATCACACGACAGAAAACCTGAATGAACTGCGTCGCCAGATTGATGAATGCGACAATGAGCTGATGGAAATTCTGGCTAAACGAATGCGTGTATGCCGCGAAATCGGTACATTCAAGAAAGAACATAACATGACCATCTTGCAGACCGGACGTTACAACGAAATCCTTGACAAGCGTGGCGCTCAAGGAGCACTGTGCGGCATGGATGCCGACTTTATCAAACTGGTTTTCGAAGCAATCCATGAGGAAAGCGTACGCCAGCAGATGGAAATAATCAACAAATAGGCATAGGCTACCAACTTTTGAAACAACAACAACTATGAGAATTTTGATTTTGGGAGCCGGTAAGATGGGTTCATTCTTTACCGACGTACTTAGCTTTGACCACGAAGTAGCTGTATTCGATGTAAAACCCGAACGGTTACGGTTTATGTATAACTGCCTGCGTTTTACTACGCTAGAAGAAATCGAAGCGTTCCAGCCGGAACTTCTTATCAATGCTGCTACGGTAAAATATACATTGGATGCATTCAGACAAGTACTGCCTTATTTGCCTAAAGACTGTATCATCAGTGATATTGCCTCCGTAAAAACAGGCTTAAAGGAGTTTTACGACGAAAGCGGATTCCGATATGTGTCTACACATCCTATGTTCGGACCTACTTTTGCCAACCTGGACCAGCTGAGTACCGAGAATGCCATCATCATTAAAGAAGGTGACCATCTGGGAAAAATCTTTTTCAAAGACTTATATCAGCGTTTAAGCCTGAATATCTTCGAATACACGTTTGAAGAACACGACGAAACCGTGGCTTATTCGCTTTCTATCCCGTTTGTGTCGACCTTTGTTTTTGCAGCCGTCATGAAACATCAGGACGCACCTGGAACCACTTTCAAGCGACATATGGCCATTGCAAAAGGCATACTCAATGAAGATGATTTTCTATTGCAGGAAATCTTGTTCAATCCACGTACCCCGGCTCAGGTAGAAAACATACGTACGGAACTGAACGAACTGCTTGATATCATCAGTAAGAAGGACACTGAAGGCATGCATGCCTATCTTAGCAAGATTCGTCAGAATATTAAGTAAGTTGCTTCCGTAAACTCATAACTTTAAAAGGAGTATCCAAAATTTCTAAAAGGATACTCCTTTTTTTATACATTTCATCAAATATCCCAAAAAACTCATTATATTTGCAATGTTTTGTTCCGCCTTATCTTCTATGCAAGGTAACGGATGAAAAGGGAATCGGGTGAAAGTCCCGGACAGTCCCGCTGCTGTAAGCTCCATGACAAGGATTGCTTAATCACTTCTTCGCCACTGTCCTTTTTATGTACAAGGACGGGAAGGCAAAGTAATCTGGAGTAAGTCAGAAGACCTGCAAAACGAAAGTCATGCTTGTATTCTCGAGGAAAGAAGAACAAGATTATGCAATGTCTAACTTGCTAAATGAACTAATCATGAAAGAAACCTTCCACGATATGTGGTGGATTGCTTTTTTGTGCCTGTTTACGACAGCCACAAGTGTATCTGCACAGGAAATACAGACAGACAGTATTACTGGAAAGACACATGAAATCCCCAATGTTACGGTAAAAGCACGACGTACTCCGCCGGCTGTTACTGCTACTGCTCCGTTACAGGTGATGCAAAAAACGGATATGGAGCGTATCGGCGTATACGAAGTGGCTGATGCCGTGAAGCATTTTTCGGGAGTCAGTGTAAAAGACTACGGAGGAATAGGTGGTTTAAAGACAGTGTCTGTACGTAGCCTGGGGGCACAGCACACTGGAGTATCGTATGATGGTGTGTTTATAAGTGACTGCCAGTCGGGACAGGTGGATATTTCCCGTTTTTCATTAAGTAATGTTTCACAACTTACCATGACCATCGGACAGACAGATGATATATTCCAGTCGGCGAGGGCCTTTGCTTCAGCCGGAACACTCAACATACAGACTGCCGTTCCAGACTTTTCCGACCGCCCGACCCATCTTACAGCCGGACTGAAAGCAGGCTCATTCGGACTGCTTAATCCTACCCTGCTTTTTAAGCAGAAACTGGGCAATAAAACAGCAATATCGGCATATGGTGATTTCCTGCGCGCAGACGGAAACTATCCGTTTAAAATGTGGAACGACAACCAGCTGATTGACAGCAAACGAAATAACAGTAACATTCAGTCGTATCGGGCCGAGATAAACCTACAAACAGCCTTTACCCCCAAACAGGACTTACAAATTAAAGCTTATCTGTACGACTCGGAACGTGGTCTGCCGGGAGGAGTTATCTACGATAATCCGTATTCGGCAGAACGTCTTTACGACAAGAACTATTTTGGCCAGTTCCGCTACGAAAACCGTTTTTCACAACGGGTAAAACTGCAAGTAGCCGGTAAATTTAACTACAGCTGGAACCGAGATTATAATAATGAGTCTTCGGGCATTACTGATGACCGTTTCCGCCAGACAGAAACCTATCTTACGGCTACAGCCTGGTACAGTCCGATAAAAGGACTTGCATTTTCACTGGCCGAAGATTTTTCATACAATTATCTGAGTACTACGCTTGAGGATTGCCAGTACCCACAACGTTATACCCTATTATCGGTAGCTGCTGCAAGATATACTCACCAACGTTTTTCGGCTACGGCTTCCATTTTGCACACTTTTATCACCGAAGATGTACGTCTTGGAACAGCTGCAGCCGATCGTAAACGATGGTCTCCGGCTATAAGTCTGTCGTGGAAACCTTTCGAAGATCAGGGTATCCGTCTGCGTGCCTCCTATAAAGATATATTCCGGACACCGACATTCAATGACTTGTATTACCTGGTTATCGGCAACACTAAACTGAAGCCTGAAACAACCAAACAGGCCAATCTGGGTATTACCTGGAGTCAGTCCGGAGTTGCGTTCTTCGATTTCCTAAGTTTCTCTGCAGATACTTATTATAATAGGGTAAACGATAAAATTGTCGCAGTACCTACCATGTTCGTTTGGAAAATGATGAACGTAGGTAAAGTTGAAACCATCGGTCTTGACTTGAACGTTCATGCAGAATATAGCATTAACGACCACTTGAAGTGTTACCTGTCAGGCAGTTATAATTTTATGCAGGCAGAAGATATCACCAATAAAGAATCCAAGACCTGGAGAAACCAGATTATCTATACGCCCAAGCATTCCGGTAATGGTAGCTTTACCTTCGAAATACCTTGGGTAAATGTAACCTATAACCTGTTGTTTGCTTCAGAGCGTTATACTTTGGCACAAAACTTACCAGCCTATCGTATCAAGCCGTATACAGATCATGGTATTTCCATCTCGCGAACATTCAAGTGGAACAAACACCGGTTGCGAATACAGGCTGATGCACTCAACCTGAGCAACAAGAATTATGAAATTATCCGCTTCTATCCGATGCCTGGAAGAAATTATAAATTGTCTTTAACGTATAACTATTAATAAAAGAAAGAAACGTATGAAAAAACACTGGTTTTACCTCCTTCTTGCAACAACTGCTACAGTAACAAGTCTTACATCATGCAGTGATAACAATGACCCAAAACAACCTGAACCAACCCCACAACCTACCACAACATTGGGAGCATATATCATCAATACTGGTAACTGGGGTGCAAATAATGGTAGTATCATGTGGTATGACGCCGAAAACCAAACTGTCAGCAAAGACCTCTACCAAACAAGCAATCAAAAAGCTATCGGTGACGTCCAGGATCTCTGTGTATATGGCTCTAAAATGTATGCTATCAGTGCAGCTTCTGCCAAAATCAGCGTACTCGATTTACAGGGAAAACTGTTAAAAGAAATTCCTCTTACCAACAGTGCAGGACAGCCTATCAGTCCACGCTACGCAACATCACACAACGGTTATGTATTCTTCTCTGCTTACGATGGCACTGTATCTCGTATGGATACGACTGCTTACAATATCGATAAAACTGTTCAGGTAGGTGATTATCCGGAAGCTTTGACTTGTGCCAACAATAAATTATATGTAAACATTTCAGGACAAGGAAAAGGTTCGACTGTAGCTGTAGTGGATCCCGTCAGTATGAGTAAAATTAAAGATATTACTATCAAACTGAATCCATACACTCAGGCTATTACTGGTGAAGACGGATTTGTTTATGTAGTTTCAAACGGTAACTATGCTGGTGATCCCAAAAAAGATGAATCAACGTGGATTTATCAGACATTGCAGCGCATCAATCCAGAAACAGATGAAGTTGAAGAGTTGTGTAACGCAACATACATTGCAAACAAAGGTGACAAGATGTACATCTTATATGCAGAATATTACTTGCCGGATACACACAGATGCTTTGTCTACGACCTGAAGACAAAAGAATCAAAAGATTTCATTGATATTGCCCAGGTTCCTAGCCCAGGATTTATCGCTGTTGACCCTATAAACGAGGACGTATACATCGGTAATCAACCTTATGGTGAATTGAATGAAATTTATGTATTCGATAAAGATGGAAACAAAAAAGCAATCCTTAATACCGGACTGTATACAACCGGTATGCGTTTCCAAACCAAATAAATTATGAAACGATTCATTTTACTATCTGCCCATATAGTAATTACAGTCTTACTCCTCTCCGCTTGCAGTGGAAGGAGTAAGACTTCTTCTGTCTATATGCCTGGCGATACACTGCAACTAAAGTATGCTGAAAATCTTTCTATCATAGAAAAAAGCAACTATACAGTAGTCAACCTTCGTAATCCGTGGGATACCCTGAAAACCTTGCATACTTACATTCTTATTGATAAAAAAGAACCAGAACTAACTGATTTACCAGCAGGTACAATCGTAAGGGTGCCACTGGAGAAGGCTGTTTTTTATTCTTCCGTGCATTGCAGCCTCATCAATCAACTGGGTGCATTCGAAAGTATTAAGGGAGTGTGCGATTTACAGTACATCAAATTGGATGCTATCCAAAAAGGATGTCAGGAGGGTAATATTGCGAATATCGGTGACGGGATGAACCCGGACATCGAAAAATTAATTGATCTTCACCCGGATGCAATTCTACTTTCTCCTTTTGAAAACAGTGGCGGTTACGGACGTATCGAAAAACTAAACACGGCTATCATCGAATGTGCAGATTATATGGAAACTTCTGCCCTTGGACGTGCCGAATGGATGCGTTTTTACGGACGTCTTTTTGGAAAATCAGCCCAAGCCGATTCAATATTCAATGAGGTTGAAAAGACTTATAGAGAACTCTGTGACTTGGCACGGAATGAAGCAAACGAGCCTACAGTCATCAGTGATCTAAAGTTTGGTGCTTCATGGTATACAGCCTGTGGAAAAAGTACAACCGGACGTATCTATAACGATGCAGGAGCTAATTATGTTTTCAGCGATTTGAAAGGCAGCGGCTCCACTCCACTCACATTCGAAACTGTATTTGACAAAGGATGCAATGCTGATTTCTGGATTATCAAATACAATCAGGCTAAAGATAAAACTTACCGGGAACTGGCAAGCGATTATGCTCCTTATACTGGTTTTAAAGCCTATAAAGAACGAAACATATATGGATGCAATACTGGCAAGACTCCATTTTACGAAGAATCCCCTTTCCATCCAGAATATTTATTAAAAGATTTGATAAAAATTTTTCACCCACAGCTACTGGAAGATTATAAACCCAGATATTTTACTAAATTAGCCGAATAATTAAACAACCAAGGTTTTGAATCAAAAAATAGTTTTATTAGGAATAGGATTGGCTGCCATTTTGGTTTTACTGATGGCAGCCAATTTATTGCTGGGGTCTATCCGGATTCCGGCACACGCTGTTTACGAAATACTTACAGGAGGTGAAGCTGAAAAAGCCAGCTGGAGTTTTATTATTTGGGAATCCCGAGTACCACAATGCATCACAGCGTTACTATGTGGTGCCGGACTGGCCGTAGCGGGACTGATGCTGCAAACTGTTTTCAACAATCCTCTGGCAGATCCTTCCATTTTAGGTATCAGTTCGGGTGCCAGTCTGGGAGTTGCATTGGTAATGCTGGCAGGAGGAAGTATGATTTCAGCTGGTGTCTTCAGTCTTTCGGGTTTTCTGGCTGTCATGGCAGGAGCATTTCTAGGGGCTTTTGCCATTATGGGAATAATCTTACTTTTGGCCACACTCATCCGAAGCAATATCATGCTACTCATAACTGGTATCATGATAGGATATGCCTCATCCTCGGCCATTTCATTACTCAATTTCTTTGCTTCGGCCGAAGGTGTCCATTCGTATATGGTCTGGGGAATGGGGAATTTTGGCGGTGTATCGTTACAACAGCTTCCCTGGTTTTCTGCGTTTACACTGGCAGGTATTTGCATTGCCATCCTACTTACCAAACCTCTTAACGCATTGTTGCTGGGCACACGCTATGCCGAAAATCTGGGTGTCAACATTAAACGTACACGCAATCTGCTGCTTATTGCTACCGGACTGCTGACTGCTATTACAACGGCTTTTTGTGGACCTATTTCATTCATCGGACTGGCAGTTCCACACATTACCCGTCTGCTATTGGGAACTTCCAATCACAACATTTTGCTTCCTGCTACCCTACTTACCGGTTCGGCTGTAGCCTTACTCTGTAATCTACTCTGCATCCTGCCAGGTGATGCTGGTATCATTCCGCTTAATGCGGTAACTCCTATTCTGGGTACTCCTATCATCATTTATGTAATTATCAATCAACGTAAAATACAATATTTCAACTGATGTCAAAGCAAACTGTCTTACAAGGAACTAATGTTACCATCGGATACAAAAAAGGAAAGAACGTTTATCCGGTTCACCAGCAGTTGAATTTTCAACTGTATCGAGGTGAGCTGACTTGCCTGCTTGGAGCAAACGGAGCTGGAAAGTCTACCTTATTGCGTACTTTAGCTAGTGCACAGCCGGCATTAAGTGGAGAACTAACCTTATTGGGACGTTCACTAAATACCTACTCAGAAAAGGAACGATCAAAAAACATCGGTATTGTCTTGACAGATAAAACACAGGCAGGAGGTCTTACGGTCTATGAACTGGTAGCATTGGGAAGACAACCGCATACTGGCTTCTTCGGACGATTGCGTAAGGAGGACAAATATATCATTGCACACGCATTGCAATCGGTCGGCATTGCTCACAAATCGAACTGCTATACAGCTGAACTTTCGGATGGAGAAAGACAGAAAGTTATGATAGCCAAAGCACTGGTACAAGAATGCCCACTTATTTTGCTGGATGAGCCGACCGCTTTTCTTGATGTAACTAGCCGTATAGAAATTATGCAATTATTACACCGGCTAGCAGTAGAAGAACAGAAAGCCATCCTTCTTTCGACACACGATATAGAACAAGCGTTGGTTCTGGCTGACCGACTGTGGCTGATGAGTAAAGAAAATGGATTAGAATGTGGAGTAACAGAAGATCTGATTATGCATAACAGTATGGATACCCTGTTCCCATCAAATACATCCATTAAGTTTGACCTGATGTATGGTGTATTCACCCCTACGGTAAAAGAAAAGAAACAGATTTATCTGGAAACAGATAATGAGACCTTACGCCACTGGGTTCAAAATGCTCTGAACCGTAATGGTTTTCTATGTATGGATAAAGTATCATTTCCAGAAGAATATCCTTATTTAAAAGCTATTTACCCCAATAAGTTTATTTTATGCTTCAGCCAAGATCAACAGCAATACTGCACAAATTTTGAAGAGCTACTTCATGCTCTAATCTCCTACGAAACTTACCTTAAACAAGGTATTTCAAATCTATTGACGGTGTAAAAGAGGTTGTCGCTACTTGCATAATCCTGCGGTCTGATCC